>Ga0209605_1002333_pt1 | contig 18503 bp, 27 predicted proteins | sample AD_UKC035_MetaG_FD_184408 | JGI IMG/M metagenome (GOLD analysis project Ga0209605, IMG submission 184408) | Active sludge microbial communities of municipal wastewater-treating anaerobic digesters from USA - AD_UKC035_MetaG (SPAdes) (version 2) | ecosystem: Engineered > Bioreactor > Anaerobic >...
CATTAGAATTTTACTTTACTGCAGATGCGAACTATAACTTTTTATTAAACCCAACAGGACTTGATTCAAATATTGGATTCATTGTAAAAGATTCAAATAATAATTTATGGACTAATAAATATTTAATATTTCAACAAAATAATATAAATAATTTTAATAAAAATATAAATATTTCTCAATTAAATGTATCTGCAAAAGAAAGTTCAACCTATGGAATATTTGCAAAAGAAGATGGTAAACAAATATATATTATTGGAACCAATTCCGATTCTGTACATCAATATACTTTAGGAACAGCTTGGGATATTTCAACTGCAACATTTACAAGAAGTTTTAGTGTTTCAACAAAAGAAACAACACCTTATGATGTTTTTTTTAACAATACAGGAACTTATATGTATATTATTGGAACCAATTCCGATTCTGTACATCAATATACTTTAGGAACAGCTTGGGATATTTCAACTGCAAGTTTTACAAGAAGTTTTAGTGTTTCAGCAAAAGAATTAGATCCAACAAATGTAAAATTTGATACTTCTGGTATTTATATGTATATAACAGGTAATAGTCTTAATTTACATCAATATACTTTAGGAACAGCTTGGGATATTTCAACTGCAAGTTTTACAAGAACTAAAAGTAATATATTTCCATATAATGCATATAAAATTAATTTTTATAATTCTGGACGAAATATAATTATGAATTCTTATTCTGGATCTAATAAATTAATAAACTATACTTTAGGAACAGCTTGGGATATTTCTACTATGATAAACGATATTAATTATTCAATTTCTCCAAGTATTTATTCAATGTATATAGATTCTAATGGCAAATATTTTTTTGCAACAGGGTCTACAACAACATTAGTATATTCTTTTAAAATAGGATTAGGAAATTCAATTATTAATTCAATTCTCACATCTTCTTCAGGCGAAGCAACTGCAAGTCTTTTGGCAAACGGAGACTATAATGCTTTACTTTATACAGCAGACGGTTATTTAACCGATACTTATGAGAAAACAACGGTCACTGTTAATAAACCAAAGAACGAGATTACACTTTCAGCAGTAAGTCCATATGATATTACTGTCGGTGGATTATTAGGTTATTCTTTGACTAACCAAACAGCAAGTTCAGTGTCTTTTAATATTTTTGCAGGGACACAAGGATTTTATTATTTTAGTGTTGTCGATTATAATGCAGTAGTTGCGGATAGAAAATATATACCAAGACAATATTTCGTGCAAGTGCCAATGGGTTCAGGGTATTATAGTGCAATAACTTATCAGCCATATTTGTTATCAGAGATAGACGCGGTTGTTCCAAAAATAACCGTTCTTGACCAATTCAATAAACCAATCGGAGAAGTTGATGTTTTTATTTCAAGATATATAAATAATGTTTTAACAATTGTAGAAAGTGGGAAGACAACTAATACTGGAACTCTTTCTTTCTCTGCATATCCATTAGAATACTATTATATTAATGTTTTATATAATGATGTAGATAAAGGAACATATAGAGTTCAGCCAAGAGAAAGCACAGATAATTTCATAATTGTAATTGATACAACATCAACAGAATTTATTACTGATTTATTAGTCATAGATGCAAATTTTGCAGGCACAGCAAAAACGGTAAATATTGACGATTCAAATATTACAGCAGATGTAACAATTACCCAAAATCTTAATCAAGCAACAAGCTATAATCTTTATTTAATGCAAGGTAATACTGTTAAAGCATCAATGACTGGCACAATTTCTGGGCTTACTACAAATATATCTTATGAATTTGATTGTTCTGTTTTAGATAAATTTAATTCTAATATTGTTCTTAAGTTGGTTGTTAATTATCCTGATGGAAACCAAACCTTCTATTATACAATAACAGCAACTAAAAACCAAAATGGATTATTGTATTTCGCACCACGAGTGATTAATGATATTGGTCAGCCACTTGGTATAATTTTAGCAATATTAATAACCGGTATTATTCTTGCAGGATTGACATTTAGTGGTCTTAATATTGGGTCAACTGCAATAGCAATTATGGGCGTTTTAATTCTTTCTGTATTTATGTTTCTTGGCTGGCTGGATGTTGGTGTTACAGTCTTAGGTTTTGATATTGCAAGGTTCTTTTTTGTTCTTATGGCGTTTGCCATAGTTTATCTTGTAATGAGAGGTGAGCAATATGCTTAATAAGATTATATTATTTACTATTGTAATGTTAAGCATAAATATATGTATGGTTGGTTTAGGCATAGCCAACGAGGATACCTTATTAGAATTAGGGATTGTTGATGCCACAACTTGCCAAGACCAAGCACAGCAAGATAATTATGCAACAGATAGCACTGGTTATGTTTCTGTCGCTCCTCATTCAAGAGAAAGCAGTTGTTCTTTGAATTCTACTCTAGTTTTTATTTATGGCTTAACAATAGGTTATTCTGCAATATTCGCATTATTAGGTCTTCCAACGCTTATAACAATATTATTAACTCTAATAATCTCAACCATACAGATATTTTGTTTGTTTTATATGACCGCATATTTTATCGGTATATTCAGGGGGGCAAGCATATGATACCAATATTAGCAATCGGTGATTTTGTGACTGGTGGTTTAGCTAATGCCTTCGGCGGTGGGGAGATGTTTGCTATTCTTGCAATCATAATAATTGCATTTATATTATTTATGTTAAATATTCCTGCGGTATTTGTTTTTATGTGTGCTGGTCTTACTGCTATTGGATTTTTTATGACTGGCGGAATCATTAAAATAATAATAGCAATCTCTGCTGTGGCTCTTGGAACAATGTTGGCATTTGGTATTTATAGTATATTCAAAAAAGGAGATTAAATGGCTAACGGTATTCGGAAGTATAGGCGCTTCCAGGTTAAGTCAGAATATTTTGGAACGCCAGCGTTTATAGGGAATGATGATCTCGGTCAAGCCAAATGCAGTATCGCCGCTAAAATTAGAGCCCTTGAGCAAGAACTAAAGATGGAAAAAAACCCGATGAGGCGTTGTGCAATCCAAGATGTAATTGACTCACTAAAATTATTAATCAAGTGAAATCGTGAAACTAAAGGAGATATTATTAATTATTGTTCTATGTATAATATTCTTTTTGCCCATATATTTTAGACAAGACACAATGCCAGTCAATGGTATGGACAGCTATTTCTTTCTAAACTATATATTCGGGATAACAGATAACATACAAGAAACGCCAATAGCATCGCAAATGATAATGGATATAATACCCGCTAATCTTTTTATAATTAAAACTATTATGTTGTTCTTGGTTATTATTGGAATACTGCTGTTTTCAATGGCAAGTGACAATATTAAGCCAGGGTATGCTGTGTTAGTTGCACTAATATTGTTAGGAAATGTATTTTTCAATAAGCTACTGATTAGATTTGAAGACGACATATTTGCTCTGCCTTTTATTGCCTTGTCGTTTTATCTAATTACTTTGTATTTACATAAAAATAAAGATTTGAAATGGCTATATTTGGCTTTTGGGTCTTGGTTAATATCTTGTCTATTTTGGAAGTTTAGTGTTTATTTGATTTTCTTATATGCTTTTTGGACTATGTCTTATATTTTCTTTACTCCTGGATTTTTATTATTTATATTTTCCTTTAAGCAATTAATAGGCGGATTAATTGGAAATTTTTTAATCGCAGAAAATATGCCGTTTATTGGAATCTTAGTTTTGTTTATTCCATTTACCATTTTTTTATTCTCAAAAAAGACTAATCCGATTTATGAACAAATTATTGTTCCATTATGGCTAAGTTTAATCCTAATTTTAGTAAATATTAAAATGGCTTTGCTATTTTTCCCATTTTTGGCAATATATTATGTCATAACAATTAAAAAACAACCTTATTCGTTAAGAATTATAACCTTTTTTACAATATTAGTTATATTTATTATGGCTATGTGTCAAAATATTAATGCAGTACCTAATAAGCATTATATTGATTTGATTGATATAGCTAAATCACAAGATTTAAACAAAGAGATTAATGTGTCTTGGGGTTTTGGCTATATTTTTATTTGGAATACTAAAGAACCATATCCAGTTTACGGACATATCCAACCAACCATAGAAAAAGGAATAATTATTAGACCAAAGTCTGAAGAAAATAAGTGTCCAGTAATTTTTGAAAACAAAGCAGGAACTGTTGAAGTTTGTTAATGAACGGTTCTTCTAATTTCTTTCTTGAGTTTACCTCCAGCAAAGTTATATGCACGAACATAGTCTTTAGCTTTAGCAAGTGGTATTCCTAAAAACGAGTGAACCATAACTGGGTCAATCAATCCTTTATCATTTCTTAAGTCTGATTTGTTCTTATCAATGAAATCTGCAACTTGGTTAAAGGTCATTTGCTTTTTCTTCTTGCTTTGTTCTGATAAAATAGAAAGCTGTCTTTCGTAAAAGTCACCTAAGTATTTCATTTTCATTGCCTTATATTTTCTGTCAATTTCTCGTGGTATCATACTAAACCATATAGGGTCAACTATATATGGAATATTATCTTTAGTAAACCTAAAAAACGTCCCTTTGGCTATTGCATTAGTATAATATCTACCGCCATATGTATCTTTGCTATGAATATTATAATCAAGATTCTCATATTTAGCATTTATCTTATTAATATTATGGTCAACAAAATTACAAGTAATTCTTGCATTTCTAAGCTCTCTGCCGTGTAGAATTAATTGTTGCTCTAATGGCAGAGATGCCATAATTATATTTTTTTTATATCTACAAGTAGAAACTGTTAAAGTATAAACTTGCCCTATTGTATCCCAAGATTTAGCGTTAGCTTCTATCTCTATTTCGTCAAAAATAATAACTTTCCCTGGGTCTATTTTCTCATTTGTATTTTTAACAAACTTAGTAAAATCCTCTGTTGTGAAAACTACTTGTTGCTCAACATCAAAATTGCGTTCTAATGTCTTTGGGTCAACTTGTAATTCATAAGCCATTTTTAATAAAGCGGTTGTTTTTCCTGTGCCTGGCATACCAATAGTTGTAATATTATAATTAAGGTCTTCAAATCTCTTACAATAGATATATGTATAAATTCCACGAGATATCTCTGGCATATCTGCAATATGCTGTGGAATACCAACAGTCTTCTTATTCCAGAGCTTCATTGTTACAAATCGTGTCATAACTCAGCACTTATCTTCCGTTCAATCTTTAATCCAAATACTTTAAATTTAACCGATACAAGCTCCTGAGCTCTAAGACATAGTATAATGGTATTAACCCTATCTTCTCGGCTTAGAGATGTATAATTATCATCAACTTTATTATAGAGTTTTTTTCTTATTACTGACAATAGCTCTCGGACATCGCCATCGCTTTCTTTGTCTAATTGTGGATATATTAAATTAATTAGAGATATTGTTCCTATTATACTTGAATTAATTGTTGAATCATCAAAGCCTTCTTTACCAGATTTAACTAATAATGATGTAGTATCTAAATAAAACAATATAAGCATAGTCTTAAGGTTAAGCTCTGCTACATCTCCAATTCCCTGAGACGGCAATTTATCGCTGTCTGACCTAATGAATTTTGGGTTTTCTGGTCTCATTTTACCACTGGCTTATTTACAACATTACCATCTATTACATTAATTCGAGTTGGCTCAATAACCCCTATTCCTTGTAGAATTGCTGGTCTAATTATATTCATATCATAATTTAATTGATTTAGATTTGTTTGGATTGTATCTAATTTTTTACCTTGTTGCACAATTAATGTGCCTACTACTAAAAATCCAATAACCATTATAATTATCAGTATCCAATTCCAATATTTCTCTTTCTTGATATTAGTCATCGCGTCTAAATAACCTGTTGTATATACTAACGATACAAGATTAGAGATTAATCCTGAAAGATTCCCTTGATTAAAAAAATCGGAAAATGTGACAAGTGATTTATCTTTGGTTTTAAGAATTCTTAATATTGCCTTTATATGCTCTTTGTAATTTTTAAGTATTTCAATATGGTCAAAGTCTTTAATGCTTCCGTCTTCATTTTTTTCTTGTGTTGGGATAGATAATAATGACAAGCATATTTTTCGTGCATCAGGTAAATACTTAAATTCATCTTTAAGCAAGAACATTTTTTCATATATTTTTGTTTGCAATTGTAATGCTAATTCCTCGTCATTAAGTTTAATTACTTGGTCAATAGTAGTTATTAATTCTTTGAAATAATTAATATCTTGCTCGAAATTTCTATATAATGGTAAAACATTAGTTGGTGCGTTCTCAAAAACGTGATATAATGGAATACCATATGCACTTTCTTTTGTGGTGGTGAGATTGCCAGTATCATCAAATAACTGATTATAACAACTTTCTAAAAAGAATTTTTCTTTCTCTGAGAAATCGCAGAACCTCCCAGATAATGGTGCTTTGATGTAACGGTCATATTCCTTCCCAGCACGATTATGATATCTTATCCATATGCCCCGTCCTCTATTCCAAGGTAGAAATGCTTTGAATCTTTCTTTGCCATATTTACCAACGGCGATCCTAAACATAAAAATATAAATTAATATCGCAATAAAAAAAATAAATGCCCCAAATACCCACCATAAACTAATGCTAATTGGTTCTATTATTAATCACTCTCCGATTTTTTTAAATAAAATTATTTTGTTGCGGTGCATTTTTAGAGGCTTCTGCTATTTTATTATTTAGACCCGCTTCTGCAATACTTTTTTGGATAAATCTTTTAGTGGTTATCGCATCAAGAAGCTTACCGTTCTTAGACTTAGTTGCAGACATAAATACCCCAAGTCTGCCTCTAATAAACTCAAAACTTTTTGAAGTGTCAATATTATATTGTGTCTCTAAGTCATAAAGCACCATTCCGACTAGTGTTGCGGTATTAACATATGCTCGCTCAGTATCTGTTTCTAACACGCCAGTTTGAATATCAGTCGTATTCAACTCGGAGAAACCAGTTGGCACATATCCTAATCGTTTTACGCCATCTTCATCTATACCTTTACCAACAGTTTCCGAAGTCTTAATGTGTGGCTGTAAAAACAAACTCTGGACATCATATTCATTAGTTAGATTATAAATTTGTGGTCTCACTCTAAAATCTTTTTGCCCCACTGAAAATCCATCTTCATAATTATTTTCATTCATTTAATTCTCATCTCCTTTGCATATACCCTATAACGGTCTGAATAAGTAATAAAAGACCAATAATAAACAAGAAAATTGCTAATGTAAATATTAACCAATTACCGCCCATTGTTGCAGGATAATTATTATAAGATTTAGATATATTTGTATCCACAAAATCTATTGTGTTTTGCGAATTTTCATCTAGTGCGTATTTAAACTGGGTATAAGAATAATCTGGTAATCCACCACTATTAGCAAACCATTGTTGGTCATAGCTTGCTGACCAGTATTTAAGACTTCTAATTACTTCATAACCACTCCCTGGTCCTGCTGATGGGAATATATCGTTACAAATTATAGTTGTTGGCGACGTATCTTTTGACAGTTTAAAAGCAATATTTCCTCCTGACTGCACAAACTCGTTATCTACTAATACCCTTTTTATATCTGAATCTCCACCCTGATATTGCCCTTGATGTATTACTATTTCTATAACTCTATTTGCAGAAACCTCGGCATTTAATCCATCTAAAGTACAATATTCTTCTTTTGCTAAATAAGGACTGGTATAATCTATGTATATAATTGAACCATTACTAACCACCCCAGAACTTTCGCAAATTACTCTGTCCCAGCATATCGGAACAGCACAGATATTTGGCAAGGTTAGTATGAGTAACGCCCCAATCATAACCAATATATATCTATTTTTCGTATTCATAGTGACCAACCAATAGGAATATCTAATCCAGTCAAAAATAAATTAATTGAGATTATTATAAATAATATACCAGAAATAAGTTGTAATGGAAGAGAGTTTTGTTTTCTACCATAAACTAAACAAAATACCGCAAATATACTTAATACCAAAAATAAATACCACATCATATATTATAAATTAAACAAACAGTTTATAAATATAACGAATAGGTAAAATAAAAAGAAAAAGCTAAGAGCGAGGAAAATAAATAGGAGATGATAAAAACCTCGCTCTTTTATTGCCAGACATACTCAGAAAAGTAAACCCTTGACCCCAATGAATAGGATTACTGCGGACAATACAACTGGCACTAAACCCATTAGTGTTGCAACAGTCCCTGTAAAATTCCCAGCTGTAATCATACTAGTCGAGATCAAAAGACCTACAACACCAACGACCACACCAATTACTATCACAGTAATGTTATTAACATCTGCCATTTATATACACCTCCTTTTATAGTTTATAACACTCTCTAATAAAACTATAATTTTTATAGTTTATAAAACCATATCATTTATGATTTTAATCTCATAAATGTAAAAAATAGCCAATATAAATATACCAATTGCTGGGACCAATAACACATATATATTATATAATGCAATTATAAATAAAAACAACATAATACATAGAATTAACATTAATGTTAGTGCTTTTATTTTTTCTAAATGTATTTTTATATCTTTCATTTTAGTTCCCCAATTTTTTAAACAAAAAATAAATCAATATTCCACTAACAATAAAAACTCCAAGAAGTGGAAACCTTGCTTCCGCCCAAGATTTTTTAAAAAGAGAAATTATAAATAAAATTAAAGATATAATTAAAACATTACTTAAAATCTTATATCTCCAATCATTAATAGCTTTGATAGTTGCTATTGGCAAATTCATAGATTGTTCACTTCATCCATTAGATCTAAAATTTTTTTTTTTTTTTTATTTATTTCTTTGTCTTTAATTTCTGGCTCTTTATCAGCATCATCATCTTTATTAGTATCATCATTATCTTCCTCTGGAATATCTTCATTGCTTTCTTCATTTTCTTTAATAGGTTCTTCTTTTTTATTATATTCTTTTTCCAGTTCAGATACAATTTCGTTGAAATATGGAACTTCAGAACCTTTTAATTCTGTTCTATTTAAAAACACAATTGCGTGTTCTATTGCTTCTTTATTCATTTTATATCACCTTTATTTAATTCTTTATTAGCTTCAATAAATTCTTCAGCAGTTATCACTTGGCATTTTGTTTTCTTAATTCTTTCAAATATATCTTTGGTTTCTGGGTGTAAAGCAACATATATGCCGTCCTTTTCTTCCATTACAAAATCTATCATATCTTTAATGCTTATCCATTTATAGATGTCTATATTAAATTCATTTATATAATGTTGAATTATTTTGCCAGCGATTTCTTGTTTCTGTTCTGGTGTTAAACTATCCATTTTATCTTGGATTTCTTTTGTTAACACACCAATTTTTTTATTCATTTAATCACTTCCTTAATTACAGAAGTTCCGTCATAACATATCTTATTTGGAATAAACCAACCATTCTCGTAACTAATGGTTACCATTTGCCTTTCTTTTTGCGCAATCTTTAGTTCCTTTAAAACATTCTCGTCAACTACACAATATTTGTCTTCTTGTGTGCTTTGTGGGTCTGTTTTAAAATAAACTATATTTGATTTAAATCCAGGAAATGGTTTTGAATAGTCTACTGCGGATATATACCCAGTGTGTTCCCCTTGACTTGGCACATTTACATTATAGAATATTGATAAAACAATACTCCCTAACAATCCTAATACAAAAATTCCTACTGATACCCCCACTATAATTAGAAATGTATTTTCTATATCCATATTTTATTCCTCCAAGAGTTTTAATACTTCTTTCCTTAAAATCCATACTCTTTTTGGGTGCCGAGAAGTATCTAATTTTATTGGTTTCAGCATATTTATCCTTCTTTTAAGCTCTTTCTTATACTTATTAACAACCAAATCAAAAGGAACAACTTCGTCCTTGTATTTGCCTTGACCATAACCTAACTCGTCTCTTATAAATACTTCATCAGCATCTACTGTTTCCACAACCCCAAAATCCCATTCATAAGGTCGTCTAAATACAACTCTATCGCCTTTATTAAGTATAAACTGCTCTCCGCCAATATGTATATTCCTGTGCTTCTGTTTATCATCATATTGTGTTATTCTATCCCTATCTATTTCTACGCTTGATTCTGCTTCAGACATAATTATTCATTTTCATATTTTAAAATCTAAAACTCTTTTAACTTGTATTTTATTTTTTTGGATAAGCTCATTAACAAAAAGTCTATCGGTTAAACTGCGTTCTCCTTTATAGATATATTCCTCACCATCTAAAATATATTTATTAATAAAAGAACTATTTACCAATTTATATTTTTTATTTGAATTCATATTTTACATCTACCACCACAACAAGGGCAAATATACCAATCTATCTTCCCATTACGCCAGACAGATGTATAAAAATTACCTTGTTCAATATTACATTTTACCTTATAAATTCCATTTCCTGCATATTTAAATTCGTGATTTGGAATTGTGAAGTTTAGGGCTGTTTGCATTTTAGATCCTTTTTTTAATACTTGCAATAGTCCATTTTCCTTTTATTTTTCTTATTGTCATATTTTATCATCTTTTATTTTTTTATCTGCTTCTAACATTATATCTAAAATCTTTTTAAAATCTGAAAGCGACATATCTATTTTTTGATTTCGCCAATTACCTTCTTTATCTTGGAAACCTTTTGTTAGAGAAAAAGATACAAACTTATCTCGCTTCCAAAAAGTAAATGAAATGTTCTTATTTCTTATTGTTTCTATTGGTTTCATAATTCATCTCCATTTGTATCTATATTATAAGGCAATCTATTTAAATATATATGCTTTCAGCTTTCAAAACTAAAATTGCTTTTTTCATTTAATTTATAAACTTCGTTTTTAGGCTCGTAAATTACCCCACCTTCCTTGTATCTTTTAATAATATAATCGTTATCATAATAATCAGATAAATTATATTTATCCTTCAAATATTTAACCATTTCCTCTTTAGTATATTCTGTTTTCTCTTTAATTTCTAACAAATCAATCTTTATTTTTTGCTCTTTGAATCTTAAATTCTCAAAATAATAATAATTAGTGTCCTGACCAAATCTTTGCTTGTGTTTTCTTACTTTGGGAAAGCCTTTATCTTCCAATTCATTCGCCAACCAACTTTTAGAATAATTATTGGAATATCCATTTTCTTTAAGCCAATTTGTATATTTTTCCTCAAATTCGTATTTTGGTATGTCTCCATCTACATTAAGGTCACAATATATCTCTAAAAACTTAGATAATGGATTAGATTTTTCCTCATATACCCTTGCTTTTTCCTCTGCGGATAATTCGCCAGTAAATTTCCTTGTAATTAATAATTTTTCTAATTTTCTAAAACAGATATTAGCAAGTGCAGTATATTCCTCATCTGGAATTAAACTTAATATATCCGTATCTTTTGTAAATCTATTTTTAAAATCTATTATTATATATCTTGCCATATTACCATATGTTTTATCTTGCATTTGTGGGATTGTATTAGTTGCAATTATTAATTTCGCATAATTATAAAATGTAAATGCTGGTTTGTTCTTAAATTGTGCATTTATTGAATCTTCTCCACTCAATCTTTTAAGAATACTGGTCTTATCTAATTGGTGATAATCTGTCTCTGACATAAAACAAACCAGCTTTTTATATAAATTTGCGGTTCCAAATCTATCTTCTGTCAATGTATTAATATCTGAAGCTGTTGTATTGTCTTTCCCTATAACACGTTCAAGAATTTGTAGAAATCTGGATTTCCCATTTCTACCCCCACCAAACAATAAAAAAATTCTGTGTATCGGGTATTGTGGAATCATACAATACCCAATAAGCTCATATAATAGTTCTTTATTTTCACTTCCAACCCAATCAGTAAAATATTTATCAATTGTTGGGCATTGTAATTTAGATTCATCAGAAATATAATCGTGTGGTATTGGGTTGGTAACAAAAAAAATAGATTGCGGATATATTATTTTATTTCCGTCAACTATTTGATCTTTATATTTTTCTGTATCAATTACTTTAGATAGATCTTTACCAAGATAACATAAATAATTTCTAAATACGACCGAATTACCAGGTATCTGCTGTAGATGTAAATATTTTTCTCTGCCATATTGCCTATATCCTTCTATTATTCTATTTTTAATAACTGATGATAAAAAGGATGTATTTTCTGAAAATTGTTTTTTGAAAGATGTAATTAAAGTAGTTTCATCAACTGGCTCATATTTTATGCAGTTCTGTTTCCAGAAAATTTGATTCTCGTCAAATACAATATCATTTACAAATCTACGTTCTTCTTTAGTTGCGGGATCATAATCAATAATCCCATTATAAAAATAATAATCTAATCTTGAAAATTCAAATTCTGGCTTACTCATAATCGCATCATCTTTTAATACTAAAGAAGACAACTTATTAAAAATATTACTTGTTTGTAAATCAAACTAAAATGTATTAAATAGTTTGGAAAACAAACAATTATATATAACATTATATATAAGATTATCTATAGGTGTTCCAAAATTCCGTGTAATATCTGTTCCTTATTATCTATAGGTGTTCCAAAATTTTTTGTATATCATTTCAAATTTCTATTTTGAACTAAAAATATTTGTGTGTTCGGAACACCTATATGACTATAAACATATTATATATTTAAATCAACAGATATATATAGTTTGGAAAGCAAACTAAAATATATTAAATAGTTTGGAAAGCAAACTAATTTACGAACATTTTTTTATTTTATTAACTAATTAGTAATCCATACTATGATAAATAACCTATAAGTTAATAATCCAAACTAAAATGTATTAAATAGTTTGGAAAGCAAACTAAAAAGCAGTTAAAAGTTAATTTATTTATATAGTGTAGTGCCTTAGAGCTTACCCAAACAAGTGTTAATGAGTATTAATCAATCCTGTGTTAATTCTTAACTAATAACACAAGGTTTTTAAGTATTTTGGGTCATATATATGTATGGAAAAACGAGAGCACAGCCTTTATTTCAAATATTTAGATGACGTAATGGATTATAAGTTGTCTTCTTTAGTATTGATCTGGAATAAATTACCAATTATAATGCGTAAAAGAGTTCCACACGCAAATAGATTAGCTATATTCCGTAATCTTGCTTTGGTTTCTGCCTTATATATTACAGGTGGTAGAGCTTCTGAAGTTGCTACTATCCAGCTTAAGGATATTACAATAGAGGACGGTTGGATATATATAAGGCTTAACAATCGGAAAAATCGAAGGAACCCAAGAAAAGAAATTATGGCTAATTTAGAGGTAGAGAAAGTATTTTTAAATTGGTTGGTTAAATATTATAACTATAGATTAAGTATAGTTAATGATTTAGATGCACCATTATTTCCAATAGTTAAGGGAAAAGAATATAATGTTTTTAACTCTCAACAGGCAATCTATAATATGGCAACAAGATATACTGGAATTAATCCACATTTTTTTAGGAAGCTGAGAGCATCTCATTTATTAGAATATTATGGATTTGATATTAAGCCATTACAGCAATATCTTGGCTGGTCTTCTATTTTATCCTCTGAGCCATATCTTAAAATATCTAAAGCAGGGATAAAAAAGAACTATCTCCAGAACCAAGAAGATATAAAAAAAATAACAGGAGTTGATTTTAATTGAAAGCAATAAATATTAATCCAAGGGAAATTAAAAAAGATTTAGATGAGAATATATCTAAAAATTATTGTGAATATTCAGATATGGATTCGCAAATAAAAAAAGAAATAAGAGATTATTTAGATAAGGAAGATTTATGGTTAACAGATGAGCAAATTAAGAATAGTAAATATCCAGATACACAATGCTCTATCTGCTTACAGAATGGTTGCGACCATAAAGTAAGTTATCAAAATAAAACACAGAACTTTCACAAGAGATGTTTTAAATTGTTTTGTAAAAAAGCATTAAAATATGCTAAACAAAAATACAGGAAGTAATAATATGAATTTGGAAGATAAGAAGCAATTCATTAAATTTTTCAGAAAAAAGATTTCCGAAAAATTACCTGAAGTAAAAAAATTATCTAATGAAATTAATTATATGAAATATAGAACATATAAACAGAAAGGATATGTTCCGCATTGGAAATTAGAGAATCAGAATCGGTTAATTAGATTACTTAATCTGCCGGTTAATGCGTGGTCTGATGCAGATTTAAAGACCGCATATCAAATCCTAAGGTGGTATGGTATATGAAAAGAGAAATTAATATTTATTATTTATTTTCAATTCTTATAATGTTTATATCTCTGTGTTTAACAGGCGGTTGGATATTAGATATTATTTTTGGTGGTCTTATGATTTTTAATACAATATGGACGATTAAACTTATTATAGATTACTTTAAAAAATAATATGCATTATATTAATATATGGCTATAAATTTATTTAGGAGCAGTTTTGGTAATCAACAATATTCGCCAGCAGAAAGTGGCGGTATTATGTCTGATTTAATTTCTAAATATGGGAAATCAGAACTCCAAAATACAATAACAAAAACAACAAAAGGAAAGCCAGTAATTAGAACTGTTACAAGAACAATTGCTCAACCCAAAAAAGAATTAATTAGATATGAAGGACCTGAAGAGATAGAACCAACAATCCCTCTCAAGGGGGTTTTTGGGTCAACTCCAGAACAAAGAAAGACTTATATTAGAGAAGTTGAAGAATATAACAAAAAAATAAAACAAGAAAAACAGAAAGTTGCAGATTATAATAGAGAAATTGAAGCTTGGAATAGGTCTGGCAGATTTCAGAAAGTAACTACAAAATATACAGAGACGCCAATAATTACAACAACAGAAACGGCAACAATTCCATTATCTAAAGGGACACAGACGCCAATAACAACCAACACCACAATTACAAAAGCACAGACTATGTCCTCATATGATAAATTATTAGCAATTTCTCCGCAAATAGATTTCCTTAAGCCATTAGAAAAAGAAAAACCAACTTATATCTCAGAACTTAAATCCCAAGCAAGCCAGAGATATCTAACTCTACCAAAAGCAATAGGAAAAGGATTTCAGACAATTGGCGAGTCAATTGAGACAAAAGATATAACTAAAGTCTCTGAGCCATTACAGACAAGTGTTGGATACTTGGGGAAAGGTGTATTAAGAGCACCAGGTGCAATATATAGTGGTGCTAAATCAGCTGTTTCAACAGCTATAAAAACGCAACCATTTAGGAAAGATTTTATTTCAGATGTTTATTCTGAGTCAAGAGCATTTAGAGAAGAACTAAAAACTCCGCAAAGAAAAGCCGAATTAACTCTAATTGGAGCAGAACTTTTAACTCCTTATGCTATCTCAAGAACACCACAAGCAGTTACTTCTGTAAAATATAAATTATCTGGAACAAAAGTTTCTCCTGAAAGTTTATATTCAAAAACTGCAATGGCGAGTCCGAGAGGTTTAGATTTAACATATAATCCAGAAAAGACAATATCAAAATTCGAATCTACTTATGGAAAGACTACAGAACTTCCAAAGCAATATGTTGGTGTTTCTCAAACAACAACTAAAAATTTAGGATCTACGGTTAAAACAAAATCACAATTAGGGCAAAAACTTACAGAAGACCCAGGATTATTTATTTCCCCAAAAGGTGCAGGTCAAACAAGATTTTTGAGATTATCTGGGGAAACACCAAAAAAGATTACGCTTGACCCAAGAAAATTATTTACACAAGGACAACCAACAACATTTCAAGTTGGTTTTAAGGAATTAGGTAGATATCCACAAGAAGTAATATCTGCAAAAGGCTATACATCTGCAGAAGCTTATCAATTAACTCAATCTACAAAATCAAAGGCAATAATAACCAAAATGTCTGAATTAGGGAAATCAGAACCAGAAGCAGTTATTCCTGTAGGTTCAAAATTAGCAAAAGTTAAAACACCATTATATTATACAGAAGTTAAAAACACCATTGTTCCAATTAAAACTATTACTGTTTTGGGAACAGGAAGCAAGGCAACAAAAGATTTAACTTCTTTATCAACGGTTAGAAAAGGCACGAGTGCATATGAGAGTTTATTAAGAGGAGAAAAATATGTATATGTAAATCCGTCTGTTATATTACCAAATTATAGATCAAATATAAAATCAAGCTCAAGTTATAAGCCATCAACTATTAGTTCTTTGATATATCCAACTAAACCTATTTTATCCCCAGTATCTCCAATTAAAGAAACAGAAGAGCCAAGTCCAATTCCAAGCACATTAATCCCAAGTAAAATTTCAATTACAAAATCAAGCATATCGGGCATATCTAAATCAAAAACCATAACTTCGACAAGTTCATTACCACCAACATATGAAGGTGGTTATCCAATACTTCCAAAATTAATTTATTCATATAGTAAGAAAACTCCTAAGTTTATTCCAATGGCAGTTCTTCCAAAAGAAAGAAAAAAGAAAGAAATAGTTACTGGCGAACCAGCTTATGATGTTTATATAAGGGTAGGTAACAACTGGGTTAATAAGACACAAGGCAAGAGAAACATATATTCTGCAATAGAATACGGTTCTGATATTGTTGACAATACTGTTACAAAATCTTTTAAAATAAAAAAAGGGACTGGCAGAGCAAACATATTTAAATATAATCTACCATATAATATAAATAAATTCTATACTCCAAGCAAAACGAGGAGTGCTAAACTTACAGGAGCATATATAGAAAAAAACAAATATGCAATAGATACTGTTGGTGAGAAGCAAGGGTTATCTATTGCTAAATATTTAAGAGGTGTTAGAATAATATGAATAAAAAAGGTGTATTCGAGATGGGCGATATTTTTGTTATCGCAATATTTGTTTTGTTAATGGTTGTTGCAATGTATATATTCCAACCATTTTCTGAAATACTCGCAACGCAAATGGAGAATCAGACTAACGGGTCAATCGTTATGACTTTGATTTATTTACTTCCTGTCGTAATGGTTGGTTTTTTCATTTGGGGTATGTCAAATAAAATAAAAGAACAAAGGTATTAAAATGACTTACGAAGAATATCTTGCTAAAAAGAAGAAAAGGTTGCAAAAAAAATCTCATTTACGAAAAAAGGAGAAAAAGAAATGAAACCAAACTTTAAATATATATTTGTATTCTTATTCTTAGCTTTAACTATGAGTTTTGTTTCTGCACATACCATAAATATTAATTTTTATGATGAAAACTCTTTAAATGCAATACCAACAGTTACAATTACTGATTCAAATGGTTCAAGTTATACTTCAGATGTAAATGGATTATGGAGTGTTGATTTAGTCGGTGCTAAATCATTTGATATTTCTAAAACAGGATATGATTCAAGACCATTAGAATTTTACTTTACTGCAGATGCGAACTATAACTTTTTATTAAACCCAACAGGACTTGATTCAAATATTGGATTCATTGTAAAAGATTCAAATAATAATTTATGGACTAATAAATATTTAATGTTTCAACAATCTGAACTTGATGCATGGGATATAAACTCTGCAATTTATCTTAATAAAACGTTTGATAATTCAAGTCAAGAATCTAGTTCTTATTCTCTAGTTCTATCTACAGACGGAACAAAAGGATATACTGTTGGCACATCAAATGATACAATGTACCAATATACTTTATCAACAGCCTGGGATATTTCTACCGCTACTTATGCTAATAAAAATAAATCTGTTTCTGCACAAGATAGTGCGCCAATTAAAATGAGATTATCTATAGATGGAACTAAAGCTTATATATTAGGAGGTGCTAACAATCGTATTTTTCAATATACTTTATCAACAGCCTGGGATATTTCTACCGCTACTTATGCTAACAAATTTATTGCTTCAAATTCGCAAGAAGGTAGTCCAGATGGATTTGTTTTTAATTATGATGGAACAAAAATGTATATTGTAGGACAAAGTAACGACACAATATACCAATATACTTTATCAACAGCCTGGGATATTTCTACCGCTACTTATGCTAATAAAAATAAATCTGTTTCTGATAAATTTACAGTGCCTTATGATTTAGGTTTTTCAAATGACGGATTAAATGTATTTGTAGTGGGAAATAGTGTTAAATATGTGATAAAATATACTTTATCAACAGCCTGGGATATTTCTACCGCAAATTATGATGTAATTTATAATTTTAGTACTCCAAATAGTGGTTTAGGATTTTCTATTAAATCAGATGATGGAGAATATTTTTATTTAGGAGGTAACGACACTACTTATCAATTTCAAATGGATACATATAGACCAAATTCAGTTATTAATTCAATTCTCACATCTTCTTCAGGCGAAGCAACTGCAAGTCTTTTGGCAAACGGAGACTATAATGCTTTACTTTATACAGCAGACGGTTATTTAACCGAT
>Ga0209605_1002340_pt1 | contig 18470 bp, 9 predicted proteins | sample AD_UKC035_MetaG_FD_184408 | JGI IMG/M metagenome (GOLD analysis project Ga0209605, IMG submission 184408) | Active sludge microbial communities of municipal wastewater-treating anaerobic digesters from USA - AD_UKC035_MetaG (SPAdes) (version 2) | ecosystem: Engineered > Bioreactor > Anaerobic >...
AAACGGAGAGGACGGTATCCGCGGAGGTGAGTCTTCAACTCATGCCTGAGCCACCGCGCGGCGGCTGTCGAGCATGCGTGCGACACGCGGGCCCACCAGCATGGCGATGGCCGCCACCCACAGGCCAATCGCGATCGGGCTGGAGAACAGCACGCCGATCTCGCCATCGCTGATCGACAGCGCGCGACGCAGGTTCTGCTCCATCATGTCGCCGAGCACGAAGCCGAGGATGAAGGGCGCGATCGGGAAGTTCATGACGCGTAGTGCATAGCCCAGTGCGCCGACGAGCACACCGACGATGAGGTCGAAGGTGTTGCCATGCACCGCATACACGCCAACCATCGAGATCGCTGCCACACCCGGCACCAGCAGCCACACCGGGATCGACAGGAACTTGACGAACACGCGGATGAGCGGGATGTTCATCACCAGCAGCATGACGTTGGCGATGAAGAGCGAAGCGATCAGGCCCCACACGATCACCGGCTGGTCCTGGAACAGGGTCGGGCCGGGGGTGATGTTGTACAGCGTGAGCGCACCCATCATCACCGCGGTGGTGCCCGAACCGGGCACGCCCAGGGTCAGCATCGGCACCAGCGAACCGTTGGCCGAGGCGTTGTTGGCCGCCTCCGGCGCGGCCACGCCACGCATGTCGCCCTCGCCGAACTGGTGATCCTTGCCCGCCATGCGGCGCTCGCTGGCGTAGCACATCGCCGAGGCGATGGTAGCGCCCGCGCCGGGCAGCACGCCGATGAAGAAGCCGGCGACGGCCGAGCGCAGCATCGTCCACTTGGCGAGCATGAACTCCTTCAGGTTGAACATCATCCGGCCCGACAGCGCGATCGGCTCGGGGTTGGCATGCAGGCCCTGCAGCATCAGCAAAATCTCGCTGACGGCGAACAGGCCGATGACGATGACGATGAAGGGAATGCCGTCGGCCAGATGCAGCATGTCGAAGGTGAAGCGATACACGCCGCTGTTCGAGTCGATGCCCACCGTCGAAAGCAGCAGGCCGATCAGGCAGGCAATCATCGCCTTGGGCAGGGAATCGCCTACCAGGCCGCCCAGGCAGGACAACGCCAGCACCATCAGCACGAAATATTCCGCCGGACCGAAGGCGATCGCCCATTCGGCGAGCAGCGGCGCGAAGGCGACGATGCCCAGGGTGGCGACCATGGCGCCGGTGAAGGACGCCACCGCCGACATCGACAGCGCCGGACCGGCGAGCCCCTTCTTGGCCAGCGGATAGCCGTCGAGCGTGGTCATCACCGCGCCGGCATCACCCGGCACGTTGAGCAAGATCGCCGAGATGCGGCCGCCGTATTCGCAGCCGGCATACACCGCGCACAGCAGGATCAGCGCCGACTCCGGTGGCAGCTTCATGGCGAAGGCGATCGGCAGCAGGATGGCCACGCCGTTGATCGGGCCCAGGCCGGGTAGCAGGCCGACGACGGTGCCGAGGAAACAGCCGATCAGCGCGATCATCAGGTTTTCGGGCGTCGCCGCGACGGCGAAGCCCTGGGCGAGAAGCGTCAAGGTTTCCATGATTTACCCCGTGATCGCGTTGAGCCACAGCCCGGTCGGCAGCGCGACGTCGAGCAGGCGGTCGAAGAAATAGAACAGGCCGATGCCGAGGCCGACGCCGCTCGCCAGCGCCTGCTTCCAGCTCGCGCCGAACAGACGCGCGACCGGTAGCGTCACCAGCGCGGTGGCGATCACGAAGCCGAGACGGTCGAACAGCAGCGCATAGCCGAGCACGACCAGGAACAGCAGGCCGATGCGCTGCATGACCGGACCCGGCGCCCAGGCAGTCTTCTCGGTCTTGCCGAAGACCAGCGCCAGCGCGAACAGACCGAGCAACGCCAGCACGATCATCGGAAAGGCCTTCGGCCCGACCGGCTCATAGGAAAACGGCGCTTCGAAACCGCGCGCGATGAAGAGGCCGACGAGGCTGATGAGCACCAGCACGCCGCCGAAGATGCGTTCGCTCATGGCGATCTCCCTTCAGGTGAGGGCCGCGCCCGGCAAGGCGCGGAGGGGACAGGAGTGGGGGCAGCGCGCCAGCCGGAGCCTGCACGCGGCGCGGGCGGGTCGTGCCCGCGCCCTTGCCCGAGCGGCGAGGCTTACTGCGCCGTCAGGCCGAACTCGGCGGCGAGCTCGCGATAGCGCGCCACTTCCTTCTGCACGTAGGCCGTCAGGTCGTCACCCGTCAGGTGGTAGGGAAAGAGCCCGCGCTCCTCGCGCAGCTTGTCGAACTCGGGCGTGGCCATCATGGTGTCGAAGGCCTGCAGCCACCACTGGTAGTCGGCATCGGCCACCTTGGGGCCAACGTAGAAGCCGCGCGTGATCGTCCAGTCGACGTTGTAGCCTTGCTCCATCGCGGTCGGAATGTCGGCCAGCTCACCCTTCAGGCGCTCGGGCGCCAGGATGGCGAGCACCTTGATGCGACCGCCCTTGAGGTGGCCGAGCACCTCGGAGGCGTCGCCGGAGTAAGCCTGGACATGGCCGCCCATGAGCGCGGCCATCGCCTCGCCACCGCCTTCGAAGGCCACGTAGCGCATGTTCTTGTGATTGACGCCGGCCTCGCGCGCGATCAGCGCCGACTTCATCCAGTCCTGGCTGCCGACCGAACCGCCAGCGCCATACACCACCTTGCCCGGGTTGGCGCGGGTGGCCTCGATCAGGTCCTTCAGGCTCTGGAAGGGCGCGTCGGCGCGCACGATGATGGCGCCGTAGTCGGCACCCACCGCAGCCAGCCACTTCACGTCGTTCTCGTTGTACTTGCCGAACTTGCCGATCGCCAGGTTCAGGAAGGAACCGCCCGAGAAGGCGACGATGGTACCGGCTTCGGCGGGGCGGTTGGCGATCACGGTGTTGTAGGCCACGGCGCCGATGCCGCCCGGCATGTAGGTGACGCGCATCGGCGCCTTCAGGAGGCCGCCGTCCTGCAGGCCGCTCTGTGCCAGCTTGCAGGTGAGGTCGAAGCCACCACCCGGCTTGGCCGGGGCGATGCACTCGGGCTTGGCCGGCTCGGCGTGGGCGACGCCGGCGGCAAGGGTGGCAAACACCGCGGTAGCGGCGGCAAAAAGGGTCTTCTTGAGCATCACGGCGATCTCCTCCGATTATCGATTCGTCTATCCCGGAGCAGAACCGCCTCGCCCCAAGTGGAGCGGACGATACGAAGACGTGCTTTCGATAGCCTTTCAGTGTTGCAGGCCTCCTCTGCCGATCCTCACGACAGGCCCTCGCCCAATGCCGCCGCCGCCGCCGCGAGCACCGCTGCACGCCGGTCATCCCCGGCGTCTGCGCGCAACGCGAGGAAACCGGCCAGCAAGCCAAGCTGCTTTGCCACCGAACCGAGCTGCCGCGGCGACACCGCAAGCATGCCCAGTGCATCGCGGTAGGCCTGCACCAGCCTGGCGGCCGCGGCGTCCTCCTCCTCGACGACATCGCCGACGAGCCAGCGCGTAAGCGCGCAGTCCGCAACCACGGCACCATCGAAGAAGTCGAAGCTGCGCGCAAAGCGCCTGCGTGCGGCAGCCAGACAGGCATCGAGCACGGCAGCGTCGATCGACTCGCCGAGCAGCCAGCCCAACTGCAGGCGGTTCATGCACGGGTAGGGGTTCCAGTCGGCCTGCGCCGGATCGCCCTCGCCGAGCGCGTAGGCTTCATGCGCGCGCAACAGGTCATCGCGCACACGTGCCCAGGCGGCCGTGCCCGCAGCGCGTGCGGAAGGCTTGCCGCCGTCGGCCACCAACCCGGCATCGGCCTGTAGCTGGCGCAGCTGCACCAGGGCGCGCCGCTTCCAGGCGCTGCCCAGGATCGCCTGACGCTGCAGGCTGGCTGGCATCCCAGCCTGCGGCGAGGATGCGTCCGCCACGGCCGGCGCGGCAGAAGCGATCAGGATCAGCGCGCGCATGCGCGCAATGGCGTCATCCACAAGGCCCAGCGCACGCACCAGATCCTGCCCCTCGCCCGGCTGGCTGAGCTGCTCGGCCAGCCGGGCCTCGACATTGGCCAGCAGTTCGATCGCCGCGATCGGCACCGCCCCTCGCGACGAGTCCTCCGCGATTGCACGCAGCAAGGGCGCTCGGGCCGCGTCGAAACCGCCCACATCGCCGTAGGCGGCATACAAGCGGCCGAGCGCCTGCTGCACATCCGGGCGCGCTAACCACTGCGCGGGCAGCCGGCCCAGGCGGCGGTCGATGCGGCGCTGCAGTGCCCGCAAGCCGGATTCGCGCTGCTCGCCGCGGATGCTGTGGCCGTCCAGCCAGAGTTGGTCCAGCCAGTCGAGCAACTCCTCGGGCGCCAGCAAGGTCCCGTCCTCACGCTCGGCACGCTGGTCCACCCGGAGCTGGAAGGCGGGATCGCCATAGGCCTGGTAGGCGCCCCAGGTGTTGCAGTCCGGATGGCGGTGCAAGGCCTCGGCACGCGCCTCGAACACTGCATCGCCGAAGCGCATGCCCTCGATCGCCATCGCGCTGAAGAAGCGCTCGGCAAAGGTCTGCGCCGCATCGTCGCGCACCTCCCAGCCGGCTGCGACCACGCAGCGCACACCCATGTCGATGAGCTCGCGCGCCAGGCTGGCAGCCAGACGGTGCGCACCCTGTGCAACGTCGACCTTGCCGAGGTGGCAGCAGCTCAGGAAGACGAGGTCGGGTACCGTCTCCATCAGGGCAATCTCGGCTGCGGTCAGCAACAAGCCATCGGACAGCACGACCCCGCTGCGGTAGCTGCCGTCAGCGGCACGGCAGGCGTGGATGCCATGCGCGGCAATCACCAGCACGCGGCTGGGGCGCGCAAAGAGACGGGCATACACATCGCCGGCCAGCGCGTCCGGCGGCGCATGGCTCACCGTATAGCCGGCCCCCTCAAGGATGCGCACCACGGCCTCACCCTCGCGCACAGCGCCCTCCAGACTGGGCAGGCGGTCGGGGCGCGGCGTGCCGTCGGCATCCACGCGAGGCTTCCAGCCCGGCCCGCCGAACTGCACGTGGTATCCCTCGGTACTCGGGTTGGCGATGACGCAGGCCGTCATGGCGTCGGTACGCACGACATTGTGCCGGTAGCTGCGGGTCATGAACTGGCGCACCATGCGGCTGCGGCTCACCAGCGGCTCGCCGTCATCCTCCAGCAGTTCCCAGGGCAAGTTGGCGGTGCTTTCGTCGACCACCAGGATCAGGTTGCGCGCCTTGCGCGCTGCCGCCTTGAACTCCACCGGCACCAGCAGCTGGAACAGGGTGTGGCCGAAGCTGCCCTCACCGCCGCGGTAGCGGGTAGACGCAGGCCCGGTCAGTGCTTCATCGGCCAGGCGTTCGATGAGACCGGGCTGGCGCGCTTGCACGACAACTTCTGCACGCGCCTTCTCGCCCATGAAGGTGAAGCGGAAGCGCCGGGCATGGCGGATCAGCGGCGTGGGCGCATCGATCAATGCTGCGGTCTCGCCGTCGGCATCGGTGACCGCAAGGCGCGGCCAGTAGTCGCCGAAGGGGGTCACGCTCAGGCGCTGGCGCACGCCTTCGCCATGGCGCAGCGGCTCGGACAGGTCGAGGCGGGCGCCCAGGCGCTCGAGTTCGGCGGCGAGGCTCTTGTCGAGCGCGCTCACCGCATGGGCCGCAGAGATGGCGGCATCACGATAGAGCTCGATCAACTCCAGTTCGACAATGCGCCCGACCGGCCCTCTGCGCGCCTTGGCGCACTGGGCGTAGTCGCGATTGGCGAGCAGCACGCCGCGCACCACCGCCTTCACCGCCTCGCCGACGTCCAGGCTGGCCGCGGAGTTGCTGCCGACCAGCAGGCTTGCGAGGCGCAGCGGAATCGCAGTATCGGGCTGACGGCCGCGGCCATCGCAATGGTCCTCGCCGTAGCGGTCGGACGCATGCAGCAGGTAGCGCAGCGCGCCGGCCCGCACGGCCTCGGTCACCCCCTCGGCACCGAGCGCCCCCATCTCGCCCAGGCCGACCACCACCGCGCCACGGCTGGTGCCGCGCAGGCGCTCCTCGGCGCTGCGCGGCATCAAAACCACGGTCGCATCGCCCAGCTCGCCGGAATGGATGCCCAGGCGCTGGCGGTGGCTGAGGGCACCATCGACCAGCCAGCGGTCGATGACGGCCTCGGCGCCCGCGATCGGGTCACCACGGTAATGCCCGCACAGCAGCGGGATCTGTACGAAGCGCAGATCCATCGCGCGCACACCCACGCGCAGCACGCTGCGTCGCCGCTGCGGCAGCGCCGGAACACGGCCGCCGAGCGCACGGCTGGCGAGCTCGGCCTCGGTCGGCCAGGCGGGCGGTGGCCCGGCGCGGTAGTCACGCACGGGGACGCGCGCCGTCTCGCTGCGGCTGAGCGGCAGCCGGCCCAGACGCAGCGGTGTCCCGCGCGTGAGCAGGGCCTCGATGTCGGCAAAATGATCCGCCGTGCTGGTCAGCCCCATGTGGTCGGCGGCCATGTGCCAGCAGCGCTCGTCCGGCAGGCCGGCAAGCCGCCCCGAGGCCCAGGTCACCGAACCGTCGCCATGGGGCGTGCCGCGCATGCGCACGAAGGGCCGGCTGCCCTCGTCGAGCAGGACCAGGCCGCAGGGCGTGTTGTCCGCGTTGCCGAACACGTAAGCGATGCGTTCGGGCGCCTGCGCGACCCAGCCGGTATCGGCGACTGCAGTCCAGAACGCGCGTGCCTTGTCGAGCACGCGCTGGGTCGGCTTGCCGGCAAGGCGACGGCCGAACCAGAAGTCATCATTGATCGCGCCGAGCTCAGCCCAGGTCTCGGCGCGATAGTAGTCCTTGGGCGCCACGCCGCCGCTGTCGACAAAGCCGGGCGCAGGCAGCAGATGCACGGCACCGGGGAAGCCGGCGACGATGTCGAGCACGGCCTGCAGGCCCTGGCGCAGGTCCAGGCGGGCGAGCATGCGGATGGTGTCGGACTGGCCTAGCAGGGTCTCGACCAGCAGGTGCGAGCCCTGGTTGGGCGTGCCGAGCATGAGCAGGCGCACACCCTGGCCGGGACGGGCGACGATCTCGGCCCACAGGCCGGGGTCGGCCGCAAACGCCGCGCGCACCACCAGCCCGCCCATGCTGTGCGCCAGGATGCGCAACGGCTGGTCGGGGTGGTCCTGCAAGGCCTGGCGCAGGCGCCCGGCGAGCGCCTTGCCGAGCTCGGCGATCGGCTGGCGCCAGTCGTAGTCGTGGCGGATCACGCGGTGGCCGGACTCGAGGTAGCCGGCGAGCCGACCGTAGGCCATGCCGACCAGGCCGGCCGGACTCACCGCCTTGCTGCTGTCGATGGCAATGCGCACCAGCCTGCCGCGCGCCAGTTCGATCGGGTCGAGCCAGATCCGCCGCCCATCCGCAGCCAGGTGCGAGCCCATGATGCCGGGCAGGAAGAACAGCACCGGCACGGTGTTGGCGGCCGGCTCGGGCTCGCCCCGGCTGGCGCGGGTGGCGAGCGCAGGGTCGATCACCGGCAGCGCCAGTGGCGCCCAGGCCGCCAGCGCCGGGTCCTTGTCCGCCAACGCGTCTGCGCGCAGCCAAGCGGCGAGCGCGGCCGGCAAGGGCACGCCGTCGCGCTGAACCTCGTCGCGGAAATAGCGGAAGTGATTGACCTCCGGCCCTTGCACGAAGATCGCACGGTGTGCCGGCAGGCTGGCCGCGACCGGGCCGTCCGCCAGTGTCTCGGCGCCACTGTCGGCAGTAGCCGCACGCGCCACCAGGCCGCCGTACATCGAGTCGGTGTCCACCACCAGGTCGTTGCGCGCGCGGTCGAACAGCGCCCAATCGACGAACATCACGCCGATACGCTGCAATACACCGCCCCCCTCGATATCACCCGCGATGACGCCCACCTTCACGGTCGCAGCGATGCGGGCGCGGCCAAGCAGCATGCCCATCGGCGCTTCGGGCAGCATCGCCTCGATGCCCGGCACCACCTGCGGCTGCAGGCGCTTGTCGGCAATCTCGAGCACCACGCGGGCGAGAAACTGCAGGCCACGATCGGCCACCGCCTTGGCCTTGGCCGCCGCGGCCGGCGCCAGCACGCCGACCGCCGCGCCCACACCCCACGATCCGGCGCGCCGCACCAGGTTGAGCAGCCCGGACAGGAACACGTCGAGGTTGTCGGACAGCAACGCGGTGCCGCGCGCGGGCGCGGCCACGCGCACATAGCGCTCGACCGTGATGGCGCGCTCGACCAGCAGGGCGGCAAGGCGGCGCAGCTTGGCGCGCTCGCCGGCGGCATAGGCTTCGGTGTCGGCCTCGGCGTCCGCCTTGGCACTGCCCCGCAGCGCCGCCAGCGCGGGCATGCTGCTGCGGTAGTCGTCGATCAGCGCATCCAGCGCACCATCGCCACCGTCCAGGCACAGCAGGTCACCAACCAGACCGCCGCGTGAATGCGTCACCAGGCTGATCGTACTCCCGGCAGGCAAGGTCTCCACCAGCGCCAGCGCATTGTCGATCGGGCTCTGGGAGAAGGTCCGGTGCTCGTAGCCGAAGATGCGATCGCCGAAGCGCTCCTTGAGCACCGCCCACGCTGAACTGCCGCGCAGATCGCCGAAGCCGCCCAGGATGTGCGAACCGGTACCGTGGATGAAGACAAGCAAGGCGCCCGCCCTGGCCGCCCTGTCCAGGCGCGCGTCGCCCGCCCGGCACAGATCCTCGCGGGCGAGCGCGCCGCCATCCCAGGCGTACAGACCGGGTTCGCCTGCCAGCCGGTCCTCGATCATCGCCATCAGTGCGGTCGCGCCCTTGCGCGAGGCCCAGGCTGCCGCCCAGTCCTCGACCTTGCCGCCAGCAAGATCGAGCAGCTTGTCCTTGGCCGCCTTGCCCACTGCATCCTCGGGCAGGTGCAGCCGGCTCACCCGCCGCCATACCCAGCCCAGCGCACCGCGGGTGCTGTCCTGGGTGTCGCGGAAACCGGCGAAGTCGACCGCGCCATCCGCATCGACGAGTTCGGGCCGGGTGCGCGCGAGCTGTTCTGCAAGCGCATCGGCGCGAATGAAGATGGTCGTGCCATCCTCCGCCTCCAGGGCAAGCAGGCCGGCATCCTCGTCCAGGCCATGGACAACGGGCGCTTCCTCGCTACGGCTGGCAGCAGCCAGTTCCAGCACTTCGGTAACCTCGAGGCCAGGCACGAGCGCAAGCGCATCGCTGCCATCGGCACGGCTGCCTGGCAGGCTGAGAAGCGATGGCGGGCGGGCGTCGGCCAACGCCGAAGCGGGCGTCGACAGCGGCAGCTTGAGCAGGGTACGGGCGGCGCGGGCAGCCTTGCGTCTGGCCATGGGGATGCTCCCGGATGAGGGTTGGGGTCAGGCCGGAGGATGGCGCCTGGTTCAAGGATGACGCCAGAAAGCATGGGCGCGAAAGCGCGCATGCAACCACCATGCATTGGCAGCAGGCGCCCGCAGCACGTTGCGTGTCCCAGCCTGGGATTCGAGCGGCTGCACGACTTCGCCGCGGGCGTTGCGGCGGGCAACAGCGCCGTCGCGCTCGGGGACGACGACGGTAATGTGGCCCGGGCTGTTGAGGTCGCGGCGCTGGGCGACGATCAGGCACACCTCACCTGCATTGGCGGCGGCCTGGAGCAGGGTCGGATCGACCTCACGCACCCAGCCGAAAGCGGTGCCATGGTCTTCCAGCCAGTCGAACAGGGCGTTGGCGTTGAGTTCGCGCACAGTCTGCCCGTAGCTGACCGCCACCGTCTCACCCGCGGCGATGCGGCGCAGGGCCGGGCCGGACCACCACACCCGCGGCAGGTAGGCCCCGCAAAGGTAGGCAAAATCGGTCGCATAGATGTTGCAATAGGTCGCCCCGCCTTGGGGCTGATAACGCCGATGGGCGGGCGCAGCGACGTCCAGATAATCGACAATGGCATCCAGCGCCGCCGCACGCGCCTGCGTCGTGCGTCCGCCGCGCGCCGGTCGTCTCTCCTCGCCGAGCGGGTAGGCGCGCCCACCGTCACGCGCCCGCGTGATATCGGCACGTCCCTGCTGCATGTGTGCCGCCGGCAGGCTCGCCGCAGCCGCCTCGGTGGCCACGGCGGTGCGCGCACGGCCGCGCACCAGGGGCTCGAGGAAGCGCGCAGCAACGAAGCCTTCGCGCAGCACACCATCGAGCAGGATCCGCACGCGCACCCAGACATCGGCATCCGCCCCGCCCAGCACTTCGACCAGGCAGCCCTGCGCCAGCGTCGCCATGCGTGTATTGTCCGCGGCACGCGGTGCAGTACGCAGGTTCAGGGCAGCGGGCACCACCTTGTGCGTTGCCTTGAACACCGGGCCCGCATGCAGCTCGACCGCCCCGCGCGCGGCAAGCTCGGCGAGCGCGCGCCTGGCCTTCTCGAGCAGTTCGCGGCGGTGGGCAAAGCCATTCAGGCCGCCATTGACGCGTCGCGTGATCGTACTCAGGTCATCGACATCGGCAAGCGCATTGAGACCGTTCCGCTCCCAGAAATACACTGCGGACTGGACTGCATACTGGGTGGCCACACGCTCGGGCATGGCGACGACGTCATCGCCGATCCAGGCCGAGAACGCGCGATAGTTGCTCTTGCCCGTGAGTTGGATCAGGCCACGACCGCGGTAGCGGTAGCCGTCGCCCGTGGCCTCGGCACCATTGCCCATGCGCCCGCCATAGACACGATTCCCGATGCGCTCGGGCTGGTTGGCATGCGCTGCGGCCTCCGCAGCAGTGGGAAAGTAACGCGGGAACACCGCCTGCAAGCGCTCGGCCGAGTAGTTCATGTTCTCGACCGTGGTCTTCAGCATCCCCGACTCATGCATGAGCTGGGCAAGGAAATGGGCGACCCGCAGGCTGGAGTCGATGCCATGCACCGCCATCGCGGCATTGAGACTATCGAGGTACTTGTCGGCGTTCGCCGCACTGGCCCCCATGCGGGTGAGCACTTCACGCGTGATCGACATGTCCCCTCTCCGGTCGTCCGTCCCGCTCCAACTTAAGCCCATGGAATGGCGCAATTCAAGCCTGCTCGAGCAGACGCAGAACCAGCGGCGGCAGGGCACGGCATAATGACGGCCACCCGCCCCCCCGGACGCCGCGCAGATGGACACCGCACACACCCCGACGCAGGCTGCATGCAAGCGGGCACGCGCCATCGCTTGCACCTGCATCGCCATCGCCCTGCTTGCACCCGCCGGCGCGTACGCGGCCGAGATCGTCACTGCGGCCATCGGCCCCGGCACGGAAGCCGATCATGAACTCGAACTGATCTGCAGCGAGCTGAAGGACAGCGACCACACGCGTCTCGTACTCCGCCTGCTGCAGCCGGCAGCGGGCGCACCGGCCGCCATCACCCGCTTCGAGATCGTCACTCCGGAGTTTCTCTGGCCCGCACCGGGTCAGGCCGAGAGCGCGCGCTTTGCAGCCGGCCTCAGCGATGCGTCACCGGACCTCGCCGCAGCACTGCATTTTGAGACGCTGCACGATGCCGCAGGCGCGCTCCGCCTGGTGGATTTCCACGCCATCGATCCGGACGCCGTCGCCTTCGAGGGGCTGCGTGGGTCGCTTGCCATGCACGAGCCCTGGCAGGATGGGCGCGCACTGGGGTCCCTGTTCTACGCCGGCACCGGAAACCGTCTGCAACTCGTCGCCGTGCAGTGCAGCCGCTTCGTTCTCGCCAGGGCGGATGACTGAACGGCTCAGGCGCGCCAGGTGGCACGCCCCGCGTGCTTGGCGCGGTACATCGCGGCGTCGGCCTCGGCAATGAGGTCGGCTGGTGTCTCGGCATCGCGCGGATAGAAGGCCACACCGACACTGGCTGAGATGCTCACCACTTCACCGTCGATCTCGAAAGGCTCGGACAGGCGGTCTACGAGCTTCTGGGCAGACTGCCCCGCGAGATCGCGCGCCGGGCTGGCAGGGATCAGCACGACGAACTCGTCGCCGCCCAGACGCCCCACGGTATCCTCGCTGCGAAACAGCTGTTCCAGGCGCCGCGCGACCTGGCACAGCAAGCGGTCACCGAAAGCATGGCCAAAACGATCGTTGATCGGCTTGAACAGATCGAGATCGACGAACAGTGCGATGACTTCCGAGCCTTCGCGCCGGGCGTGCAGGATCATGCGCTCCAGCCGATCGAGCAGGAGGGCGCGATTGGGCAGGCCGGTCAGCATGTCGAAGTTGGCACGTCGCCAGATGTCATCCGCCTCGCGCCGGGATTCGGTGACGTCGGCAACCAGCACCAGCCGCTTGTGGCGTCCGCCTTCGTCGCTGCTCATCCGCGTCACGCGTGCATGAGCAATGTAGCGGGCGCCGTCAGGTCTCATGCCGACGAAGTCACCACCACGCATGTCCTCGCCCTCCACGTCCAGCAGGGCCAGCAGATCGTCAGCCGCTGTCGTCTCGCCGCACAGCATCGCGGGGCTTGCGCCGTGGAGCACCTCCTCGGTGTGACCGCTGATCTCACACAGGGCCGGGTTGGAAGCGACGATGCGCATCGCATCATCGACCACCATGATGCCCTCGGCCATGTTGTCCACCAGATTCCTGGTGCGTGCCTCGCGCACGGCCAGCCGGCGCATCACCTGTGCCGAGCGCGCGAGTGCATAGAGGAGCCCGGAGACGGCGAGCAGGAAGAAGATGCTCAGGAACACTCCTCGCGTGATGCCCTGCTCGCGCGCCTTCCTGACCGGCGCGAGCACGTCATCGAGCGCCAGGCCCGAAACCATGACCAAGCCGGACGACAAACGGCTCCAGCCAAAAATGCGGGAAACGCCATCAGCGACACTCTCGGCAAGGTAGTCGCCTTCCATAAGCGCTGGCTGATCGATGAAGTCGCGCCTCAGACGCAACTGCTTGCCGTAGTGTTCAGGCCCGCTCAGCGAGCGCATCAACAGTTCGCCATCGCGACCGACCAGCGTCAGCGTGTCTCTCCGCCCCGGCTCGAGTTGCGCCAGCGTCTCGGCCCAGGTCTCGACCGACACCGCAATCGACACCACGCCCGCGAACACGCCATTGTCGCGGATCGCCCTCGCGACCTGGATACTCCAGCGCTGGGTCAGCCGCCCGAGCACGGGTTCGCTGACGACGAGGATGTCATCCTCGGCGTCCGCCAGGCGGGCGTAGTAGTCGCGATCGCCAAGATAGTTGCGCGGTGACGGACCAAGCGAGGAGTAGCTCAGGTAACCATCGTGGTCGATGATGAACAACTGGAGCACGAAATTGCTCGGCATGTCCTGCAGCGCAAGCCGGGTCTGGCGCTCGATGGCGGCATGGCCGTCGGAGACGGCCGCGCGCACCGACCTGATGGCCAGGTCCAGGCTGTCGAGCCTTGCCTGCACCAGTTCCCCCACGGCCTTCGCCTGCCCACGCGCCTGATGGCGCGCGCGCTCGACCGTTGCCGCCTCGGTCTGGTCCATGCTGCGCAACATGTCCGACCACCCGAAAACGAGCGCGAACAGGGTCAATACCACGATCGCGGCACGAATCGTATTCAGCGGCCATGGCATGACCTGCATTCTCAAGGAGTGCCGCGGCAAGACAGTCTCCGGCTGTTGTCGTCGGGGCGAGGGTCCTACCCCCAAGCCTATCGCTGCTCGATGGTACTACGAGCCTGCCAGCGCGATTGACCCAAACGGCATTGTTCCGACCAGCGTGCAGTTTCAGCCGCTGGCCGGCGGCAGAAGGAAGAGCAACAGTGACAGGGTCACCCGCGCACAAGCCCCACAGGCACGGACATCAGCCGCTGTTGCGCAAGCCCGCCGCGATGCCGTTGATCGAGATATGGATGCCGTTGCGGGTGCGCTCGTCGCTGCCGGCAGCGGCGGCGGCTTCGCGGTGGCGGCGCAGCAGCTCGACCTGGACGTGGTTGAGCGGGTCCAGGTAGGGGAAGCGGTTGCGGATCGAGCGCTTGAGCAGTGGGTTGCCGTCGAGCAGCGCGGCCTGGCCGGTGATCTTGAGCACCGCCTCGACGGTGGCCTGGTGCTCGGCGCGGATGCGCCCGAAGATCGCCTCGCGCAGCGCGGCGTCCTTGACCAGCTCGGCGTAGCGGCTGGCGATCGCGAGGTCGGTCTTGGCCAGCACCATGTCCATGTTCGACAGCAGGGTCTGGAAGAAGGGCCACTCGCGGTTCATGCGCTGCAGCAGCGCCAGGCCGTCCGCGGGCTGGCGGGCGAGCAAGGCCTGCACCGCGCTGCCAAAGCCGTACCAGCCCGGCAGCATCACCCGGCACTGCGACCAGCTGAAGACCCAGGGGATGGCGCGCAGATCCTCGATGGCGGTGCTCTTCTTGCGCGAGGCCGGGCGGCTGCCGATGTTGAGCGCGGCGATCTCGCTGATCACGGTCGATTCCCAGAAGTAGCGCTCGAAGCCCTCGGTCTCGTAGACCAGGCCGCGGTAGGCGGCGAAGGCGGCGTCCGACAAGGCCTGCATGGCCTCGAGGAAGGCCGCCGGGGTGGGCGCGGCGCTGGCCGGGCGCAGGCTGGTCTCGAGCGTGGCGGCCACCAGCACCTCGAGGTTGCGCCGGCCCACTTCCGGGTTACCGTACTTGGCGCCGATCACCTCGCCCTGCTCGGTGAGCCGGATCTGGCCCTGCACCGCGCCCTCGGGCTGAGCGAGGATGGCCTGGTAGCTCGGCCCGCCGCCGCGCCCCACCGAACCGCCGCGGCCGTGGAACAGGCGCAGGCGCACGCCGTGGCGGGCGAAGGTGGCCACCAGCTCGCCCTCGGCCTTGTACAGCGCCCAGCCCGAGGTGAGGAAGCCGCCGTCCTTGTTGCTGTCCGAGTAGCCGAGCATGACCTCCTGGGTGTGGGCGCGCGCCTCGAGCAGGCCGCGGTAGGCCGGGATCGAGAACAGGCGTTCCATCACGCCGGCGGCGTTCTCCAGGTCGCCGATGGTCTCGAACAGCGGCACGATGTTCACGTCGAGCGCGTTCTCGAGCGGGCGCAGCAGCCCGGCCTCCTTCAGCAGCACGGCCAGCTCGAGCAGGTCGGAGACGTCGTCGGTCTTGGAGATGATGCAGTTGCGGATGGCGGCGCTGCCGTAGCGCTGGTGGATGCCGCGCGCGGCGCGGAAGATGGCGAGCTCGCCCGCGCTCTCCTCGGAGTAGGCGACGTGGGGCGAGGCGAGCGGGCGCGCGGTGGCGAGCTCTTCGAGCAGCAGCGCGCAGCGCGCGGCCTCGTCAAGGCTGGAATAGGCGGTGCCGGGACGGGCCACTTCGAGCAGCTCGGCGACCACGCGCTCGTGCACGTCCGAGTTCTGGCGCAGGTCGAGCGGCGCGAGATGAAAGCCGAACACCTTCACCGCGCGGCGCAGGTGGCGCAGCCGCCCGCGCGCGAGCGCGGCCGAGCCGTTGGCCACCAGCGAGTGGTGCAGAGTGTCGAGGTCCTCGGCGAGCGCGTCGGCGCCGGCATAGGGCTCGGCCGCGGCCACTGCGGGGCGGGCCGGGGCGTGCCCGAGCAGCGCCTGGTAGGTGGCCGCCAGGCGGGCGTAGATGCCGGTGATGGCGCGCCGGTAGGGTTCGTCGCTGCGGTGCGGCGAGTGGTCGGGCGAGCGCTCGGCCAGCGCCAGCAGCGCCTCCGAGGCGGAGACCAGGCCCAGCCCGAGCGAGAGCTGCGAGCCCAGGGTGTGCAGTTCGGTGAGGTAGTAGCCCAGGGCGACGGCCGCCTGCATGGCGAGCGCGCGCTCGAGCACCTCGGCGGTGACGAAGGGGTTGCCGTCGCGATCACCGCCGATCCAGCTGCCCACCTGCACGAAGGCGGCCAGCTCGGGCGCGCCCAGCGCCGGGTCGGCCGCGGCCAGGCGGTCTTCCAGGCTGGCGTACAGACGCGGCAGCTCGCGCAGGAAGGTGGTGTCGAAATACGACAGGCCGTTATTGACCTCGTCGATCACCGACAGCTTGGCGGTGCGCAGCATGCGCGTCTGCCACAGCGTGAGCACCGCGCGGCGCAGCGCCTCGTCGCTGGCTGCGGCCTCCTCGGGGGTGAGCTGCATGCGGTCGCGCTCGTCGAGCAGGCGCGCGATCACGGTCTCGCAGTTGAGGATGCTCTTTCGTTGCACCTCGGTGGGGTGGGCGGTGAGCACCGGCGACACCAGCGCACCGTCAAAGAACGCGACCAGGCCTGCAGCATCGGTCACGCCGCTGTCGAACACCGCCTGCAGCGCGTGCGGCAGGCTGCCCTCGCGCGGGGCCGAGCCCGCCACCAGGTGCGCGCGCGAGCGCCGGATGTGGTGCTGGTCCTCGGCGATGTTGGCCAGGTGCGAGAAGTAGCTGAAGGCGCGCACGACCTGGATCGTCTGGTCGCGCGACAGCGCATCGAGGATGTCCTCGAGCTCGCGCCGGGCCGCAATGTCGTCGTCGCGGCGGAAGCGCACCGAGTTCTGGCGGATGCGCTCGATCAGCTCGAAGGCGGCTGCGCCCTGCTGGTCGCGCACGGTGTCACCGAGCAGGCGCCCGAGCAGGCGGATGTCTTCACGCAGCGGGGCGTCCTTGTCCTGGGTCATGTGTCTTGGTTTCCTGGTTGTCGTCTAGGGGGCCCTGCACCTGCCGTTGATCGTCCATGCTCACGTCAGGGCGTCCCGGCGTTGTGCATCGCTCCGGCGTCGCAGAGAGATGTGCTGCGTGCCAGGCAAGGCGGTCGGTGGGGAAAAGAGTGCGATCGGCACGCATGCTAGAATCCCGGCCTGTCCGCGCACCATTGGTGCGAACCCTGATGCTGCAGTGCGGCGAAATCTGGCCGTACCCGGCACCTTCCTACTTGTTACGTGAGTTATCCATCGTGAGCCAAGCGACCCCCGAGCGCATCGTCATCGCTACCCGTGAAAGCCGTCTCGCCCTGTGGCAGGCCGAGCACATCAAGGCCCGGCTCGAGGGATTGTATCCCGGCTGCAATGTCGAGCTTCTGGGCATGACCACGCGCGGTGACCAGATCCTCGACCGCCCGCTCGCGAAGGTTGGCGGCAAGGGCCTGTTCGTGAAGGAGCTGGAAACAGCCCTGCTCGATGGGCGCGCCGACATCGCCGTGCATTCGATGAAGGACGTGCCGATGGTGATGGGCGATGAGTTCGTGCTGCCCTGCATCACGGAGCGCGAGGTTCCGCTCGACGCCTTCGTCTCCAATCGCTACGACAGCCTGGCGGACATGCCCCCTGGGGCTGTGGTGGGGACGTCCTCGCTGCGCCGCGAATCGCAGATCCATGCGCAGTATCCCTTCCTTGCCGTGACCAGCTTGCGCGGCAACCTCGACACCCGTCTGCGCAAGCTCGACGAAGGCCAGTACGACGCAATCATCCTCGCCGCGGCCGGGCTGACCCGGCTCGGACTGGGCGAGCGCATCCGCTCGGTGATGCCGGCCGAGGTGTCGCTGCCGGCCGCCGGACAGGGCGCGCTCGGTATCGAATGCCTGGCGGCGCGGCCCGATGTCATTGCCTGGCTGCAACCCCTGGTCGATGCCGATACTGCCGCCTGCGTGCTGGCCGAGCGTGCAGTCGCACGCGCACTGGCCGGCAGCTGCGAGGTGCCGCTGGGTGCCTACGCGGTGATCCGCGGAGGGCAGTTGTGGCTGCGAGGTTTCGTCGCCCGCCCCGATGGCAGCGAGATCGTCCGTGCCGAACGCGAGGGCGCGCCCGCCGATGCCGACGCGCTTGGCCGCGCACTGGCCGAAGATCTGCGCGCGCAGGGCGCCGAGGCGATCCTGGCCGATATCGGCTGACGGCGAACACAGCTGATGGCGACCGCCCCCGCTCTCCCGTCCGCGCCCGGTCCGGGCGCCGGCCCTCTCGCAGGGCGCTGCCTGGTCGTGATGCGCCCGCAGGAGCAGGCCGACAACCTGTGCCGGCGCATCGAGGCCGCAGGTGGCCGAGCCCTGCGCTTTCCGGTGATTGCGATCGGTGCGGCGCCCGATCCTGCCCAGCTCGAGGCCGTGGTACCCCGCCTCGACGAGTTCCAGCTGGCGTTCTTTGTCAGCCCCAATGCCGCCAACTACGCGATGCAGTACATCCTGCCGCGGCGCGCCTGGCCGGCTGGTCTGCGCGTGTCGACCGTGGGCAAGGGCAGCGAGCGGGTGCTGCGCGACTATGGCTTCGAGGCGGTCATTGCGCCGCAGGTCGGGTTCGACAGCGAGGCTGTGATTGCGCTGCCCGAGTTTGCCGCAGAGGCTGTGGCCGGCTGCAAGGTGCTGATCTTCCGCGGTGACGGCGGTCGCGAGTTGCTTGCCGATACCTTGCGCGAGCGCGGCGCCAGTGTTGAATATGTCACGTGCTATCGGCGCTACTGTCCGGAGCTTGATCCTGCGCTGTTGCTGCAGCCGGTGGGTCGCGGTGAGGTCGACGCCCTGCTGCTGACCAGCAGTGAAGGCGTCCGCAACCTGGCGCAGATGCTCGGCGCTGAAGGGCTTGCGGCACTGCGCCAGGTAAAGGTGTTCGCCACTCATCCACGCATCGTCGAGCAGGCCCGCGAGGCCGGTTTCGCTGACGTGATTGAGGCGCCCGCCGGTGATGACGGCCTGATGCAGGCACTTGAGGACCACT
>Ga0209605_1002343_pt1 | contig 18447 bp, 17 predicted proteins | sample AD_UKC035_MetaG_FD_184408 | JGI IMG/M metagenome (GOLD analysis project Ga0209605, IMG submission 184408) | Active sludge microbial communities of municipal wastewater-treating anaerobic digesters from USA - AD_UKC035_MetaG (SPAdes) (version 2) | ecosystem: Engineered > Bioreactor > Anaerobic >...
AACGCTGCGACTTCCTTCACAAAACTGCCAATTCCATCGTCAAGCAATTTGACCTGATCGCAATTGAAAACCTTACCCTCGGCTTTATGAACCGTAACAAACACCTTTCCCGCGCTTCCCACGACACCGGGTTTGGACTGTTCCGGCAATACCTTGAATACAAAGCGGAAGAAGCTGGTATCCAGGTCGTTGCCGTGAATCCGTTCAATACATCCCAGGCGTGCAGCCGGTGTGGCTCCATTGTGCCTAAAGGTTTGTCTGTTCGTACTCATTACTGCCAGCATTGCGGTTTGATCCTCGACCGGGACGTGAACGCGGCCCGGAATATTCTGTCTTTGGCTTTACCTAACCCGCTCGGACGGAGCGGTCAGGCGGTAACGTGGGTGGGTACACCGTGCGTCGCCTGAGAAGCTGTCGGCTTTAGGCGATAGAGAACGTCACATCTTGATTCTCCTTCCCAGAAATTATGGCTCACAGGGCTTCCTGTTGGCTTATAGGTCGCCCTATGCTTTTGAAAATCCGACAATCGTAGGCCGTCCTATTAGGCCGCCCTAGTAGGCCGTCCTACATTCTCGCAAGTAGGGCGGCCTACTTTTGCTCTCTAATCCGCTTTTCCACATCAATCGTGTTCTCAAATTTGGCACACCGTGACGGGCGCGTGTACCCCCAGAGAGGATTTTGAGCATGTTCAAATTCATGGAGTGGAGCGGCTAACAGAAAGGCGACTAATTGGCTGATAGGGACGCTCTCGCGTTCAGCCAGCCTTACCAGTCGGTCTTTCATGTCCACTGGCAAGTCAAGCCCGATCCGGCCAGTCAACCGCTCCTTCTGCCGGCGACGCTCCCGTACTTTGCGCGCCCGCTCCGGTTTGCTCAGGCGGGCCTCGGCTTGCCGGCGTCCCGCGCTGGTGAGCAGCGATGTAACAGCAGCGTCGGCTCCAACTGGGGCCGAGAAATCCACCAGTCCTGCCTCAGTGTCTTTTTTCGCTGGACACATTATTCACTATTGCCTCCTTTCCTGATTTATTTGTTTTGGTATTCAGTTTTCCTTGCCTTGCCTTGCCACACCTTACCCGGCATTGCCAAACCTAACCAAGCATTGCAATGCCCCACCCTGACCAGAAAGCCCTTTGGCACTCATGCTCCAAAAGGCACTCTCCGTCAGGGAGTGGTTATCCCTGCCTTGCCTTGCCTAGCCAGGCCTTGCCTAGCCGGAGCTTGCCATACCGGGCCTTGCCATGCCTGACCCTGACCCGAAAGCCCTTTGACAATCATGCCTCAAAAGGCACTCTCCGTCAGGGAGTGGTTATCCTTGCCTTGCCATGCCTAGCCGTGCCTTGCCGCACCCGGCCTCACCTGGCCGCGCCTCACCCTGACCAGAAAGCCCTTTGACACTCATGCTCCAAAAGGCACTCTCCGTCAGGAAGTGGTATCCTTGCCTTGTCTTGCCTTGCCAAGCTTTGCCGTGCCATGCCGTGCCTGACCCAGCCACGCCCATCCATACCTCGCCCTGACCAGAAAGCCCTTTGACGCTTTTGCCCCAAAAGGCACTCTCCGTCAGGGAGTGGTATCCTTGCCCTGCCTTGCCAGACCTAGCCGTGCCAAGCAAAGCCTGACCTAGCCCAGCCTAGCCTTGCCGTGCCAAACCCTGACCAGAAAGCCCTTTGACGCTCATGCTCCAAAAGGCGTTCTCCGTCAGGGAGTAATTGGTATCCCTGCCTTGCCTTGCCAAGCCTAGCCGTGCCCTACCTGGCCTTACCTCACCCTGACCAGAAGGCCCTTTGACGCTCATGCTCCAAAAGGCACTCTCCGTCAGGGAGTGGTATTCCCTGCCTTGCCTTGCCGCGCTTTACCCGGCCTGACCTTGACTCACCTTGCCAAACCGCACTCCACCCCACCGTGCCAAGCCTCACCCTGACCAGAAAGCCCTTTGGCACTGACACCCAAAAGGCGTTCTCCGTCAGGGAGGGATGACTTGAAATCATCCCGCCTGCCGTTCACACACTCGCAAATTCGCTATTCGGTTTGTAAGGTGCTTATCCCTGCCCTGATTGATTGATAATCCTCAATCAGCCTCGCCGCGCCCCGGACTGGCGCAGATTACCAATTATCGGGTTTCAACCCAGTGCGTTACCTGGAACCGGCCAAACATGCCCTTCTTTTCCGGGCGAAAATCACCCAGACCGACGCGGGAGCCGGCATCGTCCACAACCTGCCGCAGTTGAGCCGCAGTCAGCAGGGTGGGGTCGTATTGGAGCGTGAATGTAGTCTGCCAGCTATCCAGGCGGGGACGGTGGCGAATGATCCGGCCCTTCGTCACTGGATTGACGACTGAGCGCGAGTCAACGGTGTATTCCGTTGTTCCCAGGCCGCAGTATTCAGGCGTGACAAAGACGCAGGCTGCCACGATCTTTTGGAGGCTGGAGCGCCCTTTACCCTTGCTGAAGGTCGCGGCATTGACCAGGCAGCGTTGGATGTTGATACCCGGCACATACAGTTCGTTGGCTTCGGGCATTCGATACGCACAAAGCTCGGCCTGGTCCTCCGGGGACATTTTTTCAAAGCCCGCCGGCGTAGGCCGAAAGGCGTGTTGCAGAAGGGCAGAAAGGCCCTCGATGGTCACTTGAACAGTATTACTTGGCATTTTTCTTTTTTCTCCTTTCAAGAATGAGTTGTTTTTCCAAACGATCCAAAACCTGTTTGTACCCGCCAATCGCGGCGTTCTTGCCGTCCGGGTAGCCGGCAATCGCACGGGTATGGGGAGCGTACTCCCACAAGGTTTTGCCATGCCGGGAGGCTTCCCGGCAAACAGTATCCTGCGGTATGGGCGGCCAGACCAATTCGCCAAAGTTGCCAACCAGGTGGCGAAGTTGCAGCAGCGATTCATTCGTGGTGCGGTCATAAAACGCCGGCAGGATCGCCCCCAATTCGCAGGTGGTGTATCGCCGCAGCGATTCCAGGGAGGTCAATAAATCACGGATGCCCTTCACCGATAGCTGATCCAGCCTGGTTGGGACAAGCAGGTAATCCGCTGCCACAATTGCCGCCGTCATCAGCACATCCACCGACGGGGCAGCATCCAGCAGCACCACGTCGTAATCGTGATCTTTGAGCAAATCGTCTAGCGTGTATTCCCTCATATCCATCGCCGACAGCATAATTTTGAGATTCGAGGTGCGTTTGTCGGAGCGAATAACGTCCAGCCCTTGCCGGCCTGATGGGGTGACGCCGTTAGCCAATTTGATCTCGCTGCCCGGTGTTAGCAGGGAGAACAAATCATTGCCAGCCGGCAAGCCCAGACAGTCGGCTACGTTACCTTGTGAATCCAGGTCAATCAACAGGACGCGGTAGCCTCGCAGCGCCAGCCCGTGAGCCAGTGTGACCGAGGTGGTGGTCTTTGCGACACCACCCTTTTGATTCACGACTGCAAATATTGTGCCCAAGTGTTCCTCCAAACAAAATCACCTTTTGGATCTTGCTCGTACTTGTAGCGGAAGGTGGACAACGCCAGCTGAACTTCTTGCGCCAGGGCATGTATATGATTGCAGATCTCCAATCGGGCATGAGCACAGTTCGTCCAGTGATGAGCTGCGATTGATTCATCCAGGGCTTCCAGCGCCCGAAAAATCGCAAACCATGTGGGGGGCGTCATGCTGACTTTTCGTCCCACTCAATTTGGGTGCAGCCATCGTGACCATGCACATCGAGAACGGCTTGCGGGGATGGGTAAACAGATAGGGTGTGCGGTGGGCGGGTCCAGTAGATCACAGTCTGGCCGCCGTCAAAAGTTACACCTTCAGCAACGATTCCTGTTCCAGAAACGCCGCTAATGTCGTGATGTCGGACAAGTTTGAATGTTTTAGCCATGCGTTTCCATTTCTTCCTCTTCCATCCCGAAAGCTGCTGCCGCATAACTTTAAGCATCAACAAGTCAGGGTTGATACCCAAAGGTTCTGCATACCGCAGATAGTCGTCCGACAGAAACCAGGTCAACGCAGATCGACAGGTAGTTGGATTTTTCAAATCCTTGACAGCCTGAACTATGACAGCCAGGGCCAAATCAGCGAACCCGTCGTTTCTCCCTGGAATGGAATTAGTTGAACTAAGCACTGGCCGCCTGTGGACATGACCAGGTTTCGCCTGCAACCCGGATGTTCCGGGCCAGGTGAGGGTCACGATCAATCAGGCCGGCATCTTGAAGTCGCTCCAGGTGATAATGCACGGCGCTGGTGGATTGCAGATGACAGGCATCTCCAATTTCACGGATACTGGGTGAGGCGCCACCTGTCAGGGTTTTGTGTTGGATGATGTAGGCCAGAACATCCTTTGTCGTTCTGGTGATGTGTTGTTTTTTATCAGGCATTTTTCTTCTCCTTCCGGTCAGGTTTTTCGGGTTTATTCGTGCTGGCGGTATTCTTCTCTACAAGCTGAAGGTCGGTTTCGGCAAAATAACGAAAAACACAGGGGCCATTGTGAACGCTCAATTTTCGCCAATCTTCCGGCGAGAAATCCTGCCGGCCAAAACAAATCAGGTAGGCGTTCTGGCTTGGATCAAAAGCCACAATCTCGCCGTCGCCAATGGGCGTGTGTACCCGGTTGCCGAATCGATATGCCGCCACCAAAACTTGAGGATTATCCATTTTTGGCTGCCCCGTTTCCTCTCTCGGATGGATGTACTGCGTCTTTGAAAATGCCGCGAGCCGGATCAACCGCAACGGGCACCGCGTCAATGGTTGGGCCAAGTTTTTGTTTGGGGAGGCCGACCAGTAAGATTTCCGGGGTCACGCGCCAATCCTCCTCTGTGGGCTGACCGCTACCGCCATTCTGTGAGCGGGCGGGCCGGTTTGTTGTTACCATCGAGCCGGGGGGTTCAGTTTTATGGGGATACCAGAGGGTGACGACCTTATCGGAGGTCTGTTCCACATTGGATGTCTCCTGCGCGTCCTGTTCAGTCGGCATTTTCCGCTGTCGTTCAGCTACTTCACGCCGAGCCTGGACACCAAGCAGTACCGGGCAGCCAAAAGAGAGGGCGCAATTTTTAGCCCGATTGACCATTTCCAATACCTGTTCCCGCCGATTGTCCCCGTCCTGTGGATCAGGGCGAATACGTTGCAGGTAGTCCAGCACCACCAGCTTGATGTTCAGTTTGCGCGGGGTGGCATCTTCACAGATATATTCCAAAGCCAGTCCCACATCAGTCATGGTCATCTGGGGGCGGGCCTGGCGACGTTCACCAGAACGTATCTGGGAGTGTCCCACCAGCCAAAGGGGAGTAACCGCACGACGGACGGAGGATTTCAGGATAAGCTGCCACTCGTCTTCACTCAACTTGCCGCGCACCATTTGGGTCATAGGGATATTGCTGTCGCGCGCCAACCACGCCAGCGTATCTTCCTCGATGGATTGTTCCCAGGTGACGCGGACAACAACATCATCCGATTCGGGATCAATTGTTGCCAGGGCGCGGGTGGATAACCAGTTCATGATGCTGCTCTTGTGATGTCCGGGCAGCCCATAAACGCTGATCAATTCGCCGGGACGCAAGGGGTTCATCACCTCGTCCAGCCGTTTGATGCCAAAGGTGATGCCCTGTCCCTGCTGCCGATGCAAAATCTCGACAAGTTTGACGGATAGATTCGAAGCAGTCTGCGGCACAGACACCAGCGTAGAGGCTGATGCGGCGCGATCTGAATCGGATACACGTTTTGCCAAAATTACACCTCCTCGAAAACAACAGTGGCAGCCCGCGCATATTGGGCTGGGGTTGGATTAGTGATGACGCTGTAGCTATACCTACATTCCTCGTCAGAACCGTCGCTTGCCGGGTTAGAATTTGCCGAGGTTACGGCCCAATCTGTCAGCCAGGCAGGGTTGTTGGGTTTATACGGCTGGCCGTCTTTGCGCGTTGACGACTTCCACTTCTGCCAGAACGGTGTCAGATATTTGACCAGCGAGTCGTCTGTTGGGCAGGACTCCCGCAGAAATTGAATGGCGTCCACAACGGCTTTGTAATAACTCGCGTAGGGCAGAACTCCGGTCACGCGCCGGTAAATCTCGATGTCGGGATGATTGCGCGCTTCGGTCACTGTTTCAGGGTATTGCACCTGGTCAGGTTTATTGCCAGGCAAAATGGCCTGGCAGATTACTTCCTCCGGGGTTTCAGGAGCATCCGGGGTAGTGGTCCAAAGAGTGTCACCAAAAGGGTCGTCTGGAATTTCGAGAGACTCGTCAGAAAAGTCAGCAGCAGCTTCTTCGCGCGCGCGTGGTAAGTTAACTACTTCTGCTTCTTCTTCTCTTTCTTGACTTAATTGACTTGTTAAATGACTTCTTTGTGTAACATCTAGGGTTACAGGGGGTGTAACATCTAGGGTTACAGGGGGTGTAACATCTAGGGTTACAGGGGGTGTAACATCTAGGGTTACAGGGGGTGTAACATCTAGGGTTACAGGGGGTGTAACATCTGGGGTTACAGGGGGTGTAACATCTAGGGTTACAGGGGGTGTAACATTATGGGCATCTGATTCCAACACCCATTGGAGTTCAGTGTCTTCGGATGAGGATTCAAATTCGATGCCTGGGGTAATAACTCGATAAAGGCAGCTTGTTTCGCCGCCGCTACCAGTGGTGCGCCGCGATACTTCAAGATATCCCAATTTCACTAAAACCTGAATTTGGCGATTAACCGCTGGACGCGAAACATTCAGCCGTTTGGCTATCGTTGTTTGGGAAGGATAGCAATATCCATCCTGATCCGCATAACTGCACAGGATACCCAACACGCGTAGAGCAGCGAGGCTCATTCGCTGGTCTTCAAAGGCGATTATTGACACTGGGGGTTTTATTAGCGGCATAGATTAGCTCCTAATCTCTGCCGTAAACGGGCTGATTTGGATCGCACTCAATATCCAATCGGTACAGACACAAAGCATCATCGTTTTCTGGATCAGGGCACTCCACAATGAATACATAACCGCGCTCAACCAGCACCTTGATCTGATTCGCAATCTCAGCACAAGACAGATTGCGGAGCTTTAGCATCTCAGCCAAAGTGGAGCGAGATACACAACAAGTCCCATCTTTTTCCGTATAAGCGCCCATAGCGCCAATTGTGAGGAGCGCCTTAGTTGGGAACGTCCGGTCAAAGCATTCAAGAGGGACTAGCGAAGTGGAATAACGTTTAGTTGCTTGCAACATGTGATTTCTTCTTCTCCTTTGTGTATCAAATAGACGGCACTTTAGGCGCATATTGGAGCAGGCGGCGCAGACTGGTGCGGTCCAGCAAACCGTCCAGGATTGCGTCGTCCACCTTGAACGAAAGCTGGATCATCCGGCAGCGTTCTACGCCAAGATTTTGCGCCAGCCGCATACCATATTCCTCACCATCAGGATCAGGCAGGATATACACTGGCTCGGCATTTTCAAATAAGTAAGCGTAGTTCAGGAACTGCTGCTTGCCAGGGATACCAATAACTTGCAGGTTAGGATCATCAGCGGCGATGTACACGCCCATTGCCTTGATCTCACCCTCAACGACCAGCACCGGACCTTTGACGCTGGTTTCGGGATTGCACACAAACGGATGAGAGCGCAGATTGGCCCGGTCAGGGCGGTATTTGTCTCCCGGATTGCGGGGGTTCAGGAGGCGGTGACGTACTGTGCTGATCTTCCAACCCGGTTGAAAAACGGGGATGGACAGGGTTGGGGATGTCCATGCCGGCGTCCAGGTTGATTGATCTTCTCCCGGCTCCCAAACCGTAAAGTCGCTGGTGTATCCCAATTGCCAAATATCCTGCCAGGCATCCGGAACGCCCCGTAGCTGCCAGAGCAGTCGTTTGCCAGGCATTTCGACCAGGTTACGGTGATAAGATTCCCACGCCCGCGCCCGTTCCAGGTCAGCAATCGCTTTTTCCAGGCGGGCTTTGGCAGCCTGGAACTCCTGCTCAGCCTTTTGTTTGCGTTCCTCGGCCAGCCGGAGGACATCGGCAGGATCAGCGTCAAGATTGCCGCCCAGGTATCGGCAGGCTTCCACAAAATCAACGCCCCGCCATTTCATCACAAAATCAATCACGTCACCGCTGCCGCAGTCCCCTGAAAAACAGGTCCAGTGCATTTTGCCGTCATTGCCATCCACAATCGAAAAGCCAGATGAATCATGTCCGTTGTGGAGCGGACAGTTGGAGCGCCAGCGCCCCCGGCCTTTGTCTTGCAATACGGCTCCGGCGGCTTCAGCAAGAGAAAGCAGATTGGATCGCGCGACAATGGCTTGAATATCCATTAGTCCTCCCAAAGCCTGGTTTGCTGAGGCTGATTTGTCTCGGTGATCTGCGCCGGCACCGGCACCTGTGCTGCGGCCAGTGATTCGATGGTCTTCATCAGGTTGCGGGATCGGCCCATCATTTCGGCTACACAGGCATCTTTTTCAGCCTGATCCTTTGCCAGCCAGCGGCCTGATTTACCTGATTCGGATAGCACCGCCACACCTTTGCGCCGCAGGTGTTCAATCGCTTCACGGGTTTGGCGTTCTGTGGTGGTGTTACAATCGCCAAGTGCCTGCGCAGTCAGGGCTTGCAGCGTGATCGCGTTTTCAGAGCCGACGTGATTGCGCAGGATTGCCAGAATAGTCGCTTCAATCCCTTCTGGCATGGTTGCCAGGATTTCCTCATAAGTCGTCGTTCTACTCATGCCTGCCTCCATTTTGGATTTGATCCAACTGATTTTTGAGCGCAGCGTACCGCTTGCGTAATTCGCCCACCTGGATTGGAGGGCGCACAGATTCGATTTCTTTAATGCCGGCCAGATGCGCTTTCAGCACCAGGTCGCCCCAGGCTTTCAATGCCTGTGCGTTGGCAATGGCGTCGTCGGGCTGCTTTTTGACAGCCGGCGGTGTTTGAGTGGGTTTAGCTTTAGGTTGATTGGATTGAGTAGCAGGTTTTGGCTGCTGCGGGGATTGTTTGGGGGCCTGAACTGGGGCAGAATTGGCCGCCCCGGATTTTCCAGAATCTTGTATTGTAGCGGATTGAGCTTGACGCGATGTTGCGGGTTTCCGCAAACTTTTTGCAGGCGTGTTTTGCGAGAATTGCCGCTTACCGGGGACGTTTGCCGGATACCCGCAGCCACCAGGTAAGGCCCAGGTGGGTAGATAGGGCGGCACAATTTTGCGGGTTTCTTTATCGTAGTTCACCCAAACCCCGCTGATATATTGCAAATATTTACCCAGGCCGGCAGTCTGGCACGCCCGGATGAAAGAGCGATCCTGCTTGCCGGCAAAGGTGTCATCGGAAGCCATCGTGTCTCCGATACCCGTGTACGCGACACCTTCAATCGTCAGGGTGCAGCGAATGTAGGGGTCATTGGGATCAATGACCTCGTAATCAGCCTTCCACCCCGGAGCGGCAATATCGAGCCGGGCTTTGTAATGGGCGGCAGCAACATAGGGAATAACAAAAACTTGCTGCCCGCCTGGTGCAGACTCAATCACGGCCCACGATACTGCCTCGTAGGGGAACGGATCAGAAAGCCGTCTGAACAGGCTTTCGTTTGCCTGTTCGCTCATGTTTTCTTCCACTCCTGGCGTGGTGAAATTGGGCTTTTCGCCATACTGATAACTTCTCCTTTGTGAATTTGAAGTTTCTAAATTGGGTGATTAATTTCCCCCTCCCCTCGCTGCCGGCGAAGGGGTGAGCGCCGGCAGCAATCACAAAGGAGAGGTACGGGGCGGGATCAGCCCCGATGCAGGTCAGTTTTCGGTCTGCATCGAAGTTGATCCAGATGCCACTGGTAAGCCGTCTGGGTGACGGCGCTGATATTCTTGCTGGATAAGAGTTAGTATTGTGTTAGGTCGCGTCCGCAGGTCTTCCTGCGATAGAGTTGTCAGCATAGCCCAAAATCTCGGCGGGACCTTTAGATTAAGATATGATTTTTTGGCAGGTGATTCTTCAGGTGTTTGTTGCATGTTTGTAAGATAACGTATCAAATTGTAAGGGTTTCTTACATTATAGCGGTTTATCTTACATTGTCAAGTCTCAATTTGAAAGATAGCCAAACATAATACATTGCTTATTGATTTTTTATAAGTTTTCTGGTATTATGTAAGAGATGCAATTGCCCAGGGGATTCGGCGCAATCGCAAGCAAGACAAAAAAGGGGCAGTAATGCCCCTGATACATTTGAGTGAGGTGTGCTATGGAAGTAGCAGAATGGCTAAATACTAAGTTCCTGGAATGGGAGCAAGCGGAGAAAAAACGCAAAACTTTAGGTCAATTTGCGGAGTATCTTGGTGTTTCACGCATATCGCTTTCTGATTGGCTTAGTGGTAAATATGTACCTAAAGTTCAGAATCTTGGTCGCATTGCAGAGAAACTAGGCTATGAAATATATGACATCATGGGAATGCCCCGTCCTATGCCCGTGTGCATTTTAATCACAAAAATAATGAACTTCTGATCGTCAAAGTTTGGATGCCAGATACGGTTTGCAAATAACCTCCCCCATCCATCTCAGTAAAAAAATAATTTAGGCAGCAAATCTTGTAGGTTAATTAGCTTGTCAAGTTTATAATAACTTGACAAGGAACATGTGTTATTTTACAGCGAGAATATAGGAGTCAGTTAGATATGCCAACTCTGCAATTCAAAGGAAAAGCTATCATTTGGAATCACCATCTTTCAATACCGTATCACACGATTGAGCCTGTTCCTGCAAACTCTTTCCAGCCTGATTTATCTGGAGGGAATCAAATCATTGAGGGAGATAATTTGACTGCATTAAAAGCACTGATGCCTTTATTCGCAGGTCGGGTTAATTGTATTTATATCGATCCACCATACAATACCGGTATGGAAGGTTGGGTATATAACGATAATGTCAATAGCCCGTTGTTACAAGAATGGCTTGGTCGTGAAGTCGGCAAGGACGATCTCACTCGACACGACAAATGGCTTTGCATGATGGCTCCCCGTCTTAGGTTATTGCGCGATCTGCTGTCGGATGATGGGGCAATTGCAATTAGTATTGACGAAAATGAGCTTCATCATCTTAAACAATTGATGGATGAAATTTTTGGTGAGACTAATTTCAGAAACATTATCATCGTTCGGAAGGGGGTTAAAAGCGTTCAGGCGCAGTTTGAGACGGTGGATCGTTTGAATTATGGTATTGAGTACGTTCTTATCTACACAAAACGGGACACTTTTCGCTTCAAGCGGTTTGAAATTGAACTTGAAAATGGCCGAGAGGGGAGTTGGAATAACCATTGGCGTGGAACAGATCGACCTACTATGCGATACGAATTATTTGGAATCACACCCGAAACTGGTCAGTGGAGGTGGGGTCAAGCTCGGAGCATTGTTGCTCTTGAAAACTACGAACAAATGCTGGTTGACATTGGAAAACCAGTAGATGAAGTTACGCAGGCAGATATTGATAACTGGTTTATGAAGCAGATTGAAGAAACAGGTGAAGAACCTGACCTTTTGCGGCTATCTGCCAACGGCAAACCCGAACACTATATCCCTCCCTCGGATTCAAGGCTTGCAAGTTCTCATTGGTCAGACTTGAAACCTAATGGCAGTAGTCAGTTGAAAGCATTGTTTGGATGCAAGGTGTTTGAGAACCCAAAATCAGTTGATTTGGTCAAACGTATAATCCGCTTTATCGAAGGTGACAGAAAAGATACTTTGGTGCTTGATTCGTTTGCCGGCAGCGGAACAACAGGGCAGGCCGTCCTTGATCTCAACAGCGAGGATGCTGGAAATCGTCATTTTATCTTAGTTCAGCTTACAGAAGCCACGTCCACAGTTCCCGATAAAAATATCTGCCGTGATATCACTCGTGAAAGAATTGTGCGGGCAATCAGGAAATACAAATTCACCGCAGGCTTTCAGTATCAACAAGTAGGTGTTTCAATGGACGCTGATAACTTGCTTTCTGGGAAGCTTCCCGAAATAAATCAGCTATCTCGCTATATTGTTTATCTTTGCACCGGGCAATCAATCAATAATGACGCCGAGGCAATCAATAAGCATCTGTATTTTGCCGGATCAGTAGCTGAAGCCAATATCTATATTCTTTACGATCCAGATTACGAGCAACTCATTCGCATGGCCTTGAACTTGGACATTGCCAATATTCTCATTGAACATGGTAAGGGAAAAAAGAAAATCGTTTATGCGCCGGCATGTTTTTTGGACGACGATTATCTCCAATCACACCAGTTAGAATTTGTGAACATTCCTTACGGATTATTTGGCCGAGAATAATAATTATGATGTACCTAAAAAATTATCAACAGAGAGTAGCCTCTGAATTTGAGCATTTTTTCAACGTATCGAGGGTGAAGAAAGATGCCATGCTTACATTTCTGGCAAGCCTGGATGACCCTAACTCAACCCTGCCCGATGAAACCAAGAGAGACATAATCAGCAGCTACAATTGGGTTGAGCAAACCTTCAGAGAGATTGGCCGGCCCTATATTGACCATTGCTCCAATGGAATTGGGCAAAAGTACCCTCGTGCCGTCCTAAAAATCCCCACCGGCGGCGGCAAAACGCTCCTGGCGGTTGAGGCTATCCGGGCATACCAGACTTTGTTCGCCAGGCGACGCACTGGACTGGTTGTATGGGTTGTACCGTCCGAGACAATTTATGCTCAAACGGTTCAGCAGCTACGAGATAAACGCAATCACCTGCGCCAGTTATTGGACCAATGCAGCGGCAACCGGACATTAATTCTCGAAAAAGGTCAGCGGCTTACCACGCAGGACATCTCCGAAAACCTGGTCGTTTTGTTTGTAATGATTCAATCCATCAGTCGGACCAATGCAAAAGAGGCGCTCAAAGTATTTCAGGATTCGGGCGGCTACGAGAGCTTCTTCCCTGCCGACAACCGTTTTGACCTGCACAAGGCCCTCCTGGATGCATACCCAAATCTGGACACGATTGCGCCGGCAGGATCAGCATTCACGCTGGTCAAAACGAGCCTGGGCAATGCAATCAGAGTATCGCAGCCATTTATCATCATTGATGAAATCCATAAAGTGTTCTCAGAAATGGCCCGGCGCACCATTGATAGCCTTAACCCTGAAATGGTGCTGGGATTAAGCGCAACGCCAAAACACGAAATGAATATCCTGATTTCTGTTTCTGGGTTGGAATTAAAAGCCGAAGAAATGGTCAAACTGGATATGCACATCTTCCCACCGGCTTCCCGGCAGGAGGGCGATTGGCAATCTATGGTTGGCGAAATATGCCAATTCAGAGACGGCCTGGAAGAAAAGGCGGTTCTTTATCGGAGGCAAACCGGAATTTACATTCGCCCAATTGCCCTGATACAATGCGAGGCCACCGGACGCGATCAGCGTGGCAGAGGGCGTGTTCACAGCCTGGATGTTAAAGAATACCTGATTAGCCGTAACATCAACCCAAGCGAGATCGCTATCAAAACCAGTGCGCAGAATGATATTGAGGACGTTGACCTGCTATCAGAGGACTGCCCGGTTAGGTACATTATCACCAAAGAAGCCCTGCGGGAAGGATGGGACTGTCCCTTTGCTTATGTTTTAGGGATCATTCCCAATGTCAATTCGGATACCGGCGTTACGCAGCTTATCGGGCGTATCCTGCGCCAGCCTTACGTCAAAAAAACCGGAGTGCGAGAACTTGATGAAAGTTACGTTTTTTATTCCAGGGGCGGAACTCAAATCATGGTTCAGCGCGTGGCCCAGGGATTCCAGGTTGAAGGACTGGAAGATTTGGTCACAGCAGTACAGGTGAAAGATACCGGGGTAAACGCCACTAAAACAGTACAGATCAAAGAATCCTATGCGCTGCAATATCCGCAGAGTCTGTTTCTGCCTGTATGGGTGATGGTGGTTGAGGGCGGCATTGGACGCAGATTCTCTTATGATATTGACATCAAATCCCGCCTTGATTTTTCTGCCGTCACTCCAACGAGTCAGCAGATCGATCAAATTGGAAGTTCCTTTAGCCAGCAGTCTCACGAGCGGACGGCCTATGTCCTGTCATTAGGCGAGCATAGCGAAGTTGTTGTCCGAAATGAATCGGCAGGCGTTGTGACCGACAGCGGCTTGAATATAGGTTATCTAACCAGGTTGTATTCTGATGTTGTCGAGAATCCTTTTTTAGCTCATCATCTGGCGGTCAATCACCTGGCAATATTGACCCAAAAATTCTCCCAGGATGTCGTTGAGCGTAACTTCGGGATTGCTGCCTCAATGCTTGCCCAGTTCTTGCTGGAAGAAAGGCGGCGACAGGAAGAATCTATCTTTATATGTTTGGTTAAGAGCCAGGAGCTTATTCTGGCCGTATCCGATGATCCAATCACTGGTTATTCTGTGCCACGAATAGATGAAATAGTGATCAGCCGGGAGCCAAACGCGTATAAGTATTACCTGTTCGATGATGTTGAGGTTTCGTCCATGAACTCACTGGAACGTAATGTGGGCGATATTCTTGATCGGCAGGAACGGATTCTCTGGTGGTTCAGGAATAAGGTCAGCCGCAGTTGGTACTCTATTCAGGGATGGCGTAAATACGCTATTCACCCCGACTTTGTGGCAGCCAAGAAAACGGCGGACGGCAAACTTGAAATTGTTTATGTCCTAGAAAGCAAGGGCGAGCAGCTACTTGGCAATCTGGATACCCAGTACAAGAAACGGGTATTTGATGCAATGACAGATTATCATCGTAAAGTCGGGATTAGGCGCTACCAACAGCTATCCCTGTTTGGCGATACGCCAATCAACACGGTGATTGAGTGCTACTTGATTGAGCAAGGACAGGAAGAATCATCTATCAGGACTTTGATGGCCTGACACCCCCTCCTCAACCGAATCCAAATATGCTATAATTAAATTCAGCGACCCGATTGGATGCCCCCCTCATCCCATCGGGTTTGCTGCTTAAAACGAAAAAGCCCTGGCATTACACCAGGGCTTTTCGCTTGCTCCTTCTAAAACAGGCTGGCCTGACCAGGCAGGGCCGCCGGCGCAGTCGAGCGCCGCTTCTTGCGGACGACGACCACACCACGCTGCTGCAACCAGTCCTCCCAGGTATCCAGGGGGACCGTCATCACTACACTCGGTACAGTCATGCTGCCGAGCGGATTGTGACTGACCTGGGTGTCCTCTGCGAACAGGGTAGCCAGATCAGGCAGCTTGCTGCCGGCCAGGAGTTCCCGCGCCAGTTGGGTCAGGAAGTCGCCTTCGCTTTCAGGAACGATTGCGCCGCCGACCTCATCTCCGTAAAGGAGTTGAGCGGCCTTCATCTTTCGTCCCATCAGCGCCAGGGCAACCGATTCCATTGCACCCTCGTACACGCTGAACAGGGCTTTGACCGCTTGAGTCTGGCCCAATCGCCACACCCGGCGGACCGCCTGCCATAACGTGTAGAGGCTGTACTCGATCTCGTAGAAGATCACCGTAGAATAGGCAATCAGGTCAAGACCGGTTTCCACCAGCTTCGGGTTGCAGATCAGCACATCCGTTGTGGGAGTGCGCTTGGCGATCCATTCCTCGCGCTTGCGGGGATCAATGCTGCCATGCAGCACCGTGACCCGCAGGCCGGCCTTTTCAAGCACGGCCTGAACGCGATCCTGGATGTCGCGGGTTCCTGTCTGGCGCAGGTACACCAATACCTTGCGCCCCTGCTGGCGTTCTGCCAGGCAGTAGTTTGCCAGCCAGGTTTCTTTCGGCAAACCCTCGTCGTCCGGGTGAATGACGGCAGGCAGTTCCATGAGGTTCTTTTTCAACCCCGTTTTCTTGCCTTCGTCATCAATACCCTCAACGATTACGGCTTCATCCCGAAAGCCGGAGTTCGGGCGGGCCAGGCTCCATTGGAGCCAGACAGACAGGTAACGGTTATCGTCCATTGCCTGCTGCTTCAGGAACCGGTCCATGTTGTAGTACTGATGCCCTTGCGAGTCCGGCATGTCCAGGGTGATCACTTCTTCCTGGTAGCCAGGAAGTTGAATACCCAGGTCCTTCAAGCTCAAGAACGCCGTCGTATCCAGCAAGCGATTGATGATCGCCGGCGAGATGCCAGGCTGCTCCTTTGCCTTACTGTGCCGGCGGCGGTTGCCGGTGAAGATACCATCTTCGCCATCGTCGTCGCGGCGCTTGACCTTGCTTTCCAGCACTCCGTACAGTTTTGCCCATCTGGTTTCTTCATTATAAGTGAAGTCCCGACGAACACCTGCATTCAGGCGGTAAAGCAGCCAGAAGATGCTGGTGCTTTTCCCGCCAAAGAACGTGCCTGTCAGGGTCAGCGTCCACTTGCAAGCCGTGACCAATTGATGGAAGGCTATGCCCCGATCCGAGGACTGGCCCTTGAACTGATGCACCTCATCTGCAATGAGGAGTTTGAACTTCCCCTTGCAGTGCTTTGAGATGTATTCAGCAATGGACCAGCGGCGGGACTGGTCGAACACGAACAAGGGATTGGCGCAGGCGCGCTTTCCCCAGATCGGATTGCCTTCATTGTCTCGCCGGACGCGGCCTTCGCCGTCCACTTCCCAGCCTGGGATTTGCCCCTGGCAGAAAAGGCGGCGCTTGGGCAGTTTGCCGTCCACCGCAATTGCCGAGCCGTGATCATCCATGACAGGATGACCGCACTTTGGGCAGCAGAGGACTTGGCGCTTGTGCCACTTGCCGTAGCGTAACTCCCGGATGGTCCGGGTAGCGACTGCCGGCTTCCAGCCAGGACCCATCTTGGCGCTGGTATTGGCGACGACGGCAACGGGCTTCTCGCCCAGGGTGCCGGCTTCAACGGCATCAAAGAACGCTTTGACATCATTGATGTCGCCGGGGTCATCTGCATTGCGCCCGATCCGGCGCAGCTCCACCGCCTTTGCCCCAGGGATGGTTTCTTCGATTTCTCGAATCCATTTGGGAACCAGGTGCGGCGGGCAGATGATGAGCGCAGGGAACGCATTTAACAAAGCGGTCACGCCGGCTGCCAGGGTGGTCTTTCCCACCCCCATCTCGCCCTGCACGTTTCCGACGCCATTCACGCGAACGGAGCGGGCCATTGCGACCGCAGCATGGCGCTGCGTCATCAACAATCCCGGTTCGGACTGCCCAGGCAGCGGCTTGCGGCCTTTGCCCAGGGTGTCAAGAACGGCGTTTTCGGCGTCTGTCGGGTCCATGTTGTAAAGCGGGCGATAAGTATCCAGCACATGGGCGGCGATGGATTCGCCATGTTCGCCCATGAACTCTGTCAGCCCTTGCACGTCACTGATGACCTTGATCCCACTCTGCTGCACCGTTGCGACGGTGGTTACAAAGCGGTCACGGATGATTTCAGTGTCGGAGCCATCTCCATCTTCACCGTCGCCCTCATCGTCGTGGTCGCCGGCAACGACCTCTTGGACTTTCACGACACGGCCTTTGACCAGCAGGATTTTGCCCTGTTGGTCTTTCAGCCGCACCACGCCCATCATACCACTTGCCATCAGCATGGCAATATGCCCTTTCTTCAAGGGCATGGCGGGGCGTAAAAGCTGGCCTTCAGCGCGGCGGGGATTGAGCAGGTCTTTCCACGCCGCCGTTTGGGTCACGCCTTTTTCCAGCGCCGCCAGGCACACTTCCTCGTCAGTCCAGTCGGACCGCTTGAAGATGATTGCCCGGCCAGCCGCGCCGCGTACAGGCGCAGGCGCCAGGGTATAGATCGGTTCCGCAGCCTGCTCCAGCACCGGCAGGTCAGCGGTTGCCCAGGCGCGGATCTTCTCGATGTCCTCGGCCATTGGGACGTGATACGCCTGGCTGCGAACAGCCAGGATGACAACCTGCCCGTAGGCAGAGTCAGCGTAACGCCCAATAGTGAATTTCTCGAAATAGCCGGCGAGGATTTTGGCGATTTCAGCCAGCGCACAGACTTTTTGCGGGACGATGTACACCAGCAGCCCACCGCGCACCAGCTTGGCATAGCTGGATTTCAGGAATGAGGCTTCCAGCCGGCCTTGATGCTCCATCCGATCATTGTCATAGGGTGGGTTGAGAAACAGTAGATTGACCGATTCCTCGGTCAGCGTACATGCTTCCCAGGCCGTCAGGTGTACCTTGTCCATAACCTTTGCCGCATCCGCAGCGCGGGTATAGGACAGTTCCGCTCCCCAGGTTTGGCAGTTCAATGCCGATCCCAGGATGGACGCAGCCCGGCCTTCGCCGCAGCAGGGGTCCAGCAGCCGGGATTGGCCGGCTTCTGCCGGTTGCGGTTGGATGTAGGTCTTGATGACCTCCACCACCGCATCATGTGTCGGGTAAAAGCCCGCTTTCTCGATTGCGGGTACTCTCATTTTGTTGCCTCCTTTGTGATAGCAGAAGGAGGCGCAGTCCTCCCCCGTCAGGGGATTGTGCGCCCCCTTCGGGGTTTGAGTTTTGCTTGTTGTTTTTTTACGCCTTGATTACGCTACTACGATCTTGCCTTCTTCCAGC
>Ga0209605_1002345_pt1 | contig 18442 bp, 12 predicted proteins | sample AD_UKC035_MetaG_FD_184408 | JGI IMG/M metagenome (GOLD analysis project Ga0209605, IMG submission 184408) | Active sludge microbial communities of municipal wastewater-treating anaerobic digesters from USA - AD_UKC035_MetaG (SPAdes) (version 2) | ecosystem: Engineered > Bioreactor > Anaerobic >...
GCCGCTTGTGGGTGGTGTGGCAGCCGCACACCTATTCCCGCACCCGCACCCTCTTCGATGCCTTTATAACGGCCTTTGCCCAGGCCGACGAGGTGCTGGTGACTGAGATTTACGCTTCGCGCGAGGCTGCCCCTGCCGACGGCTTCTCGGCCAGGCAGGTGGTGAATGCCATGGCGCATGTTCGTAAGCACTTTATCCCCGATCTGGCCCAGGTCACCGATCATCTTTTGGGCCACCTGAAGGCTGGTGATGTGCTGCTGGTGCTGTCGGCGGGCGATGCCGACCAGATCAGCACACAGGTGCTGGCCGCTTTACAAGCCGGACGCGTGATGTCCGCAAGGAGCTCTGCACATGACTAAACCTGCTGTGAAATCCTCAAAACAGGCTGCCGCACATGCCCAGCCCAAGCACCAGGCTGCTGGCGCTAAGAAATCGACCCGCGCCGGCGGCACGCCGCGCGTATACGAATCTGAATCGCCGGCCCTGATGTCGCTGCGCTTGCTGGCGGCCCCCAATCCCAAGGATGACCTGTCGGACGCCGAGCTGGTGGCCTTGTGCCATGACCCACGCCGCTCGCCAGAGTTGATCCAACATTTGATCGACTTTGTCAAAGGGATGTAACCGGGTACGGAGACGCTTGTTGCGATGACCCAGCCTCTACCGGACGATATCCGTTCGCTTTTGCGCCAGACTTTTGGTGAACGCCTGCAGCAGGATGTGGCTCTGGCGAACTACACCAGCGCACGCGTGGGCGGCAAGGCCGATGCCTTGTTGGTGGCCAATACTGCCAACGACCTGGCTGACCTGGTTCAGCGCCTGCGCCGGTTAAGCGTTCCGTTCCACGTCTTGGGTGGGGGCTCGAATGTGCTGGTCAGCGATCAGGGCGTTCGCAACGTGGTGGTGCTCAACCGGGCGCGCCAGGTGCGCTTTCGCGAACAGGCCAACCCGCCCACCGTGTGGGCTGAATCGGGTACCAATTTTGGGGCCCTGGCCCGGCGGGCGGCGGCGCGTGGGTTGAGCGGCCTTGAATGGGCGGCTGGCATCCCGGGCACCATTGGCGGAGCGGTGGTGGGGAATGCAGGCGCTCACGGCGGCGACATGTCTGGCTGCCTGGTAATGGCAGAAATCTTGCATCCTCAACAGGCAGGCGCACAAACGCCTTACGCCCGCAGTGAGTGGCCGGTAGATAAGTTCGAGTTTGCTTACCGCAGCAGCTTGCTCAAGCGCCAGGCCGGCCAGGCAGTGGTTTTATCTGCGGTGCTCAGGCTAGAGCGCAGCACCCCAGAAGCGGTGCAGGCCAAGATCGACGCCTTTACCGAATACCGCCACCGCACCCAACCGCCAGGGGCCAGCATGGGCTCGATGTTCAAGAACCCGCCGGGTGATTATGCCGGCCGCCTGATCGATGCCGCCGGCCTGAAAGGGCACCGCATTGGCGAGGTTGAGATCAGCAGCCTGCACGGCAACTTCTTTGTCAACCTGGGCCAGGCTACGGCGACCGACATTTATGCCCTCATTGACCTGGCCCGGCGCAGTGTGGCAGAAAAATTCGGCGTCCAATTGGAGCTGGAGATTGAATTGTTAGGTGAGTGGTAATGATGGCTGAGCAAAACACCCCCAACCAGGCAGCCCACAGTAACGCCCAACCGATTCGCCTGGGCGTGATCTTCGGCGGGCGTTCTGGCGAGCATGAAGTCTCGCTCATGTCGGCGCGCTCGGTGCTGGGGGCCCTGGACGCGGCCCGCTATACGGTGACGCAGATTGGCATCACCCATGCCGGCGAATGGTTCACCGGCCCGAACGTTTTGCAAGCCATGTTGGATGGACACCTGGAAGGCCTGACCCCCGCCGCCATCTTGCCCGATCCATCCCGCCCCGGTGTATACGCCATCAAAGATGGCGTGCTGGAGCTGCTGGCGGCCCTGGACGTGGTCTTCCCGGTTTTGCACGGCAGCTTCGGCGAAGATGGTACCCTGCAGGGCCTGTTGGAGCTGGCAGATGTGGCTTACGTGGGGGCGGGCGTGCTTGGCTCTGCGGTTGCCATGGATAAGGGTGTGTTCGAAGCTGTGATGCGGGCGCACGGCATTCCAGTGGTCGAAACGCTGGTGGTCTTGCGCAGCGCGCTGGAGAAGGATATGCAGGCCGTGGTAGAGCAGGCCGCCAGGGTGGCGCCCTTCCCGCTCTTTGTCAAACCGGCCAATTTGGGCTCTTCGGTGGGCATCACCAAGTGCCTGGGCCATTCGGACCTGCTGGAAGGCTTGATGCACGCCGCCCGTTATGACCGCCGCATTTTGGTCCAGCGCGGGGTGGGCGGCCATACCCGGCCGCGCGAGATCGAGGTCAGCGTGTTGGGCAACGATGACCCGCAGGCTTCTTTGCCTGGCGAGGTGCTGCCCAGCCGAGAGTTTTATTCTTACGAATCCAAGTATGTGGATGGCACCTCCAGGCTGCTCATCCCGGCGCCCATTTCGCCTGAGCTCACAGAGCGGGTGCGCCGCCTGGCGGTGCAGGCTTACCAGGCCATTGACTGCGCCGGAATGGCGCGGGTGGACTTCTTGCTGGATCCGCATACGGATGAATTGTATTTGAACGAGATCAACACCATCCCCGGCTTTACAGAGATCAGCCTGTATCCGAAGCTGTGGGAGACGATGGGACTACCTTACCCGGCATTGGTGGATCGATTGGTGGAATTGGCGTTGGAACGCAAAGCGGAACGAGACCGCATCGAGCGTCGGTACCAACAGGGTTAATGGAGAGTTTGATATGGCAGAGAAGAATGAGCGGAACTCAAAACCAGTCGGCCGGGCACGCCAGCGGCAGCAGCGGCGTTCAGAGCAGGCCAGCCATGCATCTGATAGCAAGGCGAACCTGAGCCTGGATGAGATCCGGTCTTACAAAGAACGCATTGCCCAGCAGCTTGGCCGTTCTGAGAGCGCCAGCGCGCCCGCGGCCAACAAGGCGCCCCTGCCAAAAGTTTCGCCATTTACCTCTGCATCGTTGGGTGAGCTCAAGCAGGCCGCCGGCGAGCTGAAGGATAGCGCGGCAAAGGCAGCCAAGGCTGCGGCTCGCAAGACCAGCGACCTGGCTCAAAAGGCAGCCGGCGGCTCGGCGCGCAACACTCGCCGGCGCAGCCGCAGCAGTGCGGTGGAAGCCCAGCCTGCGGGTGACGAGATGCGTGAGACCGCCCGCCAGCGCCGCCAGCAGAGGAGCGCTGAAACAAATACGCGCCGCACGGTGACCAGCACCCGGGCGCCTTCCAGCCGCACGACCGCCGCCGGCCGAACCACCGCCGCCGGCCGAACCACCGCCGCCGGCCGAACCACCGCCGCCGGCAGCTCACCGGCGCGCCGGCCCGCCCGCTCAAGCGGCACCACTTACACCATTGCGGGTGTGCACAATGTGCGCCCACCCGCCAGCGCCGCCGAGACGGGGGCGCATCGCCCGGGCCGCACTGCTTACTCGGCGCGGGCCAACAGCCAGCCGGCAGTGGTGGCGCGGCGCGGCAGCGATTGGGCTTACCCGGAATCGGGCGCCTCTTCTAAAAAGCACAAGCGAACTGCCCCGGCGACAGGGGCGGCGCGCCGGCGCTACGATATTGCCCTCGACGTGCCCGGCGCCGAGCTGCACCTGCCTGCCCTGCCGGTTGTGCGCCTGGGTTGGCGCGCGGTTTCGGGGGTGATGGTGGTGTTGATGCTGGCCAGCCTGTACTTCTTGTGGAACTCGGCGACCTTCAGGGTCAACACGGTGGCGGCTGAGGGCTTGCAGCGCCTGACGGTGGGCGACCTGAATGCGGTGTTGGGGTTGTTTGACCATTCGATATTTACCATTGACCCGGCCGATGTGGAAGAGACCCTGCGCCTGGCTTTCCCCGAATTCTCTTCGATATCGGTGCGCTTGGGCCTGCCCGCCAGCGTGCGCATCCAGGTGACCGAGCGCCAACCGGTTTTGGCCTGGCTGCAAGATGGCAGTGAGGTGTGGATCGATGCCGAGGGCGTGGCTTTCCCGCCGCGCGGCAACCCGATCGTGGATGAGAACTCTCAGCCGCTGGCGCGGGTGGAAGCCCGCAGCGCCCCCGATGGATTTGACCCGGCGGTGGTCTTGCAGTCTGGCGGGCTGGGCGGCTTGCCGTACCTGGTGCCGCAAGCGGTGGACGCGGCCGGCGAGATGGTGTTGCCAGACCGCCTGAACAAGATCGATACCAGCCTGGTGGCGAGCATCCTGGCCCTCAGCCCACAGGTGCCGGCTGACACCCTGCTGGTGTATGACGCCGAGCACGGCCTGGGCTGGACCGACCCGCACGGCTGGGATGTTTATTTTGGCTCGCAGATCATCGCGGGCGTCGAGAGTGACATGAACAGCCGGTTGATGGTGTACCAGGCCCTGGTAGAGCGCCTGGAAGCAGAAGGTGTTCAGCCGGCCTTTATCAGCGTGGAATTTGTCCACGCGCCCTTCTATGGTATGGAGCGGTAGGGATGGAAGAAGAACCGATCATCGTAGCAATTGACGTAGGTACAACCAAGGTCTGTACCCTGGTGGCGCGCGAAGAGCGCCCTGGCGAACTGCGCATCTTGGGCGTGGGCATTGAGCCCTCGCAGGGCGTTCGCAAAGGCGTGGTGGTGGATATGCTGGCTGCCTCGCAGGCGGTGGTGCGTTCGGTTGAGAAGGCTGAGCGCTCTTGCGGCCTGGAGATTGATGCCGCCCTGGTGGGCCTGGCCGGCTCGCACGTTTCGTCGGTCAACAGCCGGGGTGTGGTGGGCGTATCTGGGCGCACGATTGAGCCGGATGATATCGAGCGCGCCGTTGAAGCCGCCCGGGCCGTGGCCATCCCGCACAACCGTGAGATCATCCACATCATCCAGCGCGGCTTCAGCATCGATGGGCAAGAAGGCATTCGCAAACCCCTGGGGATGCACGGCTACCGCCTGGAAGTGGAAACGCACATCATCACCGCCTCGGCGGCCTCGGTGGAGAACCTGCGGCAGTGCGTGGGCGCGGCCAACGTCGATATCTTGCAGTTTGTGCTCAACCCGCTGGCGGCTGGTGAGGCCGTGCTCAGCGAGACCGAGCGCGATATGGGCGTGGTGGTCTGCGACATCGGCGGCGGGACGACCAACATTGCCATCTACATCGATGGCGACGTCTGGCACACCAACGTGCTGGCGGTGGGCGGCGACCATATTACCTCAGATATCGCCCACGGCTTGCGCTTGCCGGTCTCGCAGGCTGAAGAGGTCAAGATCCAGCACGGGCATGCCCTGAAGAGCGAAGTGCGCCCCGAAGAGTACTTCACCGTGCGCCCCTTTGGCGAGGAACAACCGGCCCAGTTCAACCGCCAAGAGCTGTGCCACATCATTGAGGCGCGCGTCGAAGAGATCTTTGGCCTGGTCTTGCAAGAGATCAAGCGTTCGGGCTACGATGGCCTGCTGCCCGCCGGTATGGTGCTCACGGGTGGCACGAGCGCCCTGCCTGGCATCCGCGGCCTGGCCAGCCGCACCACCGGCCTGCCGGTGCGCGTGGCCTCACCGATGCAGGTGGAGAAAACCGACGACAGCCCCACCCTGACCGGGATGGTGGATAAGCTGGACAGCCCTGGCTTTTCAACTAGCGTGGGCCTGCTGCGCTGGGCGGTGTTGATGAGCGATCTTTCTGCCTTGCCTTACCGGCCAGGCGGCAAGGCCGGCCCTGGCAGGAACCCTGGCGGCGGCCTATTGGCAAATATCAACTGGGAAGCGGTAAAAGAATTCTTTAAGCGACTGCTGCCCTGATGGATATGATGGTTAACAAAGTTGGATAGTCAATTCATTTATTGATCAAGAGGAGGATCAAAATGAACCAAAACAGTACTTTTTCAGGCGCGTTAGAGTCCTTCGCCCACATCAAAGTGGTGGGCGTGGGCGGCGGCGGTTGCAACGCCGTTGAACGGATGATCAAAGAAGGGTTGACGGGGGTGGAATTCATCGCTGTCAACACCGATGCCCAGGCGCTGCTGCTTTCGAGCGCGCAGACGCGGGTGCGCATCGGCGAGAAGCTGACGCGCGGCCTTGGCTCAGGCGGCAACCCTGAGACCGGCCGCAAGGCAGCCGAAGAATCGGGCGACCAGTTGACCCAGGTGCTGCAGGGCGCGGATATGATCTTCGTCACGGCAGGCATGGGCGGCGGCACCGGCACCGGCGCGGCCCCGGTTGTGGCCAAGCTGGCGCGCGATGTGGGCGCTCTGACGATCGGTGTGGTGACCCGCCCCTTCACCTTCGAAGGCTCGCGGCGCATCGCCTCGGCTGAGGGCGGCATTGAGCAGCTCAAGGGGCAATCCGATACCCTGATCGTGATCCCCAACGACCGCCTGCTGCAGATCGTGGATAAGCGCGTCAACCTGCAAGATGCCTTCCGCGTGGCCGACGATGTGCTGCGCCAGGGCGTGCAGGGCATCTCTGAGCTGATCACCGTCCCCGGCTTGATCAACCTGGACTTCGCCGATGTGCGCACCATTATGTCTGAGGGCGGGGCGGCGTTGATGGCAGTGGGACGCGGCCAGGGCGACGATCGCGCTCGCCTGGCTGCCGAACAGGCCATTTCGAGCCAACTGCTCGACATCACCATCGATGGCGCACGCGGCATCCTGTTCAACGTCACCGGCGGCCCCGACCTGACCCTGTTCGAGGTCAACAACGCGGCTGCCATCATCAAGGAAACCGCTCACCCCGATGTCAACCTGATCTTCGGTGCGGTGATCGACCCGAACATGGGCGACGAAGTGCGCGTGACCGTGATTGCCACCGGCTTCGAACGCACCGCCATGCCCCGCCGGGTGATGGAAACCTCCAGCGGGCGCTCTGAAGGCGGCCTGCGCGGGCGCGGCATGACCGAAGCCCCGGCTCGCCCCAACGAGATCTACCGGCCTCGCCCGACCTCGGAGCCGCAGAGCAACCCCGACACCAACAGCCGCCCGCGCATGGAGCGCGAGCTTGAACCGGCTGCCGCTGCCCTGCGCCCTGAGCAAGACGTACAGGGGTTTGCACCGCGCATCATCGACACCGAGAACCTGGATATCCCCACCTTCCTGCGCAACCGCAGCCGCGGTGGTTAATTGTCTCTTTGGAGGCGGCAGCTTAAGCCGCCGCCTCCAACAAGCTGTTCACTTGTTGATCTGCAGAACTGGCGCTTTTTTGCGGCGCATGGTTCTGCTTGGATGGACTGCGTCCGTCTACTGCTGGACTCCTCCTCCCGGTGGTTGCACTGGGCGCGGGCTGTCCATCCGGATGCCCTGCCCGGTGGGGGCGGCTTATCATACAGCCTCCACCGGTTGCAGGACAACCCCCAGGGCCTCTCGTTACAGCCTTCGCAGGCGAAAGCCCTGGCAAGAAAGGATGCGGGTATGGGCCAAACCCATACTCGCATTCTTTCTTATTGTTATCTTAAAAAATCCCCGGCTTACAAAATTTTAAGGTCATTGGCTCATTTTTCTCTTGCGCCATATTTCCTTGTATGCTAGAATGAACCATGCCCTCTGCCCACAGGTGCGGGACAAGGGGCGCAATACCCCCATATATAGCGGAAACATTTGTTCTGACTAAATTCCTTATGGAGTGACCATGCGCTGTCCCTACTGCAAACATGAAGAGTCCCGTGTCGTTGACACATCGCACGATATGCGCGGCGGCGTGCGCCGCAGGCGAGAATGTGAGAGTTGCGGGCAGCGTTTTAGCACCTACGAGCGTCCGATCCTGGCGACGCCCCTGGTCGTCAAGCAAGATGGCAGCCGTGAGGAATTTGACCGCGACAAGTTGATCCGCGGCATCCGCATTTCATGCGCCAAACGCCCGGTTTCGGCCACCGATACCGAGCGGCTGGTGGGCGAGATCGAGTCGACTTTGCAAGCTATGGGCCGCTCTGAAGTTTCTTCGCGCGTGGTGGGGGATATGGTAATTGCAGGGCTCAAAGAACTGGACCACATTGCCTACATCCGTTATGCCATTGTTTACCTGGGACTGGACGACCTGCGCTCGATCCGGCATGAAATTGACCGATTGTTAGAGGGGGAGAACCGCTAACCGCCCCTTTGGGTGGGGGTCGCGGGCGGGGCATTTTTGCCCGCGCCGTGTTCTTGCCTCGCCTTTTTTAACCGTTCACGATTCTTTTCTCGCTGTGAACATTTTGCTGTCTCAAAATACATTACCTGGAGGCCTGTCATGTTGAAATCAGCCACTGCTGAAAACCAAACCATCCCCTCAGCCGAAAAAAGCGGTTTGCTGCCTACCCCGCCGCTGCCGGCTGAGCTGCCTGAGATCCACCTGACGGAGAACGCCCGCCAGGTGCTCACTCGGCGTTACGTGCGGCGCGGCCCCGATGGCCAGCCTGCCGAGACGGTGGAAGGGATGTTTTGGCGCGTGGCTTATCACGTGGCGGCTGTGGAAGACAAGTGGGGCGGGGACGTGATGGAACGCGCCAGCCAATACTTCGGCATCCTCACCAGCAAAGAGTTCTTCCCCAATTCGCCCACCTTCACCGGCGCGGGCACCCCGCTGGGCCAGTTGGCGGCCTGCTTTGTGCTGCCCATTTCGGACGATATGGGGCGCCACCCGGCGGGCATCTTCCAGAGCCTGCGCGATGCGGCCCTCATCCAGCAGACCGGCGGCGGCAACGGCTTTGGGTTCTCGCGCCTGCGCCCCAAGAACACCCTGGTCAAATCCTCGGCCGGGCAGGCCACCGGGCCGGTGGGCTTCTTGCGCGTTTACGATAAGGCCTTTGGCGAGATCGCCCAGGGCGGTTCGCGGCGTGGGGCTAATATGGCCGTGCTGCGCGTGGATCACCCGGATATTGAAGAGTTCATCACCTGCAAGACCGACGAAAACTCGATCACCAACTTCAACATTTCGGTGGGCATTACCGATGCTTTCATGGAAGCGGTGGAGAAGGACGGCAATTGGGAGCTGCGTTTCCCAGATGTGAGCCACCCGGGCTATCACGGGTTCCACGGCACCATAGAAGATGCCGCCAAGGCCGGCATCCCCATCAAGACGCATAAGACCGTCAGGGCGCGCGAGCTGTTCAACAAGATCGTCGAGCAGGCGCATCACAACGGCGAGCCCGGCATGCTCTTTTTGGATGCCGCCAACCGCCAGAACCCGGTGCCGCACCTGTACCCGCTGGAATCTACCAATCCTTGCGTGACTGGCGAGACCCTGATCTACACGGCAAATGGCTTGCGCCGTGCTGACGAACTTGCTGCTGATGCAAGCGCTCAAGAAGTGGTGACCGATGCCCGCTTTGGCTCGCCGACTTTGTTGGCAGCTTCCCCTGTTTTTCCTACCGGCATTAAGGATATCTATCGTCTCCTCACCCGCGAGGGATATGAACTGCGCCTGACTGCCGATCACCGCGTGATGACTGCGCGCGGCTGGGTCGCCGCGGCTGATCTGCGGCCCGGAGACCGTGTGCATATTCTCAACCGGCCAGGAGGCTTTGCCAAGGGCGGCTCGTTGGAAGAAGGGCGCGTGCTTGGATGGTTGGTTGGAGATGGAACGATCAATGTTGTGCGGGCGGTGCTTTCTTTCTTCGGTGATGAAAAACGTGAGTTGGCGCCGATATTTGCTGAGGCGGTTACGTCTCTGGTCGAACAGCCTGGCCAACACCGTTCCTATCCGGTGGGTGTGATTGAGATTGCAGACCGTGATGAAGCGCGGGTCATGTCTGACCGTTTGCGGGTTTGGGCTCAGCAGCATGGCTTGACCGAGACCCACAAACACCTTGTACCTGCCACGGTGCTAGCCGGCAGCCAGGAGTTTCAGCGTGGCTTCTTGCAAGCTCTCTTCACTGCCGATGGACAGGTCAACGATGGAGGCGAGAAAGGCTGCTCTGTCCGGCTTTCTTCTAGCCACTTGGATCTGCTCAAGGATGTGCAGCGCCTGCTGTTAAACTTGGGTATCGCCAGCCGCATCTACGAGAACCGTCGTCTGGGGGGGTATCGCCCTATGCCTGACGGCAAGGGTGGCGTCAAAGAATATTTTCACCTGCCGCAGCATGACCTTGCCATCAGCAAGGCCAATCTTGTTACCTTTGTAAATCAGGTTGGCTTTATCAGCGAATCCAAGCAGTCTCGCCTGCTGGATTACCTGGCACGCATGAGTCGAGGCCCTTACCAGGAGCTATTCTTAGCCACGGTACTGGCAGTTGAACCGGATGGCCGAGAAATCGTTTATGATTTACAGCAGGCTGAGACGCATTCCTTTATTGCCAATGGTTTGGTGGTGCACAATTGCGGCGAGCAGTGGCTCGGGCCATACGAAAACTGCTGCCTGGGCTCGGTGAACCTGGCTGAGCACCTGGGCCCCAGCGGCAGCGTGGACTGGGAGAAGCTGCGCCGCTCGGTGACGCTGGCGGCTTACTTCTTGGATGATGTGGTGGATGCCAACGCGTATGTGCCGGCGGTGCCGCAGCTTAAGCAGGCGGCCCACAATGCCCGGCGCATCGGCCTGGGCCTGATGGGCCTGGGGGACCTGATGTACCACTGCGGGGTGCGCTACGGCTCTGAGGAAGGGCAGGAGTTTGCCTCTCAGGTGATGGAATTTGTGCGCTACCACGCCATGCTGACCAGCATCGAGCTGGCCAAGGTGCGCGGGCCTTTCCCGGCTTACCAGGGCAGCATCTACGACCCCGCTCCCAGCAGTGACAAGGCCCGCCCGCGCCTGGCCTGGAAGCCCCCCAAACCCCTGACGGCCTACCAGCACGATTGGGGCCGCCCGGCGGTGGATTGGCACAAGGTGGTGGAGGGCATCCGCAAGCACGGCATCCGCAACGCAGCCCAAACCACCATTGCCCCTACCGGCACGATTGCCACCGTGGCGGGCTGCGAGGGCTACGGCTGCGAGCCGGTCTTTGCGCTGGCTTATATCCGCCACGTGAACGACAACGGTAAAGATCTACAACTGACCTACACCAGCCCGCTCTTCGAGCGTGCCCTGGTGACCGAGGGCCTGGACGACGAGGCGCGCCAGGAGGTGGTGGAGCGCGTGATGGAGCAGGGCTCATGCCAGGGGGTGAAGGGCGTGCCCGAGCACCTGCAGCACGTCTTCGTGGTTTCGCAAGATATCCGCGCGGAAGAGCACGTGCGCATGCAGGCCGCCATGCAGGCCTTCGTAGATAACAGTCTGAGCAAATGCGTCACCGGAGATACCCTGGTGTTGACCTCGGCCGGGCTGGTGCCGATTGCCAGCCTATCGGATATGCGCCTGCCGGACCAGTTCGAAGCGCAGGAGATCAACATCCTGTCGCCGGGCGGGGCGGAGCGCAGCGATTCGTTCTATTATGGCGGGATGCGCGAGACCCGCCGCGTGACCCTGGCACACGGTTTTGAGATCGAGGGCACGCCCAATCACCGCGTGCACGTGCTTCAGGCTGACGGCCGCATTGACTTCAAAACCCTGGACGACCTGAAGGTGGGGGACGAGGTGGTGCTGTATATGGGCCAACAGGTGTTTGGCCCAGAAGGGGCGCGGCTGCCGGCCTACGATGGGGCATTCCGCACGAACGCTAAGGAAATCCGCTTTCCAATGCACATGTCGGCCGAGCTGGCTTATGTGCTGGGCTGTATCACCTCAGAGGGCAGCATTGGTCAAAACACGATTCAAATCTGTAATGGCGACCGGGCCTTGCTGGAACGCCTGGGCGGGCTGTTCGAAGACCTGTTTGGCCTGGACAGCCACATTGTGCAGGATATGCGCCGAGAAAGCGTCTTTGCGCTGCAAGTCAATTCTCGCCCACTACGCAACTGGCTGTTGCACGACCTGGGCCTGGAGGCCGGGGCGCGCAACAAGATCATCCCCAACTGCATTCTGCGGGCCAGCCGGCGTGAGATGGCGGCTTTCTTGCGCGGCCTGTTCCTGGATGCTTATATGACCCTGGATGGGCGCATGTTTGGGATTGGGTTGGCCAGCCGCAGGCTGCTGCGCCAACTGCAAGCCGTCTTCTTGAATTTTGGCGTTTTTTCGATGCTGCACCGGTCAGCCGAGCATGCCTGGGCGCTTAACGTTTCAGGAGAAGCCCTGGAACTGCTGGCAGCCTTTGTGGAGTTCGAAGAAGTGTGGAAGAACGAACGCATCCAGGTGCGCAACGATGGCCGCGTGCATGTGCGCCATAATTATGCCACCTTGCTGCCCGAAAGCCTGACCGCCAGCTTGCGCCAGATGCAGGAAGAGGCACCGGTTTCGCTGCGCAGCCTGTTTGGCGAACTGCCGCGTGCTTATGGCCCGGATGAGCGTGAATACCAGCGCTCACGCGTGAACCTGCTGCAGGGGCACCGCATGGAACGCGCCCTGGCCCAACGCATCTATGATCATCTGCGCGCGCATGCCACCCCTTTCGCCCAGAATTTCTTTGAGCAAGACCGCCCCGGTATGTTGTACGTGAAGGTGCGGCGCATCGAAGCCGGTTTCAACGAGGTGTTTGATATTAGCGTGCCGGGCAGCCATGCCTTCATTGCCAACGGCCTGTGCAACCACAATACGGTCAATTTTCCGGCGGGGGCCAGCGAGGCGGATGTGGCGGCGGCCTACCAACTGGCCTGGAAGCTGGGCTGCAAGGGCATCACGGTCTACGTGACCGGATCGCGGCAGAAGGTGGTGCTGGAGACAAAGGCCACCGCCCGCCAGAAAGAGACTGCGGGGCAGCCCGGGGCGGCCGAAGCGGCGCCCGCCAAGAGTGAACAGCTCACCATCTGGCACGACAGCAAGAAGCCGCGCCCGCGCCGCCTGCGCGGTTACACCTACAGCATCAGCACGCCGGTGGGCAAGGCTTTTGTGACGGTGAACGAGAACGGGGGCAACCAGCCCTTCGAGGTCTTCTTGAGCACGTCTAAGGCCGGCTCTGAGACGGCGGCTGTGTCTGAGGCCATTGGGCGCTTGATCTCGTACCTGCTGCGGCTGGGCTCGCCGATCTCGCCGCGCGAGCGGCTGAAAGAGGTGATGCGCCAGCTTTCGGGCATCGGCGGGGGGCGGTCGCTGGGCTTTGGGCCCAACCGGGTGCGCTCACTGCCGGATGGGGTGGCCCAGGCCCTGGCCGATTACGTGCTGGATACCGAGCCGGAACCGGCGGAACCCGGGGCGGGCGGCAGCCCGGCCCCGGTGAGCGCGGCGCCCTTTGCAGCGGCGGGCCATGACGGGAACGGCAACCGTGGCGGGAACGGCCACGGCGGCGGTCAAGGCTCTGGCCCAGTCAAAGAGAGCATCGTTTCCTTCCAGGCCGAGGAGCCCCCGGCGCTGCAGCCGGTGCAAAAGATCGGCGACCTGTGCCCAGAGTGCGGGCAGGCGGCGGTGGTGAACGAGGAAGGCTGCCGCAAGTGCTATGCCTGCGGGTACAGCGAGTGTTGATGGAGATGCAGCTTACCGCTACTTTTTGCGCATAATTTTTGTTGAAGAAATGATATGAAACGGTGCTGGCGAGGTTCGACCTCGCCAGCACCGTTTCATAATGCATTTCAAATCGCTTACTTCAGCACCCAGACCCACGTATTCTCGTAAGAGCAGGTGGACTGGCCAGATTCCTGGTTGGCCATGAAGGCAAAGTAGCCCTCGGTGGCCTTCTTGCTGTAATCGTAGTAGGTGCCGACGCGGTTATCGTTGATATAGATGTTAAACTTGTCGCCTCGGCCCACCAGCACCAGGCGATTGGTGGCGCCGTTGTCCATGTCGATGCCAGGGGCCGTACTCTGCCAGATCGAAGTCTGGTACAGGCCCAGGTCATAATAATTGATCGCCCAGGCTGGCAGGCCCGAGAGGCGCAGGGATAAGAACCGGTACTGCGACCCCATTTCGAAGTTCGCCTCCGATGTGAATAGCGTCGTAGTAAGCTAATTTTCCGACCCGTGCTGCAATTATAGAAGCGCATTTCCACGAATCAAAGTGGCAAATATCACCTGTCTAATGGTCGAGTATCCTCTCCATTTGTACAGGAAGGTGGTGACAAAGTGGTAGAATAATTTTGAGGAGAAAAAGCCATGCAACGCTTTTCGCTCGTCATTGTTTGTGTGTTGATCCTGGCGGCCGCCGGCACCCGGCTGATGGCGGTTGAGGCGGCGGGCGAGGGGCGCATCTTCTTGCCGCTGGTGGTGGGGCCGGCGAATGGCAACCTGTGCGCCGGGCTGGTGACCGACCTGGCCGACCACCCCATGACGCCGCTGGCTAAACCCGCCCTGGGCCAGGCGGTGCTGGACCCCCAGTTCGGGACGGTCATCCGCCGCATCAGCGAGGTGGGCGGGCAGGGGGTGATCAAACCCTTATATTCGCCCATGCAGGCCTGGAGCGCCGGTGAAACTTACCTGCTGCTGTACCAGGTGGACGGAGGGCACCTGCTCTACGACGGGCAGACGTACCAGTACCTGCGCCAGATCGATATCGACCCGCCGGATATCGAGCAGGTCTATTGGAGCACCAGCGACCCCGACAGCCTGTATTGGATCGGGGGCAATGTGCTTTACCGCTACCGTGTGTCCAGCGATAGCAGCCAGCCGCTGCACACGATCGACTCTTGCCCGGGGGCGGTGCGGGCCGATTCGCACGCCTGGATATCTTGGGATGCGCGTTACCTGGGGCTGTACTGCGCCGAAACCGACACGGCCTTTCTCTACGATATCGAGGCGGGCGCGGTGCTGGGTTCCCTGGCCCCGGCAGACGGCAATGCGCCCTTCATCAGCGCCAGCGGCAGGCTGGCTTACTGGCTGGGGAATGTGCTGGACCCGTCGATGAACATCTTGCGCAGCCTGGACCTGGGCAACCCCGGTGAGCACAGCAGCCTGGGCCGGCTGGCCAACGGCCACGATACCTTCAACCTGGTGCAGTACGATCCCGGCCCCGGCGGGAGCGAGGAGGGCACGCTGCTGACCTTCGATATGACCGATGGCACTTACCGGGTGATCGTGGGCCCGCAAACCGGCTACCCCTATCCGCCCAGCGGCACGCACATTTCAGCGCCGGTGTACGAGCGGCCGGGATGGGTCTTCGTGTCGATCATCGGCGACCCCAGCGGGGCCCGCCTGCTGGACCAGGAGCTGCTGCTGGCTAATACCAACCCCGGCGGCACGGTCTGCCGCATCGGCCATCACCGCTCTCAAGAGGCGCAGGAGTACTGGGGGGAGCCGCACGTGAGCGGCAGCCCGAGCGGCACGCGGGCCCTGTTCGCCAGCGATTGGGGCGGCGGCCCCAGCGTGGATACGTACGTGATCGAGCTGCCGTCTTACATCCCTACCCCGTGATTTTCAACCCAAAAGACTTTGCCCTCAGCCTGGCAGGGGAGGGGATGCCAGGCTGAAGTTGGCGTTTGAAGGGGGGAAAAAAAGGAACGACTCAAACAACGAGGAACGACTGGGGGGAGGGGGAGGCGAAATGAAGCGGGAGGAAGACGAGGCAGGGGGTGGGATGCATATGCTTATTGTAGAACAAAAATTCTGTTTGTCAATGACGAAAAATTCTAGCAGGCTGGGTAGCCATTCATTACTAGGCTTTGTTATGGGGTTTGGTATGGTCCAAGAAAACGTTCGCCGTTGAAATGGATCAGGTGAGATGGTGTATCGGCCACCCATACTTCGGTCTCCCACGCGATTTCGGAGAGGTGGCGACTCATGATGGTACGGTCTGGGAAAGCGGTCACATATACCAAACCGGCATTGGCTTCTGCAAATAAATGGGTCAGTTCGGCATGACGTTTGGGATCAACTGGGCCATGACTGGTAACCGACTCGACCAGCAAGAGCCAATTCCTGGCAGTATAATGCAGCACCACATCGGGCATCTTTCCATGCACATCCACGGTAATACCTAGCCTGGATAACAAAACGGCATCGAAATATCCCCACTTATTGCCAGTATCCCCTGCGTAGACCAACATGCTCCCGGGAGCAAAACGTGGGGCAAACTCCTCGATGATGGCTCGGATGAGTTGGCTGTGTTTACCTGGGCTGAGTGTGATTTTCTTCCCTGGTGCAATCTCAACCGGAATACGGTTCTGCTCGCGTTCTCTGGCATACCTGGCAATCAGTGTTTCGCGCTTGGCCAGGTATGTGGCCAGCGCGGTGTGCCATTCAGGCGTACCAAAAGTGCGCAGCAGCGCTAACGCAGCAGGTTCGATATGGTAGACAGTCTTTGGGCTATTAACCGGGCGGTCAGGCTTATCTGGATTGTAGACAGCGATACCTGCATCACAAAACTGGTGCATTGTTTGGCGGCGAAAAGTTTCACGGGTGTTTGGGGCATAATCTCTGCCGTAATGCTCTCGAGCCCAATCCATGATGGGCGTAATGCCGATCAGTGGGGCCTCGGCATCCGCCCAATCTTTGCCTGGTGTAAGATTCAATAAGGCTAATAAACATAGGGCGGATCGCTCATTGTGTTGAGCGCGTGGCAGGCCCAAGGAAATGATGATCTGACGAGCGGCTTCGAGGTAATCGTTCTCTTGTTTCATGTTCCCAGCGCTCCTACCATATGATCGATGGATGCCTGTGTAAGTCGATCCTGCTGCAAAGCCCATTCCCCGAGTTCGGTCAGCATTAAGAGGCTGGGGTATTTGATGAGCTTCAGGTCGGCGGCATTTACCTGGGTGTGGCCACTGAAGCGGCGAAAATATTCGTCAACGACGGTTGAATTCAAGTACACCGCCAGGCCGTAAGCCAGGGCTTTTGGCAGGCTGCGTTTATCCTGGTGGAACAGGTTGATGTGATTCTCGAAGCCGATCACAGGCGCCTCGCCAAACAGGCCCGGGTCTACCACACTGGCGACAATGCGGCGTTTTTCTTCCTTGGATGAGAAGCGCCGAACCACACAATAGAATCCATTTGGATACAACCATTTTTCTGTAACGGCATTCCGTAAGATGGCGTTTGGTTTTTTGGCGCTCTCCACCGGCCAGGAAATCCCACTGCCGCTGAAGTGACAAGGATAAAGCAAGGGCACGGTACCTGGGCCTGGCATTTTACGCAGATGTTCTTTTTGCCGGAAATCAACCACCGGCCCGGTCGATACCTGGATCCCCAACTGGTCAAGCGTAAAGCGAAGCGCGGTAGAAAGCTCAAGCAGATTGGCCCTGGTGGAAGTGGGGATGTGGATGATTTGCTCTGGGTCGTTGGGGGGTACGATTTGCCCAAACGGATGTTCATGCGAAGCCAGATCGGAGAATGTGTCGTCGGTTGATGTTGACACGATCACTGGCTGTTGTTGGCCGCTGCGCTCAAGCCGAAGGATGATGTTCTCTTGCAGTACTTCATCATCCTTGAAGGCCTGGTCGCGCGAAGCAAATAAGTGAATGTGCCGGATTGCTGTACATTCAAGCAGAAAAGCGCGAAACGGGCGGTAATAAGGCCCATTGCAGAAGCTGCGCGGGACGATAGCTACAATTTGTCCGCCCGGGGCGGTCAGCGCCACGGCCAGTGCTAAAAAGGCGGAATACAAGTTGACCGTTTCAATGCCAACCTTGCGCAGGGCGAGGCGATACGCTGAATCGCTGTTGATTTTCTTGTAGGGTGGATTGAGGATTGCGTGGGTGTATTGAGGCAGTCGTTCCGAAAACATATAGCCGGAAAGCGAATCCACGGCTCTTTGGATGAAATCTTCACCCCTGATGGTGGCAGTAAAGTCCTTGCGAAGCTGATATTTTTCAAGAACTTGCTCTAAGTGAGGGTGCAAAGTGCGATCGATTTCGAAAGCATCCAGGTCTACTTGTGAGAAGTGAAAACCGCCAGACTCCCATCGATCGAGAAAGGCGGCTGAAAGCGATCCAATCCCAGCGCCGGCATCCAGCAGGATGCAGCGCCCGGTTGAATCTGGGAAGAGATTCACCATGAACGCAGCGGTTCTTTGAGGCGTGAAGAACTGGCCGAACTGCGACTTCTTTTCTGCTTCGGTGCCTCGCGAGACTTGTAATCGCTTCTGTTCCACTGCTGATAACAAGGTTCTGGCTCCTGGTTGCTGACCTGATCAGGGGAAACGTTTCCCCTTCATGATTATCCCACATTTCGTACGAATGGATAGCTGTTTTGTGGAATTCCAGTTAAGCGTGGCGCATGCGTCTCGAAGGAACGGTGAGGGGGCTGGGGCCTGATATCCACTTGCTCTGAAGAGCAAGAATTCCTAAAAGTTTGAAGATCGAGACTGGCAAGAGCTTGGATTGTTTGGCTATTACCTCTTTATCCTTTTGTGTAACGACTACTTTTGCTGGCCTGAACATTCCGGCGAGACAGTGATGGGGCGTGGGGTAGGCCGTTGAGTGGCTTCTTCCTGGCTATAAGTATAGTCTTGACCGCGAATAAGTCTACCGGAGGTAACAGAGCTTTCCAGGTGGATGATTTCAAAATCGGCCCACCCATTATTATTGGGCAAGTATGAAACGACCGTTATGTCAATTGGCCAGGAGCCTTCCTCGACCACACACACAGAGAATTGGAACACTTCTGGTTGGTTGG
>Ga0209605_1002349_pt1 | contig 18434 bp, 15 predicted proteins | sample AD_UKC035_MetaG_FD_184408 | JGI IMG/M metagenome (GOLD analysis project Ga0209605, IMG submission 184408) | Active sludge microbial communities of municipal wastewater-treating anaerobic digesters from USA - AD_UKC035_MetaG (SPAdes) (version 2) | ecosystem: Engineered > Bioreactor > Anaerobic >...
ACGGCAACGGCGAGCGCGACAGCCTGAACTACCGTTTCTGCGTCTCCAACGGCCAGGGAGAGGTGTGGATGGAGTTCGACCAGGCATAGCCCGCCGCAAGCCCGGCCTCGCCGGACTCAGCCGGAATCAGAGGCTGAAACCTCTGTCTGACAGCACCAAGCGGCCTCGCCGGACTCAGAGGTTGAAACCTCTGTCTGACAGCACCAAGCGGCCTCGCCGGACTCAGAGGTTGAAACCTCTGTCTGACAGCACCAAGCGGCCTCAGCCGCTGCTTCCAGGCCCTGAGGGGCCTTCGTGCTGTCAGCCGGTGGTTTCCAACCACCGGTTTGGAGCCTTTCCAACCGCCGGTTCGGGCTTTCCCAGGCCCTGAGGGGCCTTTGTGCTGTCAGCCGGTGGTTTCCAACCACTGGTTTGAGCCTTCGTGCTGTCAGCCGGTGGTTTCCAACCACCGGTTCGCTGCTTTTCCAACAGCTTCTCAGACCGCCGCCAGCTCTGCGCTGGCCGTTGCGCCGGGACTGGCGATGGTGATGGGGCCGTGGGCCGGCATGTCCAGATCGAAGACCTTGGCTGCCACCTTAGCCGCGGCCAGGGTGGTCAACACGGGAACCAGATACTTGTCCTCGGCGATGATCGACCAGATCGCGCTGCCTGGGGGGACGTCGTCCATCAGCGTCTCGAGATTGAGCGTGCTCAGCCGCGGATCGTTGGCCAGCGCAGCCTCGGCCTCGTGCGATTCGTCGCCGGCGGCCAGGTCGCTGCTGCCCACATAGCCCACCCGGCCATTTTCGTCCTTGACCAGCACCGTGGAGGTGATGATGTTGACATCGCCGCGGCGCACCGCGTCTTGCAGCACACGAATGGCGCCCCCGCCGCGCGAGGCCACGCTCACCGGCATCTCCACCTGCACCAGCTCCAGGCGCATGGGTTTAGCTGCCGCGGCTGGCGCGGGCGCGGCGATCGCCGGTCTTCGGGCGCCTTTCCGCCGTCGCAGCCGGTTGCGCAGCCGGTCTAGCAGAAATTCGTTGCGTCGTGCATCCCAGGCATAGACCACCACCGTGTGCGCCATCTTGTCGGCGAAGATCTGGCGGCGGTCATCCCACAGACACCAGAGAAAGCCCAGCCCCAGCGGCAACAGCGAGACGATCAACCCCACCCAGCGCACCAGCCCACGCAGAAAGGTCATGCGCCTGCCGTCTGCCCGCACCACACGCACTCCCATCAGGTATTGACCCGGCGTTTGCCCACCCAGGGTCCAGAAAAACGCGAAGTAGACAGGGTTGATAGCCAGGCTCAGGAAGACGCGCAGCCAGTTGGCCGCGTTGCAGAGCAGCGCGCCTGTCACCAGAGTCCCCCAATCGAATTTCCAATCGAGAGGTGGACATGCCGTCACCTGAACTTGCAGAAAGAGCTCCAGCGTCAGGGCGATGGAGCCGTTGATGATGGCGATGATGGCGAGCACGATCAGCACGTCGGCGACCTGGCCGATGGCGCGACTGACGAAGCCGGCATACTGCCCCAGCAGACCCTTGGCGTTAACGATCATCGGAGTTCCCCTTCTGGTTGACGAAATCGGAGGGCAAAATCCGTGATGCGGCGCGTGCCTGCACGTTATCCGGCGGCGGCGGCAGTTCGTTGCGCTGTTTTCGCTTGATCAGGTTGCGCATCACCATTTCCGCCACCGAGTCGGCGGTGACAGTGCGCTCCCGCACCTCGTCCAGCAACTGCCCGGCCAGGCCAACCCCCTGACCGGAGACCAGATTGCGCACCTTTTCAGGGTATTCGTTGAGGTAGTCGATGTATTTGTCGCCCTGAGCGCGGATCAGCAGTGCGATCTGTTCGTCCACCGCCAGCTCAGGCAGTATCTGGCCGATCTGCGCCGCGATCAGGTCATGAATGGCGGCGCTTTGCGCCAGTTCGGGCAGCAGCAGCTCCACCTGCGCCGCGATCAGGTCATGAATGGCGGCGCTTTGCGCCAGCTCGGGCAGCAGCAGCTCCACCTGCGCCGCGATCAGGTCATGAATGGCGGCGCTTTGCGCCAGCTCGGGCAGCAGCAGCTCCACCTGCGCCGCGATCAGGTCATGAATGGCGGCGCTTTCAGCCAGCTTGGGCAGGATCTTGTCCACCTGCGCTTCGATCAGGTGCTCCACGGCCGGATGCTCCGCCAACAGCGGCAGCAGCCGGTCAATCTGCGCCTCGATCAGCGCGTCGACCTGGCGATTGTTGGTCAGATAGGCGATGATGCCGTCGATGGTTCCGCTCAGGGTGCCCAGGACGCGCTGCCGGCTGGCCTCGACCTCGTTGCGGCCGATGGCTTGCAGCGTGTCCACCTGCGCCTCGACCCGCTCGGCCACCGCCTGCACCGGGCGCTGCACCAGCCCGGTGACGCCCAGCGCATCCAGCGGCCGCCGCGCCGGCTCAGTCATGCGCCAGACGCGGCGATTGATGCCCGTGACGGTGCGCACGCCGCGCCGCGCCAGCTCTCCCGTTTCGACCGCGGCGCCCACCGCGGCGTCCATGGCCCGTTCAGAGGTGGTGGGGGGTGGGGCAGCGTCGGAACGCGGGCCGCCGAACTCGCCCAGCAGGGCCAGCGGCTGGCGCGCGATGCGCGCGCCCAGGGAGACGCCGCCCACCCCCAGCCGCACCAGCGAATCGACCAGGCCATCGGCGCGATCAGCCGCCGGAGCGGCGGCCGGCGGGCGGCTGGTGGGCGAGGATGCAAGCTCTTGCATCGACTCTGGGTATTCGGTCACGGCGGTTCTCCTGATGGCTATGGGCTGGGGACGGGGTAAGCTCGACGCCAGAATCTTAGCACACATCGGACGAATCGGGAAACAGACTGTGGCGGTTGCAGCAATTCCAAATATGGCGAGGAGTCGCGGCTTTAGCCGGGTCTGGCCGACATGGCGCGGAGTCGAGGCTTTAGCCGGGTCTGGCCGACGTGAGTCGAGCGTGCTGACCCGCCTGAAGGCTCGACTCCAACTTGGCAGCCATCAAACATGGTGCGGAGTCGAGGCTTTAGCCGGGTCTGGCCGACGTGAGTCGAGCGTGCTGACCCGCCTGAAGGCTCGACTCCAACTTGGCAGCCATCATATTTGAAATTGCTGAAAAACCCTTGCGTAATTTGACAGCAGGGGCAATATGCTTTTAATACATCTGGAGTCACGCGTATCTGCCATGACGCCGGACAGCACGATCTTCGGCGTCATGGCAGATACGCGTGTTCTGACGTTTTGTCGCCGCCAGCTACAGACTTGAGAAGGCGCCGTTCGGGTGCATAGCCATTGCGGCAGCACCCTGAGCCGGCCTTCCTGGTCCCCTCACTCACCACCTGGCCAGCCGCGGCCAAGGAGAAAACAACCGATGCACAGCCATTCACTCTCATTGTGGCGTACTGTTCTTTTGACAGTGATGTCTTTGTTGTTGGCAGCCTGCGGCGGGGCAACACCCGCCGCGCCTGCGTCGAACGCGGACGCGTCTTCCCCAGCCAGCACGACGGCCAAGGCGGGCAATCTGGTGGTGCTGGAATGGGCCGGCTATGAGCTGCCCCAGTTCTACGAGCCGTACTTTGCCCAGAACCCTGGCGCCAAGGTGGACTACAGCTTTTTCTCCGAGGATGCCGAAGCTTTTTCCAAGCTGCAAAGCGGCTTCAACGTCGATCTGGTTCATCCCTGCAACCCCTGGTGGGGCCTCTACGTGGAGCAGGGGCTGGTGCAGCCCATCGATACCTCGAAGCTGAGCCATTTCGCCGAGCTCGACCCGGAGATGGCGGCCCTAGGCCAGTTCAATGGCCAGCAGTACTTCATCCCCTGGGACTGGGGCTTCGAGTCGATTCTGGTGCGCAGCGACAAGCTCAGCGAGCTGCCGCAATCGTGGGCTGACCTGGCCAACCCCGCCTACGCCGGCCATCTGGCCATCTGGGATTCGGGCGAGGCCAACCACATCATCGCCGCGCTGGCGCTGGGCTTCGATCCCTGGAACACCACGCCAGAGCAGGACGCGCAGATCAAACAGTGGCTGATCGACCTCAAGCCCAACCTGCTGACCTATTGGGTGGACTTTTCAGAGCTGGCCCAGCAGATGGGCGCCGGCGACGTGTGGGTGGCCAGCAACGCCTGGGCCGACACCTTCAAGAGTCTGCTGGACCAAGGGGTGGAGGTGGAGTACCTCAACCCGGCCGAGGGTATGCTGCGCTTTGTCTGCGGCTTTGGCATCAGCAGCCAAACCAAGAACCTCGATCAGGCCCATGCCTACATCGACGCGGCCATCGCACCCCAGTCCATGGCCAACTTCTCCAACGAATATGGCTACGGCTCGGCCAATCTCCAGGCGCTGCCGCTGATCGACCCTGAGACCGTGGCCCTTTTCCACATGGACGATCCCGCCTTCCTGAAGAGCACCGTCTTCTATCAGTCGCTGACCCAAGAGCAGCGGCAGCGGATTACCACCATGTGGAACGATGTGAAAGCCGCGCCCTGAGATGGAAAACAGGAAACGCATCGCCATTCTGATGGGGCCGCCCGCCCTGTTCCTGCTTTTCCTGTTCGTCCTGCCGCTGGCCATCATGGCGGTATTCACCTTCCGGGCCGGTTCCTTCGGCCCAGCACGGGAGGTGTTCACCCTGGACAACTACCGCGAGTTCCTGGCCAACCCGTCCTACCTGCGCCTGCTGTGGCGTTCGACCGGCATCGCCTTCATCGTCTCGGCGCTCTCGGTGGCGCTGGCCTATCCGCTGGCCTACTTCATCGCCTTCCGGGTCGGCAGCCGCAAGGTGATTCTGCTGACGATCCTGGTCATCCCAGCCTGGACCAGCTATCTCCTGCGCATCCTGGCCTGGCGGCTGATTCTGGGCTCCAACGGCGTGCTGAACAGCATCCTGCTGGCGCTGGGTCTGATCGACGAGGCCGCGCCGATCCTGCTCTACAGCATGACCGCCGTGACCATCACGCTGACCTATGTCTGGATTCCCTTCGTGGCGCTGCCCATCTTCGCCTCGCTGGAGCGGATCAACCGCAGCGTGCTGGAGGCGGCCGCGGACCTGGGCTGCGCGCCCTGGCAGGCCTTTCTGCGCATCACCCTGCCGCTGAGCCTGCCGGGGGTGTTGGGCGGCTTCTTCTTCGCCTTCATCCCCACGCTGGGCGAATATGTCACGCCGCTGCTGGTGGGCGGCGCCAAGGGGGTCATGTACGGCAACCTGATCCAGGATCAGTTCCTGCGCGGCCTCAACTGGCCGTTGGGATCGATCATGAGCCTGGCCATGTTGCTGGTGGCGCTGGTGTTGATGGCGCTCTTCCTGCGCGTTGTGCGCGTCTCTGACCTGGTGGAGGGATAGCCATGCGGCGCAGCAAGCTGACCTCCTTCAACTTCTGGTACTTCGTTCTCTTCACGGCGGCGCTCTACCTGCCCATCCTGCTGCTGATCGTCTTCTCCTTCAACGACGCCCAGGCGCTGGTCTTCCCCTTGCGGGGCTTCACGACCCGCTGGTACGGCGAGATGGCGCGCAGCGCTGAGCTGGTGGGCTCCGTCTGGCACAGCATCGTGCTGGGGGTGCTCTCCTCCCTGGCCGCCACCATCCTGGGCACCATGGCCGCGATCGGTGTGGTGCGCTACAAGTTCCCCGGCCGCGGGCTCTTCGTGGCCGTGGCCGCCATGCCGCTGGTCATCCCCTATGTGGTGCTGGCCGTGGCCATGCTGCTGCTCTTCTCCCAGCTCAACATCCCCCTGTCGCTGTGGACGGTCGGCCTGGGCCACGTGATCATCAACATCCCGCTGGTGCTGCTGATCGTGGCCGCGCGCCTGATCGGCATGGAGAAAAACCTGGAGGAGGCGGCCATGGACCTGGGCGCCACCTACTGGAGCACCCTGCTGCGGGTGACGTTGCCCATCGCGTTTCCTGCCATGGTGGCCGCGTTCCTGACTTCTTTCACCACCAGCTTCGACGAGTTCGCGCTGGCTTTCTTCCTGATCGGCCCGGAGCCGACCCTGCCGGTGTACATCTACTCGCAGTTGCGCTTCCCCAGCCGCCTGCCCATCGTGGTCACCATGGCCTCGATTATCATGGTGGCGTCGGTGCTGATGATCGTCTTCTCCGAGTATGTGCGACACTGGGGCAGCGCGCCGTCCCGCGCCCGCGCCGAGGATGCGTCATGACAGCAAACACCCCCCAGAATGGCCTGCCAGCCGTCGAGCTGCGCGAGGTCTACAAGACTTTCCCGGCCGGCCGCAGCGAACATGAAGTGGCCGCGGTCAACGGCGTCAACCTGAGCCTGCCGAGCGGCGAGTTTTTCACGCTGTTGGGGCCCAGCGGCTGCGGCAAGACCACCACCCTGCGCATGATCGCCGGCTTCGAGACGCCCACGTCTGGCGAGGTCTTCATCCAGGGCCAGGCGATGGGCCACGTTCCCCCCTATCGACGGCCGGTGAACACGGTCTTCCAGAACTACGCGCTCTTTCCCCATCTGACCATCGAGAAGAACGTGGCTTTTGGGCTGACCGTACAGAAGGTACCCAAGGCTGAGCAGCAGCGGCGGGTGCAGGAGGCGCTGGAGCTGGTGCGGCTGCCCACAGTCGGCCAGCGCAAGCCTTCGCAGCTCTCCGGCGGCCAGCAGCAACGGGTGGCGCTGGCCCGCGCCCTGATCAACCGGCCGGCCGTGCTCTTGCTCGATGAGCCGCTGGGCGCGCTGGACTACAAGCTGCGCCAGGCTATGCAACTGGAGCTCAAGGCCTTGCAGCACGAGGTGGGCATCACCTTTGTCTACGTCACCCACGACCAAGAGGAGGCGCTGACCATGTCCGACCGCATCGCGGTGATGAGCGCGGGCAAGGTCTTGCAGGTCGGCACGCCCATCGAGATCTACGAGCGGCCCAACTGCCGCTTCGTGGCCAACTTCATCGGCGAAACCAACTTCCTGGACGGTCGGGTGACGCGGGTCAACGGCAACCGCTGCACGGTGCAGGTGGCCGATGGCCTGGAGGTGAGCGGCAGCAACTACCAGCCGGTGGCCATCGGCGACCCGGTGACGGTGAGCATCCGGCCGGAGAAGATTCGCATCCACGAGAGCCGGCCAGAGGCGCAGCCCAACCTGTTCGCGGTCGCGGTGGACCGGGTGGCCTACATCGGCTCCGACACGCAGTTGTTCATGACCATGCCCTACGGCGCCAAGGTACGCGTCTACGACCAGAATGAGCTTTCCACCGTGGACGAGAACTACTTCTACGCGGCCGGCGATCAGGCCTGGATCAGTTGGCGGCCGGAGAATGCGTTGGTGCTGAAGGACTGAGGCCGGGGCGAGAGGGCATTTGGGCGCACCTGCCCCGGCGCGGCCTGAAGCTGGCAGCTCAGGAACGTCTGGCGGGGCGGGGTCGCCTGCTTGCCCGCCCGGCTTGAGCTGGCCCTCGACATCGGCTGAAACAGGAAACCTGGCGCTACTGCCATGACGAACTTGCCCCCTGCCACGCGTTGGCAAACCTGGCTGGCCCGACTGTGCCCCGGCGATCGGCGCCGCTGTCTGCGGCTGGCCGCGGCCTTTTTGGCGGTCTATGTGATCTGGGGCTCCACCTACCTGGCGATCCGCATCGCGGTCGAGACGATGCCCCCCTTCGCCATGGCCGGCATGCGCTTCATCTTTGCCGGCGCGCTGCTCTATGGCTGGCAGCGCTGGCGGGGCGCGCCCGCGCCGCAGCGCATCCACTGGCGCAGCGCCTTGATCATCGGCGCGCTGCTTCTGGTGGGCGGCAACGGCGGCGTCACCTGGGCCGAGCAGGAGATCCCCTCCGGCCTGGCCGCGCTGATCATCGCCACGGTGCCGATCTGGATCGTGGTCTTTGGCGCGCTGCGCCCGGGCGCGCCGCGGCCCAATCGGCGCACCCTGGCCGGCGTGCTGCTGGGCATGGCCGGCATCGCCCTCTTGATCAGACCCTCCGACCTGGCGGCCACGGGCCAGGATATCCGCGCCATCAGCTACGTGGCGTTGCTCTTGTCGCCGGTGTTGTGGTCCATCGGCTCCCTCTACTCGCGCGGGGCCGAGCTGCCCCAGGCGCAGCTTCTGGGCGTGGGCATGGAGATGCTGACCGGCGGCGTGCTCTTGCTGCTCCTGGCCACCGTCACCGGCGAATGGGCCACCCTGGATCTGGCGGCCATCTCGCTGCGCTCGACCGCGGCCTTTCTCTACCTGATCTTCATCGGCGCCATCATCGGCTTCACGGCCTACATCTGGCTGCTCAAGAACACCACGCCGACCAAGGCCACCACCTACGCCTACGTCAACCCGGTGGTGGCGGTGTTCCTGGGCTGGGCCGTGCTCGGCGAGCCGGTCACGCCAGCCATGCTGGCGGCCATGGCCATCATCATCTTCTCCGTAGCGCTGATCTCCGGCGTCACCTTTTCACGGCGCAACCCGTAACTCGTAATCCGCAACCCGTAACCCGCAACCCGCAACTCGTAACCCGTAACCCGTAACCCGTAACCCGTAACCCGTAACCGGAAACACTTCTCATACGGCGAAAGAACTCTCCGGTTACGCATTACGCATTACTCGTTACTCGTTACGCATCACGCACGAACAACACCACATCACCCGCCACCCCAAAGGCCCGCCCATGACCCACTCCCACAACTCGCCCCTGCTGGAGCTGCGCGCGCAGCCTGGCAAAGGGGATTTTGGCATCTACACCACGGCTCCGGCGCCGGCCGGCACGCTGCTGCTGCTTTTCACCGGCGACATCGTGGATGAGGCGGGCCTGGCACAGGTCCCTGACAGCCACCGCCGCTTCTCGATCCAGATCGAGGAGGGGCTGTACATGGTGACGCTGGGCGAGCCGGAGGTGAGCGACTATCTCAACCATTCCTGCCAGCCCACGGCCGGCATGAGCGGGCAGATCGGCGTGGTCGCGCTGCGCGATCTGGCGGCCGGCGAGGAGATCTGCATCGACTACGCCATGTGCGACGGCAGCCCCTACGACGAGTTCACCTGCGGCTGCGGCGCGCCCACCTGCCGTGGCCAGATCAGCGGCAAGGACTGGATGCGACCAGAGCTGCAAGCGCGCTACGCGGGGTATTTCTCGCCCTATTTGCAGCGGCGGATCGAGCGGATGCGTAACGAGTAATGCGTAACCGGAGGGCGCGTTTGGAGGCGACTTTGGGTGCGTGATGCGTAACGAGTAATGCGTAATGCGTAACCGGAGGGCGCGTTTGGAGGCGACTTTGGGTGCGTGATGCGTGATGCGTAACGAGTAATGCGTAATGCGTAACCGGAGGGCGCGTTTGTAGGCGGCTTTGGGTGCGTGATGCGTGATGCGTAACGAGTAATGCGTAATGCGTAACCGGAGGGCGCGTTTGGAGGCGACTTTGGGTGCGTGATGCGTGATGTGTAACGAGTAATGCGTAATGCGTAACCGGAGGGCGCGTTTGTAGGCGGCTTTGGGTGCGTGATGCGTGATGTGTAACGAGTAATGCGTAATGCGTAACCGGAGGGCGCGTTTGGAGGCGACTTTGGGTGCGTGATGCGTGATGCGTAACGAGTAATGCGTAATGCGTAACCGGAGGGCGCGTTTGGAGGCGACTTTGGGTGCGTGATGCGTAACGAGTAACGAGTAATGCGTAATGCGTAATGCGTAACCGGAGGGCGCGTTTGTAGGCGGCTTTGGGCGCAAAATGCGAACAGCTTCGGCACGCAACGCCTGATCGCAACCCGCACCCAACTCACACCCACTCCGGATTACGCATTACTCGTCACGCATTACGCAACCCGCACCCAACTCACACCCACTCCGGATTACGCATTACTCGTCACGCATTACGCAACCCGCACCCAACTCACACCCACTCCGGATTACGCATTACTCGTCACGCATTACGCAACCCGCACCCAACTCACACCCACTCCGGATTACGCATTACTCGTTACGCATTACGCAACCCGCACTCAACTCACACCCACTCCGGGTTACGGGTTACGGGTTACGCATTACTCGCCACATACCCGCACCCAACTCACACCCACTCCGGGTTACGGGTTACGGGTTACGCATTACTCGCCACATACCCGCACCCAACTCACACCCACTCCGGATTACGCATTACTCGTTACGCATTACGCAACCCGCACTCAACTCACACCCACTCCGGATTACGCATTACTCGTTACGCATTACGCAACCCGCACCCAACTCACACCCACTCCAGATTACGCATTACTCGTTACGCATTACTCGTCACACAACACCTGATCGGAATTCGCACTCATGACCAACACCCCCACACCCCCCTGGCATCCTTACCGTTTGGTCCAGCCCAAGGACCGCCCTGACTACGACGATCTGGTCGATGGCGTGGCCCGCGCGTCGTGGCCGGAGTTCATGTTGCATGATCCGATAGCCGGTCGGCACTGGGACGACCTGTTCGAGCGCTTCGCTGACTTTCAGTTCGCGCTGCTGGCCCCGGATGAGGACGTGCTGATCGGCATGGGCAACAGCGTGCCGCTGGCCTGGACCGGCGACCTGGCCGACCTGCCTGAGGAGGGCTGGGACTGGGCCTTCCTCCAGGCTGTGGAGGATCACGTGGCCGGCCGGCCGCCCGCCATTCAATGCGCCTTGCAGATTGCCCTGCCGCCGGCCAGCCAGGGCAAGGGGATCAGCCGGCTGATGGTACAGGCCATGCGCGCCATCGGCGTCAGCCACGGCTTCAGCCAGTTGATCGCGCCGGTGCGCCCCAGCCACAAGAGCCGCTACCCCCTGGCGTCGATCGACCGCTATGTGACCTGGACGGCCGGCGAGGGACTGCCCTTCGACCCGTGGCTGCGCGTCCATGCCCGGCTGGGCGCACGCATCGTCAAGGTCTGTCATCAGGCCATGCGCATCCCCGGCAGCATCGCCCAGTGGGAGGAGTGGACGGGGCTGCGTTTTCCCGACAGCGGCCCCTACATCGTCCCTGGCGCGCTCAACCCGGTGGAGTTCGACGTGCAGGCCGGTCATGGCCTCTATGTCGAGCCCAACGTGTGGATGGTGCACGGGCTGGGTTGATCGGCTGACGGCCGCTTGGCTGGATCAGCGGGGCGTCCCGGCTGCTTTGGCGCGCACCGGGCGTCTGGCCCCGGCGGGCGCGCGGGCTCGGTCAGAAGCGTCGCACCAGCAGGTAGCCGGCCGCCAGCAGCTTGGGTCGCAGCGAGACCGCATAGCCCAGCGCGGCCAGCCGGTGGACTGACGCCACAAACCATTGCCGCGGCCCCCAGACGCGCGCGGCCATGGTTTCCCGCGCCGCCCGCTTCCACCCCTCCATCAAGCTGTGGATCGGCTCCCCCGGCGTCATGCGGTGGATCAGATTCTTGGGCAGCACCGCCTGGAAATCGGCCGGATCGAAGCCAAGGCGGAAGTTGGTGCTGAACACCAGCCCTTCGTGGCGCAGCTCCACCTCCCCTGGGAGCGGGCCAGGCTGTGGTCGCCGCAACAGATTGGCCGTCCACAGCCGCCCATACGGCTCCGACGTGCCCTCGATCAGCAGACCGCCGGGCAACAGGCCGCGCGCCATGGTCTGCCAGGCCGCGGCCACCTCCTCCTCCTGATACTGGCGCAGCACGTTGAAGGCGCGGATCGCGCGCACGGCCTCCAGCGCGCCGTCAGCCCGCCGCTGCAGCGGCAGGTTGAAGCCTCCCAGGCGAAATTGGGTCAGCTCATCGGCGCAGGGCTGGGCCGCGGCCACCCGGACCGGGTCGATCTCCACCCCCAGCACGGGCAGAGTTGGGTTGAGGCGTCGCAGCCGTTGCGCGCTTTCCAGGGTGGTGATCGGCTCGGCGCCGTAGCCCAGGTCGACGAACCACGCGCCGGCGAACGCGCCATCCTCCCGCCGCAGCAGCCCGGGATCGTAGAAGGCGAGGAAATTGTCCACCCGTCGCAGCCGGTTGCGTGCGGTCTTGCCCCGCGTCGGCTGGCCCATGGGCCGCCTGGGTGGGGCCAGTGCATGTGGCTTGGTGCTCATTCAACCGATGACGAGCGATCGGCGACGGTCCGGTCGGCGATCGGCAGGGAAAGGAGGGCGGTTAGGGTCGGCGGCCGAAACTGCTCAATCGGCGGGTGGGAGCATGCGGATTTCGATACGGCGGCCTACTCAATCCAGGGATTTCGATACGGCGGCCTACTCAATCCAAGGATTTCGATACGGCGGCCTACTCAATCCAGGGATTTCGATACGGCGGCCTACTCAATCCAAGGATTTCGATACGGCGGCCTACTCAATCCACATGCTCGCACCCGCCAGCGGCCATTGCAACGGTTATACAGCAGTTCGGTTCAAATTGCCAAGTGGGCAGGTTTGCCACAGAAGGCAAGCAGTGCTAAGCTTGGCGCGCCCGACTCGCACCGTCCCGACCCGGCTAAAGCCTCGACTCCGCGCCGTAGTTGGAACTGCCGCGCAACGCCAAACCCCGGCGACGGGACGCCCTTGCGGCGCCGGGCGCCTTCATCGCCCGTAGGCCATCGTCTCCGCGAAAGCCTGCACCTCTCCCCACCAGGAGCATTCGACATGACTCATTCCCTCACCCAACGCCCCGCCTGGCAGGCCCTGGCCGCGCACTTCGATCAGATCCAGGCCTTGCATCTGCGCACCCTCTTTGCCGACGACCCGCAGCGCGGCCAACGGCTGACGGCCGAAGCTGCCGGGCTCTTCCTGGACTACTCCAAGCACCGCGTCACCGATGAGACGTTGCGCCTGTTGCTGGCGCTGGCCGGGGAGTGCGACCTGCGCGGACGCATCGACGCCATGTTCCGCGGCGACAAGATCAACCTCACCGAGAACCGGGCCGTGCTGCACGTGGCGCTGCGCGCGCCGGCCAGCCAGCGCATCTATGTCGACGGCGTCGACGTGGTGCCCGACGTCCACGCCGTGCTGGGCCAGATGGCCTCCTTCGCCCAGCAGGTGCGCAGCGGCCAATGGCTGGGCCACACCGGCCGGCCGATCCGCAACGTGGTCAACATCGGCATCGGCGGCTCCGACCTGGGGCCGGTCATGGCCTACGAGGCATTGCGGCACTACTCCGCCCGCGCCTTGACCTTCCGCTTCGTCTCCAACGTGGACGGCTCCGACTTTGCCGAGGCCACGCGCGACCTGGACCCGGCCGAGACGCTCTTCATCGTCGCCTCCAAGACCTTCACCACCCAGGAGACCATGGCCAACGCGCATACCGCGCGCAGTTGGACGCTGGCCGCGCTGCATGACGACGCGGCCATCGCCCGCCATTTCGTGGCCGTCTCCACCAACGCGGCCAAGGTCAGCGAGTTCGGCATCGACACCGCCAACATGTTCGGCTTCTGGGACTGGGTGGGCGGCCGCTACTCCATGGACTCGGCCATCGGCCTTTCCACCATGATCGCGCTGGGGCCGGAGAACTTCCAGGCCCTGCTGGCCGGCTTCCACGCCATGGACGAACACTTCCGCACCGCGCCTTTCGAGCGCAACCTGCCGGTCTTGCTGGGCCTGCTGACCGTCTGGTACAACGAGTTCTTCGGCAGCCAAACTGTGGCTGTGCTGCCCTATGACCAGTACCTCAAGCGCTTCCCGGCCTATTTGCAGCAGTTGACCATGGAAAGCAACGGCAAGCGGGTGACGCTGGCCGGCGCGGCAATTGAGGATTACCAGACCAGCCCCGTCTACTGGGGGGAGCCGGGCACCAACGGCCAGCATTCCTTCTACCAGTTGATCCACCAGGGCACCCGGCTGATCCCCTGCGACTTCATCGGTTTTGCCCACTCGCTCAACCCGCTGGGCAACCATCACGACCTGCTCATGTCCAACGTCTTCGCCCAGGCCGAGGCGCTGGCCTTTGGCAAGACCACCGAGCAGGTGCTGGCCGAGGGCACGCCGGCATGGCTGGCCCCGCACCGCACCTTCCCCGGCAACCGGCCCAGCAACGTCATCCTGGCCGAGCGGCTGACGCCGGAGATCCTGGGCGCGCTGGTTGCCCTCTACGAGCACAGCGTCTTCGTCCAGGGCGCGATCTGGGACATCAACCCCTTCGATCAGTGGGGCGTCGAGCTGGGCAAGGCGCTGGCCAACCGCATCACGCCGGAGCTGACCAGCGAAGCCGCGCCCGACCTGCGCCACGACAGCTCCACCAACGCCTTGATCCGCCGCTACCGCGCCCTGCGCGGCCGCGCCTAGGCCGTCGTCTGCGCCGCAGAGGCTCCCCATGACCACCCAAGCGCACATCACCGTTTTTCCCGACCAGGTGCACTTCATCGCCGGCGCGGCTGAGTTCATGGCCGCGCGGGCGGCTGAAGCCATCGCCGCGCGCGGGCGCTGGACGGCGGCGCTGGCCGGCGGCGGCACCCCCCGTCCGATCTACGCCCGGCTGGCTGAGGCCGGCCTGGCCCAGGGCATCGACTGGACGCGCGTTCACTTCTTCTTCGGCGATGAGCGCTGCGTGCCGCCGGACGATCCGCGCAGCAACTATCACATGGCGCGCGCGGCGCTGCTGGCGCATCTGCCGTTGCCGGCCGCCAACGTCCACCGCATCGCCGGCGAGGAGGATCCAGCCCTGGCCGCGCTGGCCTATGAACTGGAGATCCAGCGCTTCTTCCGCAGCGCCGCGGCGCCGGCCTTCGACCTGATCTGTCTGGGCATGGGAGACAACGGCCATACCGCCTCGCTCTTCCCCGGCACAGCCAGCCTGCGGGAGCAGACTCGCTGGGTTGTGCCGCAATATGTCGAGGTGATGCAGAGCTGGCGGGTGACCATGACCGCCCCGCTGATCAACGCTGCGCGCCATGTGGCCTTCTTCGTGGAGGGCGCGGGCAAGGCCGCGATGTTGCAGCGGGTGCTGGCCGGCCCCTATGACCCCGACGTGCTGCCGGCGCAGTTGATCCAGCCGACGGCCGGGCAACTGCACTGGCTGATGGACGCGGCCGCGGCCGGGCAGGTCATCAATGCAACGTGACAGGTGACTGGAAAGACGCCATGAACCAACCATCAGACCCTCAGACGGCCTTCAAGCAGGCAGCGGCGGCGGCGGCCGTGCGCCTGGTGACCAGCGGCATGAAGGTGGGGCTGGGCACCGGCAGCACGGCGATCCACGCCACGCGGCGCATCGCCGAGCTGCTGGCGGCCGGCGAGCTGCACGACATCGTCGCCTTCGCCACCTCCAGGGCCACCCATCAGGAAGCGGTGCGCCTGGGCATCCCCCTGCTGGAGGACGGGCTGCCGGTCGATCTGGACCTGGTGATCGACGGCGCGGACGAGGTCGATCCGGCGCTGGATCTGATCAAGGGCGGCGGCGGCGCGCTGCTGCGCGAGAAGATCGTGGCCCAGGCCAGCCGCCGCCTGATCATCGTGGCCGACGAGAGCAAGCTGTCGCCGCGGCTGGGCACCCACTGGCCTGTGCCGGTGGAGGTGCTCTCCTTTGCCTGGCGCTCGCAGGCCCGTTTTCTGGAACGGCTGGGCGCGCGCTGGTCCATCCGGCGCGACGCCGATGGCGGGCAGTTCGTGACCGATTCCGGCAACATGATCCTGGACTGCGCCTTTGGGCCGATAGCCGACCCGGCGCGGCTGGCCGCGGCCCTGGCCGCCCGCGCCGGCATCGTCGAGCATGGGCTCTTCATCGGCCTGGCCACCGATCTGATCGTCGCCGGCCCGGCCGGCATCCAACATACCGTAAGGCAGGATGAATGATGACCACCCCTGAGATTGCCCCTTCGATCTTGGCGGCCGATTTCTTGCGTTTGCAGGAGCAGGTGCAGGCGGCGGAACGGGGCGGCGCGCGCCGCTTCCAGATCGATGTGATGGATGGCCTTTTCGTGCCCAACATCAGCTTTGGCATGCCGCTGGTCGAGGCCATGCGCCGCGCCACCGCTGGCCTGCTGGAGGCGCACCTGATGATCGTCCAGCCCGACCGCTACCTGGAGGCCTTCGCCCAGGCCGGCGCCGACCTGATCATTGTCCATCAGGAGGCCGTGACCCACCTGGACCGCGCCATTCAGCAGATCAAGCAACTGGGCAAGCGGGCCGGCGTCGCCCTCTGCCCGGCCACGCCGCTGCGCACGCTGGACGAGGTGATCGAGGATCTGGACATGTTGCTGGTGATGACCGTCAACCCCGGCTTTGGCGGCCAGCGTTTCATTCCCTACACCCTGCGCAAGATCGCCCGGGCGCGCGCCCTGTTGGACGAGCGCAACCCCACCTGTGAGCTGGAGATCGACGGCGGGGTCGATCTGGCCACCATCGGCCCGGCCTATGCCGTCGGCGCCCGCGTCTTCGTGGCCGGCACCTCAGTCTTCGGCCACCCGCAAGGCGCAGACGCGGCCGTCGCCGCCCTGATGGAGGCGGCGACGGTGTGAGGGGGGGTGTTTGTGCAATGCGGAGGCTGTTTCGAGTGGCGAGTAACGAGTAATGCGTAATGCGTAATCGGAGGGTGTTGGTGCAATGCGGAGGCTGTTTCGAGTGGCGAGTAACGAGTAATGCGTAATGCGTAATCGGAGGGTGTTGGTGCAATGCGGAGGCTGTTCCGAGTAACGAGTAATGCGTAATGCGTAATCGGAGGGTGTATACGGAGACTATTCCGGGTTACGCATTACGCATTACGCATTACGCATCACCCATCACCGCACCGGACACACCATCCCCCACACCGACGTCACCGCGCCGATGTCGAGGATGTTGTTGGCGCTGTCGCAGCCGCCGGCGGCGCGGCAGTCCACATCGGCCGCCAGGGTGTAGAGGCCGCTTGACTGGAAGAGATTCCAGGCGTCGGCCGTCGCCAGCACATCGCCAACGTCGATGGTGGTGGAGCTGACGCCGCAGGAGCAGTCCACATCCGCCCAGAAGCAGGTGGTGGGGGTGATGGTGAAGTTGACATTGGAGATGTCGAAGAAGATGTTGTTGGCGCAGGAAACCCGCACCCGCGCGCTGCTGGAGCCGATGTTGGGCACAGTGATCGTCTGCGCGCCGTCGTTGGGGGTGTTGCTGGCCAGCGGCAGCGGATAGGTGTAGCCGCCGTCGGTCGACAGGGCGATATCGACGTTGGCGCAGCTCACCGGCGCGGCCGTGGTGTTGGCCACGTTCCAGGTGACGGTCTGCTGGCTGTTGCCGGCCCAGGTGACAGCGGTGTTGGGCGCGGTGACTGTGAAGGGCCCGGCTGCCGTGGTGACATTGAAGCTGACGTTGGCCGAGTTGACCCCGCCGCCCCCCAGGCGGTTGTCGCGCACCGTCAGGCGGAAGTTGAGGGCACGGGTGACGTTGGGCAGCACCTCGCCGATCACCGTGGTGTTGTTGACCAGGTCAGACAGGCGGGGGAAGGTGCGGGTCGGGCTGGCCGTGGCGAGCCAGGAGCGGAAGAAGGGCGGGCTCAGCGGATTGTTGGGCGCGCCGGCCGGCCCCAGGTCGAACTCTTCCCAGTTGTAGGTCAACGCGTCGCCGTTGGGATCGCTGGCCGACCCGGTCAGCGCGAAGGGGGTTTGGCTGGGGATGGTGAAGCCGCCAGCGCCCACGTTGACGGTGGGCGGGGTGTTGCCGGTGGCTGTGGTCACGGGGCAACTGTTGCCGTTGCCTGCGGTGGTGTAGGCCACAATCTCGTCCAGGTTGACGCCGTGGAAGTAGTCGTCGCTGTTGGACTGCAGGTTCTGCGCGCCGCAGATGCCGGCATAGGCCATGATGGTGGAGCCGCTGCCCGGCTCATAGGCCGTGGGGCCGTTGCGGTTGCCGCCGCTGCATGAGCCGGCGTTGCCGTTGAAGCTGTGGTTGCCGCCGAACTGGTGGCCAATCTCGTGGGCCACATAGTCCACGTCGAAGGGATCGCCCACCGGCTGCGAGGAACCGGTGACCCCCCGCGCCTTGCTTCCGGCCTGGCAGACCACGGCCAGATAGGCCACGCCGCCGCCGCCGGTGCTGAAGACATGCCCGATGTCGTAGTTGGCGGTGCCGATCACTGCGTCCAGGTTGGCCTGGTTTTGTCCCAGCATGGCGCCTCCGTTGTTGTTGGTGTACGGATCGGTGGCCGGGTTGGTGTAGACGATCAGATTGTTGTTGGCGATCAGCACCATGCGCACCGCCACCTCGCGTTCGTAGATGCCGGTCACGCGGTTGACGGTGGTGACGATAGCCGCCATGCCGGCATTCACCGTGCCGCCGTGGAAGGTGGTGTACTCCCCGGTGGCAGCCATGGCCAGCCGGTAGGTGCGCAGCTCTGATCCGCTGGCCGCCAGCGCGGCCCTGGCCCGCAGCGCGGCCAGCTCAGCCCGCAGCGCCTCCCCATCGCCGCCCAACGGCAGGGTCTCTTCGAACTGCTTGTCGGGGCTGCGCACGAAGTCATGGGCAAAATAGCTGATGTAGTGGCTCACGTCGCCGCGGCTGAAGGGGTCGATGTAGACCGTGCCCTCCAGGCCGAAGATGATGGCGTGGAAGCCGGCCGGCGTCCAGTCCAGCCGGGTGGTGGCGGTGGGATCGTCCAGCCCCTGGC
>Ga0209605_1002350_pt1 | contig 18427 bp, 13 predicted proteins | sample AD_UKC035_MetaG_FD_184408 | JGI IMG/M metagenome (GOLD analysis project Ga0209605, IMG submission 184408) | Active sludge microbial communities of municipal wastewater-treating anaerobic digesters from USA - AD_UKC035_MetaG (SPAdes) (version 2) | ecosystem: Engineered > Bioreactor > Anaerobic >...
AACGCGGTGCACCTGCTTGCATGGGTTCCCCGCGGAGCTCGCGGAGCTCGCAGAGAAGAAGAAGGGAACACGCCGAACACGCGGAACACGGCAGAGGGGAAGCGGTGGGGGATCTCCGGGCGTCTTGTGCATTCCGTCAAGTGTAGTTGGCGTGGTCCGCGGTTGATCCTCGGCACAGTCACCGATTTGGGCACCTGACTGTAGCCGCGGGCGGTGACCGCGGCGGGTGAATGGGCAACGCGAAGTACCCCCCCGGCGCTACCCTCGTCGCGGACTCGTTGCGGGCCCAAGCGGCGTTGCGCCTTCGTGGTGAATCCCTCGAAAGCAGGGTTGCCCCCGGTGACCGGCCCGGGCGATGAAGCGCAGGCTCGGCAGACACGGGACGGAGGACTGCAGGGGACAGTCCTTGTCATGAATGCCATACAGCCGCCCGGGAGACCCTGGCGGCTGTTGACGAAGGCCGGAAGAGAACTTGGTTTACCTGGTCCTGCGTGCGAGACCCCAAAGACCGACCAAGGCCATTCCCAACAGGGAGAAGCTGGCGCCCGCATCGGGCACAACGTTCACTCGCATCTCGGTCCTGGCCACTTGGCTCAGATCATCACGGTCGATGACGGTCAACGCGAAGTCATATACCCCCGGCGCATTGGGATCAAAGCTGAAGGAGCCGAGGGAGGTTTGGAGGAAATCCATGCCCATATTCCACGAATCCTGCCATGTACCTTGGAATGGTCCACCCCCCAGCTGCCTGAAATTAGTTCCAGCACTCGGGTCCACGTCGATATCCATATAAACATCGAAGAAGCTGTCGATCGGAGTGATTATGGAAAAATCAAAACTCCAGACTGCATACTGCGGATCCGCATTGAGAGGTTGAGACTCCGAGACGCCCGCCGGCACGGTGTAGACGTACTTACCAGCTACGGCATCCCACTGGGGTTGCCCAAGCCAAAGGCCGTGGAGTCGGTGCTCGGCCCGGAGCCCGACCTGAACCGCTCCCTGAGTGTCGATAACGAAAGCCCCGGGAGGCGTGCTGCCCGCGGACCACGTCCATGTATCGCCGACCGTCAGTGCCGAAGCACTCTGCATTAGCGCCAGCGACACGGCAGCCATGCACATATTTGGCCCGGCCAAGGTTCTTGAGATTCGCATAGGTTTGTTGCTTGAGTATCAGTGCCTTCTCGCGCTGTCGCGCAAGGAGCATACCAATCGTTCCCGAGATCCTCGGACAAGAACATAACATGTTCGAGGAATGTGACTTAGGCAAGTTCGTCTCCTGGACGGTCCTGGAGAGAGTCCCCGTCGCCACCACAAGAGTGCAAAGTGTGCCGACATGTCGACCTCTTCCCTGCGGACGCCGCAGAGGGTCTCTCCTCCGCCCTTGGTCCTTAGAGCCTTACGTTTCCTTCCGGGCGAGGGTAGTCAACGCAAAGACGCTAACGCAAAGCAGATTCCCCTGGCGCCTTGGCGTCTTCGCGCCTTTGCGTTCCCTTCCGGGTGGGGGGAGTCAACGCAAAGGCTCAAGGGCGCAAGGGCGCAAAGGGGGACAGACGACAGAGGTCAGAGGTCAGAGGTCAGCCTCTGATCTGTGTCGATCTGTGCGGATCTGTGGGCGGTCTGACCTGTTTCCTTTTTGCGCGTTCTGCGCCTTGTTGCGGCCATCCCCGTGGTCCGCGGTTACCCCTCTTGAACAGTCATCAGAGACAAACCGCGGAATACGCGGATTACGCGGAAGAGAAGGGAACTCTCTCTTCCTCTTTCCTTGGCGCCTTGGCGCCTTCGCGCCTTTGCGTTCCCTTCCGGGCGAGGGGAGTCAACGCAACGGCGCAACGGCGCCAGGGCGCTAAGGGGGACAGAGGACAGACGACAGATGATGGAGGACAGCGGGGATGACGGCCTCTCCTCTCCTTCGGTGTCGATTTGATCCCCCACAAGTCCTACGGCATGGAGGGTTTAATGCTCGGGGAGGGAAGCTCGGGCAGGGCAAAGGGGAGCTCGAACAGGCGGGCTGAACGCAATCAACGAGACACGAAGAAGAGGCATCTCCATCCGGTTGCCATCAGGGGTTCCTCGCAGATTCACTACGGAACACAGATTGGGGGGGGCTGGCTGCTGAACGCAGGCCGCACCTCTTCTGGCTTTGCGCCCTCGCGCCTGGCGCGGCTTGAAGACGTCGGAGCAGCTTACGGTTTCGCGCCGTAACGCTCCGAGTCCGGTTGGCCTGCCCCATGCATTCAGACGTATAACATGTTGATTGCATGCACTTTACGTTGGCACACGACTGATCATCAGGCGTGCGTGGCACACGACCTGCTTAAACTCTGACTGAGACAGGACAAGAGACAGGATGGTTGGACAACAAAAGGAAATCAACATGAAGAGATTCATCACCGCGACAATCGCGGGAGCGTTGCTGGCACTGGGGCTTGCCACACAGGGTCACGCGGCAACCGTCACCATCGGATTCGATGGGATTGCACTCAGCCAGGCCTTCGGTGGCACGTGGTGGGACCCAATGCCTATGAAAGAAGGCGGTCTGAGTTGGCAGACGGGCGCTACTGGGGATCGCTGGGAGGTCATCAAAATGAACGACTGGTGGAGATCCTACTACAAATCCGCCGTCCACGCAGTCTCCGAAGACCAAGCGGCTTACAACGGGGGAACTGCAGGATGGGCTCAGTCTCTTTGGGTTGCGGAAGACCCCTGGATCTTCGAAGGAGCGTATTTCCTGTCTTGGCCCAACTCAGATCCCGCTGGTGCGACCTCCGTGACTGTGGAAGGGTTTCTGAACGATGTGACCAAAGGCACGGTAACGATCAACCTGTCAAGTACGGCGTGGACCTATCTTGATGGAACAAGTTTGGGAGCAGTTGACAAAGTTGTTGTCAGCGATGGCGTCAACCACCCTTGGTTGATGGATGACTTCAAGTACAACCGAGTCGCCGACGGCGGCCTGACGGCCATGCTGCTCGGGCTGGGCTTGGTGGGCTTGGGCGGCGTGCGTCGGATGTTGAAGTAGCCGCGGCCGGCGAGCGAACGACCGGACTTCCGCGAGGAGCAGGCTTCCGGGCCTGCTCCTTTGCTTTTCCGGGGCGCGGCAAGGGGCAAGGGCGAAGCGGGAAGGGCGGAGGACCGGGGACCGGGGACAGGAGACAGGGGACAGGAGACAGGGGACGGGGGACGGGAGGCAAAAGCTGAAACGCTGAAATCCTGAAATGCTGAAATCGGGGTTCTTCACATGCGAATCGACCGGTCCGGATCTGCCTGATTCCTTCGTCCTAAACTCCCTTGTCCGAACCGAGGACAAAGGAATGGCGACGGACTGCAAGCCAAGAGCGTTTGTCACGAGACTCCGTCGCGGCCAGTCAACGATCTGGATGCGCCCGCATTGCCTTCGCACGATCCCATCCACGAGCGCCTTCGGGCCTTACGGCAAGCCACGGAGCGGCGATAAAGGACCGCGATGGGCAGGCACGATGTAATGGCACGGGAAGCCGCCGGCCTCGCCGAGGCTCGTTGCTGATCGGTTACTGACGCTCCGCGAGCCCTATGCGCATCTAAGTCGAAAGCACGATTCCCAGTTACGTGGTCGCTCGCCCCGCGCGCGACCTCCTGCAGGCCGCCCGCCAGCAACTGACCCGCGACTGGTGGGACCTGAAGCGCGGGCAGCACGAGCTCTTCACGTCGCAAGTGGTTCTCGACGAAATTGCCGCCGGTGAAGCCGCCGGTTTCACGCTGCCGGTGATTGGCACGCCGGAAGAGCCGCTGGACAACGCAAATGACGACAACGACTGAAACCCGCAGCGCCAAGCCAACAGGCGACGTGGTGCTCGAGGAAATCTGGCGGATTAAGGACTCCCTGTCGGCCGCCTACGGCCACGACGTGAAGCGCCTGTTCGCCGAGACACGCAAGCGCGAGCGGCTCTCCGGCCACCCGTTGGTGGCCCCCCCCCGGCGCCGAAAGGCGCGCGCGCCCTCGAGGCCAGGTGGATAGCGGCAAGGAATTAATTGTCGTTGCGCAGAACCCCTCACTCTTCAAATCTGCGGGCGCCCCCCTCTGTATCCGTGGTATCCGAGTAATCCGTGGTTCAACCCTCTGGACAGGCTCCAAGACCACGGATGGCACGGATGACACGGATGGACCAATCCGGGTTTCCGCGTGATCCGCGTCGTCCGCGGTTGACCCTCTGGGCAGTCACCCTTCCCGTCTCGATCGCAGGGTTCCGATGGGGACCCCCAATCCGCGGTTGCCTTCAGTCACGGCCCCCCAAAAAGCGCCCGGCGCTCGACGGTGGATCAAGCGCCGGGCCGACCGATCGGGCAGCGGTTTCGAAGGTGTACAGCCTCGATTGAGCCGTAGGCACCCGACCGGTCAAAGTGTTACATGCAAACCGGGGATAGATATCCTCTCTTGCCGCCGGCTATGGCGACCCCAACGGTTTGCCCAACCCTAACTAACACTTTAGTAGCAGGCAGGGTGCCAGCCGCGGCGCCATTGGGCGCCGTGATGCGCAGGGTGCTGATAATCAACGGGTAAAGCGTCGTCACAAATCGCGTTCGTGGTCCGGAGAAGCTCGGTCCTCGCCGCTTGTGTAACTCCAGGCTACAACCCGAGACGCGAGCCTGCTCGAGCTGCATCGAGAATCCCCAAGCGGGATGCGGACGCCAGCGACCATGGTGTCCACCGCCGGTGCGTGTAACCCGTGCCGACCGGCTTATCCCAGGTCTTACAGCGGCCCCCAAAACGCAAACCGGCGCTTGACGGGAAGTCAAGCGCCGGTCAGGAAACAGGTTTGCCCACGCCCACAGATCATCGCCGATCACCGCAGAGGGCAGGGAGCAGGGAGCAGGGAGCAGGGAGCGGGGAGCGGGGAGCCAGAGGTCAGAGGTCAGAGGACAGAGATCAGACGACCGAGGACCGACGACAGAGGGCAGAGGACAGACGACCGTCTCCCATCTGTGTCGATCTGTGCGGATCTGTGGGCAGACCGCCCGATTCGGTTTCCGCGTGGTTCGCGTGGTCCGCGGTTCGTATCGGAAGCTGTCCAGCGACACGGGAACGGTGACTGCCCAGAGGGTCAACCGCGGAATACGCGGAATACGCGGAAGAGAAGGGAACACATTTCACCTCTCCTTGGCGCCTTGGCGTCTTCGAGCCTTTGCGTTTCCCTTCCGGGCCAGGCAGTCAACGCAAAGGCGCTAACGCAAAGCAGATTCCCCTAGGCCTTGGCGTCTTTGAGCCTTTGCGTTTCCTTCCGGGCGAGGACAGTCAACGCAAAGGCGCAAGGGCGCAATGGCGCAAAGCAGGGACCGATGACACTGCGCGCCGCCTCTGATCTGTGTCGATCTGTGCAGATCTGTGGGCAATCCGGAACGAGGGGAGTCGCCCACAGATCTCCGCAGATCCCCGCAGATGGGGGGGGGACAGAGGACAGACGACAGAGGACAAAGGACGGCGGGGATGCCTTTCCTCTTTCCTTGGCGCCTTGGCGTCTTCGAGCCTTTGCGTTTCTTTCCGGGCAGTCAGCGCAAAGGCGTTTTAGTCAGGGGCGGGCGTCCGGTCCTCGCGTTTCAGGCCGAGCTTGTCCATGAGCTCGTAGAAGGTCGGGCGGCTGATGCCGAGCTCGGCGGCGGCGGGCGCGATCTTGCCCCGGTGCTTGAGCAGGGCGCGCTGGATGACGTCGCGCTCGACCGATTCGCGGGCTTCCCTGAGGCTGACGGGGTGGGGTTCCTGCGGGCTGGTGGCGAGCTCGAGGTCCTGGGGCGTGATCCAGCGGCCTTCGGCCATGATGACGGCCCGTTTGACACAATTCTCGAGCTCGCGGACGTTGCCGGGCCACTCGTGTCGGAGCAGGGCGCCCATCGCCTCCGGATGGAACCGCAGACCGCGGGTGCGGCTGGGTCCCTGGTCGGCAAAGCGGGCCAGGAACGCCTGGGCGAGCAGCGCGATGTCGTTCTGTCGCTCCCGCAGCGGCGGCATGCGGACCACGACGACCGCCAGCCGGTAGTAGAGGTCCTCGCGGAACTTGCCCTGGGAAAGCATCTGCTTCAAATCGAGGTTGGTCGCCGCGATGATCCGGGCGTCGCCCTGAATCAGCTTGCGGCCGCCGACCCGTTCGATGGTGCCATCCTGGAGGAACCGGAGGATCTTGACCTGCAACGAGGACGGCAATTCGCCGATCTCATCCAGGAAGAGCGTGCCGCCGGCGGCCATTTCGACCCGGCCCTGGCGCTGCATATGAGCGCCCGTGAACGATCCTTTCTCGTGGCCGAAGAGCTCGCTTTCGAGCAGGTTTTCCGGGATCGCGCCGCAGTTGATGGCGACGAAGGGGCCCTGGCTGCGGGCGCTGCGCCGGTGGATGGCGAGCGCGACCATTTCCTTGCCGGTGCCGCTCTCGCCGAGGATGAGGACGGGTGCGTTGCTGGTGGCGACCTTGCGGACGGTGCTGAAGACCTCGGCCATGCGCGGGCTGGTGCCGAGCATGCCCTCGAAGTGGCCCTCCTGGCAGACCTGCCGCATCTGGCGGTACTCGCGTTCGAGCTGGGCGACGTGGGCGCCGCGCTTGAGGATCAGCTTCAGCTCGTCGATCTGGACCGGCTTGCAGACAAAGTCGTAGGCGCCTTCGCCGACGGCGCGGATGGCATTGGCGCGTTCGCCCTGGCCGCTGACGACGATCACCTTGGCGAGGCTGTCGCAGGCGAGGATCTCGCCGAGGGCGGCGAGGCCCTCGACGGGCTCGTTGGGCGAGGGGGGTAGGCCCAGGTCGAGCATGGTGATCATCGGGTGATGAGCCTGGAAGATCTCGAGCGCGCCGGGCCGGTCCCCGGCCAGGAGCAGGTCGTAGTCGTCGGCCAACGACCACTTCATCATCGAGCGGAGCTCTTCGTCGTCGTCAACGATCAGCAGCAGGGGTTTCATGGTTGGTGGAGCGTTACAGAGGAGTCCGTGGGATGCCCCTCACCCGCCCTCCGGGCACCCTCTCCCCATCGGATGGGGCGAGGGCCGGGGTGATGGGTCAGTGTCACGTATCCTGCGAACTGCACAGTAATACGATGAGTTTGAACGAGAGCCTTTTCCCAGACGGCGCTGGGAGAATGGGGTTCAGTGCAATGAGCGAGAATCGCGCACGGCTGGCGAGATTTCCAGGCAACAGAGTGGGGACGTTCCTGACCGATTCGGGGCGGAGCGTAGGTTGGGCGGCGGGAGGACAAGGGAATGGAGGACAAGGGAATCCCAGGGCCCTAATCCTTTGTCCTCATCCAGGGGTTGGGGAGAGGGACAGGGTGAGGGGTGTCTTCTGACTTCGGCGCTGGTCAGCGATTCGAGCCGTCCGCCAGGAAGCGTCGCCGTTGTGTGTCCCCGGTGATGTTGCGGGCAATCAGCCCGGAGCGAGCGGAAGGAGAATGCGGAAGGTGGTCCCTTGGCCGACGGCGGTCGCGACGTCGATCCGGCCGCGGTGGGCTTCGACGATCATCCGGCTGTGGTACATCCCGATGCCGATCCCGCGTTTCTTGGTTGTCTGGAACGGGCGGAACAGGCTGCGACTGACGAACTCGGGCGTCATCCCGCAACCGTTGTCGCTGACCTCGAGGACGGCCCAGCCGTTGTCCCGGGTCGTTTGCACCCGGATCCGGCCGTCCGGGCCCAAGGCTTCTTTGGCATTGAGCAGGAGATTCGTCAGGACATTCTGCACCTGGACCGCGTCCAGCAGGAATCTCGGAAGCGCGCCCAGCGCGACGTCCAGCGGCAAGTGATGAGCCGGTTCGAGCGTGGCGAGGGTTTGTCGGACCAGCTCGTTCAAATCGGCCTCGGCCCGATTCAGCTTCAGCTCCTGCCGCAGGAGCCCCAGGCGATCGATCAGGCTGTTGATCCGCTCGACCGCCTTCGCGATGGCCCGGAAGGCGTCCTCGCGGAAGGCCGGGTCGTCGAAGTGCCCCGGCAGATTGCCCAGCATGAGGGACAGAGTCGACGCGGTGTTCTTGAGGTCGTGGACGAAGAAGGCGGACATGGTCTGGAACGCCTCCATTTCCTTGGCCTGGAGGCAGCGCTCGGACAGCCTGAGGGTGAGCAGGGAAGCGGCCACCTGATCGCCGATGCACTGGAGCAGATCGAGGTCCTCGACCGAGAACGGCACGCCGCTGACCCGGTCGCCGAGGGTGAGGATCCCCAGCAGGCTGCCGCCGGCGTGCAGCGGCACGCCAAGCCGGCCGCCGCCCTTCCCGAAGTAATCCGGATGACACCGCCGCAGGGCCTCGACCCAGCCGTCCCGGACCTGCTCGAGGTTGAAGGGCGCCCGGCGCTCGCGGATCGCCTCGATCGCGGCCCGCAGGCCGGCGGCGTCGGCCGGCACGAAGTCGTCCGCCTTGCCGGCGGGCACAACGGTCGAGGCGCCCAGGGAGAGCGTGGCCCGCTGCTCGTCCGTCAGCCAGAGCGAGACCGAGAGGACCTCGAACGTCTCGGACACCAGCTTCACGAACACCCCGCAGAGCGCGGTCGTGTCCAGGATCGATGCCGTCCGCTCGGTGAAGGCGCCCCAGAGCCGGCGATAGTCGTACTGGGGCCGCTGGAAGTGGCGGCTCACAAACCGCCGGGTCCGCTGCCGGACGCGATCCGACAGCAGCAGGATAAAAAGCCCCACCAACGCCACCAGCACCAGGCCCGCCTTCAGCGGAAACGCGGTGTCGCCGCCCATCCACTCGACCGCCTTCGCCATCGCGCCGACGACCAGCAGGTACACGCCGGCCAGGACGAGCGTCAGCGAGTTGTGCAGGACCGTGTGCGACGGGTAGACGTCGATTTCGAACAGGCCCGTCCGCGCCACCGACAGCCCGATCAGCAGGCTGGCCACCACCACCGCGCCGGCCTCGACCGCCGCGTGCGCCGGTTCGACGGCCGAGTAGAGGAAGGCCTGGCTGCCCACGTACAACCGCGCCCCCAGCAGCACCGCAAGCCCCACGATCACGAACTTGATCCGCCAGCGCATCGTGCCAACCGCCGTGCGGAACGTTCGCTCGAGGTTCACCAGGGTCAGCACGGTGATCAACAGCGCCAGGACGTGGAGCAAACGGCCGGCCCACCCAAACTCGATCACCCGGGGAAAGGCCGGCCCGGCCGGCGCAGCGCCGGCGATCAGGACGTCCGAGAAACAGACCGCCACGGTCAGCGGCACGCCCACGCTGGCGAAGAGCACGATCCACCAGCGGTCGAGGAATTCCCGGTAGTTCCCCCTCGAATAACAAAGGCTGAACGACAGCCAGAGGGCGGGCAGCACGGTCATCACCCACAGGCGCCGGTACTGCCAGCGCAGGACCCCGACCGGGGTGTCGGCGGCGAAGCTCAGTCCGGCGAACGCGAGGTCGATGGCGAGCACGGCCATGCCCGCGGCGAAAAGCCGGCGCCCCGGGGCGCCGTGGCGGAAGACCACCGCCGCCGCCGCCAGCCCCGCGCTGGACACCACCGCCGCCAACAGCAGAGTGCTAAGAGCCGTCATCAATTAGTGCGCCTGGTGCCGCGGTCGGTGACCGCGGAACCGCAAGATCGAGAGGGAAGTCGCCCACAGACGACAGACGACAGAGGTCAGCGCGTCAGTTGCGAGCCCACTGGGGGTAGCGCCGCTGCGGGCCGGAGCGGAGCGGGGCCTCGCCCGCGGCCCGCGGCGCAGCGCCTGGGGCCCCGGTGGGCCGGCTCCGCAAAGAGGGATTCCTCACAGCTTCGGGGCGGCTCACAGATTGGCACGGCGGCAGGACAAGGGAATGACCGACGACAGAGGACAGAGGTCAGAGGTCAGAGGTCAGACGACGGACGACAGCGGGATGAACCCCTTTCCTCTTTCCTTGGCGTCTTGGCGTCTTTGAGCCTTTGCGTTTCCCTTCCGGGCGGGGGCAGTCAACGCAAAGGCGCTAACGCAGGGGAGCGGAGCTGCTGACTGAAGGTCCCAGTGGCTAGGAAGTAACGCAAGGGCGCAGAGACGCCAAGGCGCAAGGGGGGACAGACGACAGCGGGATGAAGTCCTTTGCCATTTCCTTGGGCCTTGGCGTCTTCGAGCCTTTGCGTTTCCCTTCCGGGCCAGGCAGTCAACGCAAAGGCGCAGAGAGGGATCGGGTTGGGTTTTTGAGGGAGTTCTCTGCGTCCTTCGTGTCTCTGCGGTCGGATGAGTCGCGCGATCAACCGCGGAGGCACGAAGAGCGCAGAGGGGGACGGACGACAGAGGACAGAGGACCGCGGGGATGACGGTCTCTCCTCTCCTTTTGTGTCGATCGGATCGGATCTGTGCTCTGCGGGTCAACGGATCCGGTTTCCGCGTGGTCTGCGTGGTCCGCGGTTGATCCTCTTGAACAGTCATCGGAGGCAAACCGCGGAATACGCGAAACACGCGGAACAGCAGGGAACACATTTACTCCCCTTGGCGCCTTCGAGCCTTCGAGCCTTTGCGTTCCCTTCCCGGCAGTCAACGCAAAGACGCAACGGCGCACGGTCATTTCAACTCCTGCAGCACCCGCTGGGCTTCGCGGGCCAGGTCATCGCGGACCTTCAGCGCGAGGGCGCCCTGCAGCGCCTGTCGGCTCTCCGCCTTTTGGTCGAGCCGGTAATGCGACATGCCGAGATAAAAGCTCAGCTCGGCGTCGTTCGCGCGTTTCCGGGCGCTTTCCTTCAGGAACTGCGTTGCCCGGCCGAAATCGCCCCGCCGGTACGCCAGCATGCCGAGCGTCCGCGCCAGGTCGGCATCGTCGGGGTAGGCCTCGCGGGCGGTGGTGGCCAGATCGGCCGCCCGCTTGTCGTCGGCCCCCTGTTTCTCGATGAGGATGGCCAGGTTCCGGGCCGCGAAGGCGAGCTGGGGGTTGCGGGCGAGGACGCGTTCGTAGCTCTGGCGGGCGGCGGCGGCGTTGCCCTGCTGCTCGCTGGCGATGGCCAGGACCATCTCGGCGGGGGTGTACTGCGGATCTGCCTTGAGGATCTCCTGGACCCGGGCCAGGGACTGGACCGCCTGGGCCGGGTTCGAGCCCAGGGCGATCATCTCCTGCAACCGGCGGGCGGCGTCGGCCTGTGGGAACTTCGGATCCGCCTCGAGCGCGCGGCGCAAGGTGTTGGCCGCGTCCGGCCAGCGGCCGACGCCATAGAAAGCCACCGCGAGATCGTAGAGGACCGTGGCGTCCCCGGGCAACCGCTGGGCGCTCGTCTGGAGCAGGCTCAGCCCCCATTTCGCGTCGCCGGCAAGAGAGGCCACCCGACCCACCCGATGGCCGATGCGGGCGTCCTCGGGCTCGAGGCTGCGGGCGGCGTGGGCGAGCTCGAGTGCCCGGGCGGGGTTCTGCTGCCGGCTCACTTCGAGCTCGGCGAGTTGGACCTGGAGCAGCGCCACCTTCGGATTGGCTTTCACGCCGGCTTCGTAGGCTTTGACCGCTTTTTGCGGCGCGCCGGTCTGTTCATAGACCCGCGCGATGCGCGTGAGGGCCACGGGATCGCCGGGGCGCTCGGCCAGCCGCTGTTCGAGCCGGGCAACGGCCTGTCGATCCGCCGTGCCCGGATCGATGGCCAGCAGCGCCAGTGCGCGCTCGGCTTCCGGTTTCCCGGAGAACTCCTTTGTCGCTTGGGCGGCGCGTTCGAGGGCGGCTCGGGCCGGTTCCTCCTCGCCCATCATGTAATGGGCCATGCCCAGGTGATACTGCACCTCGGGATCCGTCGGGAACGCCTTGGCGCTCTCGGACAGCAACGTGACCGCCCAGGCGTAATCGCCCCGCTTGAAAGCCACCCAGCCGAGCGTGTCCGCCGAGTACGGATCGTTCGGGAGCACCTCGCGCGCCCGGCGGGCGAGGTCGTAGGCCTCGTCGACGCGACCGAGCCGCTCGACGTAGATGTAGGCCAGGTTGTTGAGGGCGGGTGCGAACCTGGGATTCAGCTCGAGGATCTTCTCGTAGGCCTTCTGCGAGGCGCTGTAGTTCTTGAGCGTCTCGTTGATCATCGCGATTTGCATCAGCGCCTGGACGTCCTTGGGATTCTGGCTCACGACGGTCTCGAGTCGTTCGAGGGCCTGCTCGGGCTTGCCGCCCGCCACCGCCAGCTGCGACAGCAGCATGTAAGCGGGCCGGGCATTGGGATCGAGCTCGATGGTCTGCTTGAGCAGGGCCTCGGCCTGGGCCAGGTTCGTCTGGGCCAGGTACGTCATCGCCAGCAACACCCGCGGCGGCGACGCTTTCGGGTCCTTCGCCAGCGGCGCCTCGAGCAGCCGGCGCGCCGCGTCGTATTGCCGGGCGCCCAATTGCAGCTCGACCATCTGCTGGATCACCACGAAGTTGTCCGGAGCCAGCGCCAGCGATTGCTCGAAGAGCTTCAGCGCCTCGGCGGGCTTGCGCTGGTCGCGGAGGATCAGGCCGGCCAGGAACGGCAGCTGCGGTTCCTTGGGAAACACCGGCATCAGGCGCCGATACACCGCCAGGGCCTCGTCCAGCGAGCCTTTCACCCGGTAAGCGCTGGCCAGCGTCATGTGCGCCTTGACCAGGCCCGGCCGCTTCTGAAGGAGCTGCGTGAGCGCGGCGATCGCCGACGCCGTGTCGCCCTTCCGGATGTTGATCTCGGCCAGCAGCAGGATCGCGTCCGCGTACTCCGGTTCGAGGGCGATGGCGGCGTTCAAGCTGGCAACCGCCTTCGGCACGTCCGCGTTCAAAAGGTGGGCGAGGGCAAAGTGGTACTGGACCGACGGCGACTTGGGATAGACAGCGTTCATCCGCTCCATCTCCTTGAGCGCCCCCGCCGGCTTGCCGCGCGCCAACTGCACCTGGGCGCTCATCAGCAGCGCGTCCGAATTGATCGGATCCCGGGCCAGGACCTTTTTGACCAGGGACTCGGTGTCATCGAGTTTGCCCTGGCTCATGGCGATCTTGAACAGGGGGACCTGGGCGGGAACGAAATCCGGCGCCTGATCCACGATGGCTTCGGCCAGCTTTTTCGCGTCCTCGACCGCCCCGGTCTGGAGCTTGAAATCGACGTACTTCAGCCGGGTCAACGACCGGACGGGCGCAAGATCGGCGGCGGCTTTGAACGCCTGGTCGGCCCCGGCCAGGTTGGTCTGGGCGAGGCTCAAGCCGCCGCGGACCAGCTGGACATTCGCCGACTTCGGATCGAGGGCGGCGGCCTGGCCGAGGGCGGCCTCGGCGGTCTTCAGGTCCCGGCGATGGAAAGCCAGGACGGCCGCGGCGAGGTGGATCCCGGCCTGGTTGCTGCCGGCCCGGCGCAGCGTCTGCAAACGCTGGTCCAGCTCGGCCATCTCGTTGGTCGCGCGCGAGGATTGGGCGAGGAGGAAGAGGGCTTCGTCGTGGGCCGGGCGTTGGGCGAGGATCTTGAGGCTCTCGACGCGGGCTTCCTTGGGGCGATCGCCGGCCAGGTAGATCGTGGCCGCCTTCAGTCGGGCATCGAGGTTGTTCGTGTCCTGCTCGAGGGTCTTGAGGAGGAAGGGCATCGCCTGCAGGTACCGCCCCTGCTGATAGTAAACCTCGCCCAGGCGAGCCATGGCCGGAGGGTTCGCCGGCTGCCGGCGCAGGGCGTTCAAGTACTCGATCTCGGCCTTGTCATACTGGCCCTGCTTGAAGTAGCCCTCGGCGCGGTTGAAATGCCGGGCCGCCTTGCTCTTGGCGGTGCACCCGGTCGAGAGCACCGCGACGGACCCCGCCAGCACCAGCCACAATACCACCACGGATCGTTTCATAGCGTCATCGAGTTCGGTCGGGAGAGGTCAACACAAAGACACAGAGAGGGATCGGGTTGGGGTTTTTAGGGAGTTCTCTGCGTCCTTCGTGTCTCTGCGGTCGGATGAGTCGGGCGATCAACCGCGGAGGCACGAAGAGCGCAGAGGGGGACCGACGACAGACGACCGACGACCGAGGACAGACGACCGACGACCGACGACCGACGACCGACGACCGACGACCGACGACGGAGGACCGAGGACAGCTGCGGAATGAAGGACTTTCCTCTCTTTCTCTGCGGGCGCTGCGGTCTCTGCGGTAGGACAGCAAGACCGGTGACCGACGGGGTGCACCTGTTGGCATGGGTTCCCGCAGAGCACGGGTTTGCAGGGCAGTCGAAGAAGGGAACCCTCTTCCTCTTTCCTTGGCGCCTTGGCGCCTTCGAGCCTTTGCGTTCCCTTCCGGGTGGGGCAGTCAACGCAAGGGCGCTAACGCAAAGCAGATTCCCTTAGGCCTTGGGCCTTCGAACCTTTGCGTTCCCTTCCGGGTGGGGGGAGTCAACGCAAAGGCGCAAGGGCTCAAGGGCGCAAAGGGGACGACAGAGGTCAGAGGTCAGAGGACAGCCTCTGATCTGTGCGGATCTGTGGGCGGTCCGACCTCTCTTCCCTTTTGCGCGTTTTGCGCCTTTTTGCGGCCTTCCCCTTTCCATCCGTGTCATCCGCGGTCAATCTTCCTCTCTCTTCCATCTGTGGTGCGCTCTGTCCGGTGCAGCCACAGCAGCAGCAGCAGCAACGGCACCAGGGACAGCCCAAAAAAGATCGGCCCGCCCCGCCGATGCAGCGGCGAATCAATCATCCCGGGGTCGACGTGGATGCACAGCATCGCAATCGTGAAGATCCTGAACCCGTTCCGGAGTATGCCCAGCGGGATCACCGCCAGCGCCAGCGCCCACCGCTTCCAGCCCGTGCTCAGAAACATCTGTCCCGCCAGCAGCCCCGTGATGAACAGGACCAGACTCGAGTGGATCCCGCTGCATTCCTGCGCCACCTGAAGGCTTATCCCGGGCAACCGGAACGACAGCCCGTCCCGCAACATCGGCGTGCCGGACACGAGGAACATCAAGTACGCCGCCACCGCAGACGTGTGCTGAAAGAAGACCTCGAGCGCCTCGAGCGCCACGTCCGGCAGCGGCACCATGAACACCAGAAACCCCGCCGGGAACGCCACCGCCTTCAGCGTCGCCGACCCGAGGCACGCCAGCGCCCCTGACACCAGGAAACTGAGAAACGCGGCCACGGTCAGACAGAGATAATCGTTCACCGGCAGCGGACCGCGCCCGCGCGCCGCGCCCCAGTAGACTGCGAGCAGCACCGCCCCGATCACCGCCGGGAACACCGCGAGCCGCCGGCCCCGCCGATCCGCGTCGCCGATCGGGAAACCGGCGCCCGCCCGCCGCGCGTGGCGCGTTTTCTGAAAGATCAAGTACGCGCTCACCAGCGGGATCAGCAGGATATGCGAGAAGAGATTGCTCCCCGCTGCGAACCGGACCAGGTCGAACAGCGGCTTGCAGAAACAGAGAATCAGCAACGCCGCAACCCCGGCGAACCACAGCAGCGGACCCCGACGCCGCCCGCCACGGATGTCCGCCGCCGATGGGGAAGAGAGAGTCACAGAACTTGTCGGTTGCCCGGGGCGTTCAACCACGGGTCAGCGGTGCGCCGGCTTGTCGCGCCGAAGCCTTGGCGAAGGCGGATGCGTCAGGGCGGCTCGACGGAGTCTCGTTGCCCCACCAGGAGTGTCCGCGACGACTGTCGGTAGGGCGCGCTGTCCCCAGCGCCTGGGGCCCCGGTGGGCCGGCTCCGCAAAGAGGGATTCCTCACAGCTTCGGGGCGGATCACAGATTGGCACGGCGGCAGGACAAGGGAATGACCGAGGACAGACGACAGAGGACAGACGACAGCGCGGATGAAGCTCTTTCCCCTCCTTCTCTGCGGGCGCTGCGGTCTCTGCGGTAGGACAGCAGGGCCGGTGACCGACGGGGTGCACCTGCTTGCAGGGTCCCCCGCGGAGCTCGCAGAGCTCGCAGAGAAGAAGAAGGGAACTCTTTTCTTCTTTCCTTGGCGTCTTGGCGTCTTCGAGCCTTTGCGTTTTCCTCCGGGCGGGGCAGTCAACGCAAAGACGCAACGGCGCAAGGGCGCAAAGGAGGGACCGATGACACTGCGGGCCGCCTCGGATCTGTGTCGATCTGTGCGGATCTGTGGGCAGTCCGGGACGAGGGGAGTCGCCCACAGATCTTCGCAGATCTCCGCAGATGGGGGGCAAGACGGACGACAGACGACGGACGACAGAGGACCGACGACAGCGGGATGTTGTTCTTTCCTCTCTTTCTCTGCGGGCGCTGCGGTCTCTGCGGTAGAACAGCAAGACCGGTGACCGACGGGGTGCACCTGTTGGCATGGGTTCCCGCAGAGCACGCCGAGCTCGCAGAGAAGAAGAAGGGAACCGCGGAATACGCGGAATACGCGGAAGACCGGATGGGGCAGAGTTGCCCGCAGATCTCCGCAGATCAACGCGGATCCGGGGAATTGGGATTCTGTGGCAGCCTCTCATCCGTGGGGATCGGTGCGGATCTGTGGGCAGAACCGCGGATCAGGGGTTCCTTTGCGCCTCCGCGCCATCGCGCCTTTGCGTTCCCTTCCCGTCGGGGGGGAGTCAACGCCAAGACGCCAAGGCACCAAGGCGCCAAGGGGAGAGGGAATCGGGGTCCGTTCCATCCGTGTCATCCGTGTCATCCGTGGTTTTGGAGCCTGCCCAGGAAGTTACAACCACGGATTACGGATCAGCGGTCCGTCTTCAGGTTTCCCCTTTCTGCCTTTTCGTCGTCCTGCTCTTGAAGTAGTATCGGAATATGAAGTTCTTGGTGACGCTGGATCGTGACGAAGACGGAGTTTGGGTGGCCGAATGCCCTTCGATTCCCGGGTGCGTCAGCCAGGGGCGAACCCGCTCCGAGGCTCTGGAGAGCGTTAAAGAGGCGATTGCTCTCTGTCTTGAAGTCCGTGCAGAGCGCGGAATGCCGCTCACGGTGGAAACGAGTTCGGTGGAGGTGGCGGTCTGATGCCTGCCCTCCCCGTGCTGAGTGGTCGAGAAGTGGTGGCAGCCCTGTCCCGGGACGGGTGGCACTTGGCGCGCCAGCGCGGGAGCCACATGGTGCTTGTGAAGGAAGGGCGGATAGCCACACTCTCGGTGCCCGATCATCGCGAAGTGGCGCGCGGCACGTTGCGCAGCCTCATCCGCCACAGTGGTCTGACTGTCGACGCATTCCTCGCTCTGACCAAGGGTCAACCGCGGAACACGCGCAACACGCGGACAAAGAGGGACGGGTGAGGGGTTCTTCGTTCTTCGTTATCGGAGGTGTTTCCTCTTCCCCATTCCTCTCTGCCCTCTGACCTCTGCCCTCTGCACACGGCCGCCCCAACGGGGCCCCAGGCGCTGCGCCGCAGGCCGCGGCCGAAGGGCGCGCTTCGCTCCGGCCTGCGGCGGCGCTACCCCCGTTGGCGGCCGTGACCGTCTCCTGTCCCCCGTCTCCCGTCCCCCGTCCCCTGTCCCCCGTCCCCTGTCACGGCTTTCCCGGCCACAGCATCAACGCCGACCACACGTACGCCAGCGCCTCGACCGGCACGCTCTTCAACCCCTCGCTCGACCGCCACCAGTGCTCGAGATCATAATGCCGCTCCGGCACCGCAATCACCCCCACTCGCACCTGCTTGCCCAGAACTCGCTGATACGTCAGCCGACTCCGCCGCGCATGCGGCCCCACGGTCACCAGGTTGATGCTCCGGACCCCCGGCTCATGTGCCAGCAACCAGTCGCGAAACGCTACCGCCGCCTCCAAGGTCCGCCCCCGGGCCGTGTACTGACCCGGCACCGCGATCACCTGGTTCGTCGTCAGCCCCAGCTTGAAGAGGGTGTTGGCCGCCAACGACGCATGAGTCGCGTACCCGGACAAGAAGAAACCCTTCGACAGCGGTCCCCCGGTGGTCACCAGGACCTTGAACTGGCCGCGACGAAACTCCGCGGCGGCGTCCTCGAGGGCGTCGTCGGCGATCCAGCCTTCCACCACCAGCAGGTCTGCCGGCAACCGCTCGGTGACACTGAGGAACGCCAGCACCCCGCGGCTCAGCCCCCAGGCGCCCAGCAGGCCTGCCAGGCACAACAAGAGCCAGCCACGCCAAGTGGGGAGCCACAGAGTCCGCTTCCGGAAGAGGTGCCACGTCATGCGCAAGTCGACGCGTCAGCGTGTGCATGGGAATGCGCCACGAAGAACAGGCGGCCGCCAAGAGGCACAAAAGGCACAAGAGGACGGAAAGACTGAGGAGCTCGGAACAGCAACATGATCCAGCCCCTCTTCCCTGCCCGCCCTGACGTCTGACTCCATAACTCCTGACATAGGGGTATTCAGAAAGGTCCGCTTTCGAAAAACGCACAGGTTCGGATCCCTGGTCTCTGCCCTGACACACAGAAATCTTCACGACTCATGCGACTCCTCATTACTATGTCAACAGATGTAAACTCTTTAGATGCGAACCGATTGCCTGCAATACCGCCGTCATGCGAAGCATCGTGTTGCTTCGGCAAGCGTGCGTGAAGACTCGGACGGGATCGGCGTAGGTTCTGCGGCAGCGATCGACAGCCGAACCACGCATGAGCGCCGAGACATTTACGACGAGCGACCTTCACCGACTGCAAA
>Ga0209605_1002351_pt1 | contig 18426 bp, 16 predicted proteins | sample AD_UKC035_MetaG_FD_184408 | JGI IMG/M metagenome (GOLD analysis project Ga0209605, IMG submission 184408) | Active sludge microbial communities of municipal wastewater-treating anaerobic digesters from USA - AD_UKC035_MetaG (SPAdes) (version 2) | ecosystem: Engineered > Bioreactor > Anaerobic >...
TGATGGAGCTCGGCGCCAAGCCGATCACCTGCTCCGACTCGAGCGGCACCGTGATCGACGAGGCCGGCTTCACCCCCGAGAAGCTGGCGATCCTCATGGAGATCAAGAACCACTACTACGGCCGCGTGGCCGAGTACGCCGAGCGCGTCGGCGCCCGCTTCGAGCCGGGCGTGCGTCCGTGGCACGTGCCGGTGCAGGTTGCGCTGCCGTGCGCGACCCAGAACGAGCTCGACGGCAACGACGCCGCCACCCTGGTCAAGAACGGCGTGGTCGCGGTCGCCGAGGGCGCCAACATGCCCAGCACCATGGAAGCGGTGAAGATCTTCGAGCACAACGGCGTGCTGTACGCGCCGGGCAAGGCCTCCAACGCCGGCGGCGTGGCCACCTCGGGCCTGGAGATGAGCCAGAACGCGATGCGCCTGTCGTGGACCCGCGAGGAGGTCGACGCCCGCCTCAAGGAGATCATGCTCGGCATCCACGCCGCCTGCCTGAAGTACGGCGAGCGCGAGGACGGTACGGTGAGCTACGTCGACGGCGCCAACGTCGCCGGCTTCGTCAAGGTCGCCGAGGCCATGCTGGCGCAGGGCGTGATCTGATCGAACGCTGACGTCGCGCAAGGGGCGGGCCTGCCGGCAAGCGGCTTCCTCGAGGAAGCCGCTGCGCGGGCAGGCCCGCTTCCCGTTCACGCCGCGGACGCGGCGCCTCATCGGCTAAACTCCGGGCCGAATCCACATCCTCAGGAGCGCTTCCGATGATCCAGGCCACCATCGTCCCGGTCACCCCTTTCCAGCAGAACTGCAGCATCCTGTGGTGCGAGCGCACGAAGAAGGCCGCGGTGGTCGACCCCGGCGGCGACCTCGATCGCATCCTCGCCACGGTCGCCGAGCTCGGCGTCACGGTCGAGAAGATCCTCATCACCCACGGCCACATCGACCACGCCGGCGGCACCGCGAAGCTGGCGCGCGAGCTCGGCGTGCCGATCGAGGGGCCGCAGGAGGAGGACCGCTTCTGGATCGAGGGCATGCCGCAGCAGAGCAAGATGTTCGGCTTCCCCGACGTCGAGTCCTTCGAGCCCGACCGCTGGCTGCACGACGGCGACACCGTCACCGTCGGGGAGCAGACGCTGAAGGTCATCCACACGCCCGGGCATACCCCCGGCCACGTCGTCTTCGTACATGAGGGCGCGCGCCTGGCGATCGTCGGCGACGTGCTCTTCGCCGGCTCGATCGGCCGCACCGATTTCCCGCGCGGCGACCACCAGACCCTGATCCGCTCGATCCGCGAGAAGCTCTTCCCGCTCGGCGACGACATCACCTTCATCCCTGGCCACGGTCCCACCTCGACCTTCGGCGAGGAGCGCGACAGCAACCCCTTCGTGGGTGCCTACGGCTGAGCGGTGGAGCCTGCGCCGCTCTGTTTCGGGCGTTTTTGGCGTCTTGCCATTCGATTTCCCGGGATCCCTCCGGCAGGTGCCGGATTCGGGAAGTCCATCGCTTGTTCGGCCCGGTTTTCGGGCGCAACATCTTTCCTTGAGCATGGCTTGCGGGTGCTGCCCGCATAACGACAGGGAGTGTTCGAGAACATGAGCGACGAAAACAAGAAGAAAGGCTATCAGTGGCGGTTCTTCCGCTCGGGGGGCTTCGACCAGGTCCGCATCGAGACCGCCGACGACCTGCGCCACCTTGGCGAGCTCGACCAGAAGCTGTGGTCGGTGCTGGCCTGTCCGACCTCCGGCCTGGAGTTCGACACGCGCACGCTGTAGCTGCTCGACGTCGACGACGACGGCAGCATCCGCGCGCCCGAGATCATCGACGCCACGCGCTGGGTGTGTACGGTGCTGAAGGACCCGGACGTGCTGTTCCGCGGCGCCGACGGCCTGCCGCTGGCGGCGATCGACGAGACCAACGCCGAGGGCGCGCGCTTGCTCGCCACCGCCGCCAAGGTGCTGGCCTACGTCGGCAAGGCCGACGCGGTAGAGATCTCCATGGGCGACCTTGCGGAGACCGAGAAGCTGTTCGCGCCCGAGCACCAGAACGGTGACGGCGTGGTGCCCGCCGAGCTCGCCGGCGACCCGCGCCTGGCCGGGGCGATCACCCGCATCGTCGACACCTACGGCGCCGCCGAGGACCGCAGCGGCAAGCCGGGTGTCGACCAGGCGCGCGTGGATGCCTTCTTCGCCGCGGCGCAGGAGGTGTCCGACTGGCACGCCCAGGCCGAGGCCGACGCCGCCACCGTGCTGCCGCTGGGCGACGCCACCGGCGCCGCCGCTGCGGTGTTCGAGGCCGTGCGCGAGAAGGTCGAGGACTACTTCACCCGCTGCCGCCTCGCCGCCTTCGACGAGCGCGCCGCCGCCGCGCTCAACCCCGCCGACACCGCCTATGCCGAGCTCTCGCTGCAGTCGCTCGACGCCGCCTCCGCCGCGGTCGCCGCGCTGCCGCTCGCGCTCGTCGGCGCGGGTCGCGCGCTGCCGCTGGCGGTCGGGCTCAACCCGGCCTGGGAGGCGCGCATCGCCGCGCTGCGCGACCAGGTCGTCATCCCCATCCTGGGCGCGCGCGAGGCGCTGACGCAGGCCGAATGGGAGGACCTGGCCGGGCGCTTCGCCGCCCATCGCGCCTGGGTGGCGGCGATGCCGGCCAACCCGGTGGCGGTGCTGCCGGTCGCCGACGTGCGCGCGCTGCTCGCCGACGGCACCTGCGCCGCGCTCACCCGCCTGATCGACGAGGACCTCGCCGCCGAGACCGCGGCCGGCCAGGTCGACGCGCTCGAGCGCCTGGTGCGCTACAACCGCGACCTCGTCCGCCTGCTGCGCAACTTCGTCACCCTGAGCGACTTCTACTCGCGCCACGACAAGGCGATCTTCCAGGCCGGCACGCTCTACCTCGACCAGCGCAGCTGCGAGCTCTGCCTGCGCGTGGGCGACATGGCCCGCCACGCCACGCTCGCGCCGCTGTCGGGCACCTACCTGGTGTACTGCGAGTGCCAGCGCCAGGGCGAGGCGCCGATGAACATCGTCGCCGCGATGACCGGCGGCGACGCCGACGAGATGATGGTCCCTGGCCGCAACGGCATCTTCTACGACCGCCAGGGCCGTGACTGGCGCGCCAGCGTGGTCAAGGTGGTGGAGGCGCCGATCAGCGTGCGCCAGGCCTTCTGGTCGCCGTACAAGCGCATCGGCCGCATGATCGGCGAGCAGCTGCAGAAGTTCGCCGCCGCGCGCGACAAGGCGGTCAACGACCAGGCCGCGACCGGCGTCGCCGGCGCCAGCGCCAAGATCGAGGCCGCCCCGGCCGCCGCCGCTGCGCCCGCCGCCGCGCCGGCCCCGTTCGACATCGCCAAGTTCGCCGGTATCTTCGCCGCCATGGGTCTCGCCCTCGGCGCGATCGGCACCGCGCTGGCCGCGGTGGTGTCGGCCTTCCTCGGCCTGCCGGTGTGGCAGATGCCGCTGGTGGTCCTGGGCGCGCTGCTGGTGATCTCCGGTCCGTCGATGCTGCTGGCCTGGCTCAAGCTGCGCCAGCGCAACCTCGGCCCGCTGCTCGACGCCAACGGCTGGGCGGTCAACACGCGCGCGCGCATCAACATCCCCTTCGGTGGTGCGCTCACCGGCGTCGCGGCGCTGCCTCCGGGCGCCTCGCGCGCGCTCACCGACCCGTATGCCGAGAAGAAGACGCCGTGGAAGAGCTGGCTCTTCCTCGTGCTGCTGATCGCGGCGGTGGTCGTGGCCTGGCAGCAGGGCTACCTGGACCGCTTCCTCGGCTGATCGGGGCCGCTCCAGCCCGGCAGTCGCCTCCGGGGCCGGCCGGCGGTGCGGGGGACACGCCCCCGCACCGCCGGCCGGCCCTTTTCGTGGCGCACAAGCGTGCCGCCTCCTCTAGGAGCGCCGGCAGGCGCGAAAACGGCGATGAAGGTCGCCCCCTCGCGTCGCCTCCCTGACCGCCGATTTCGCGCCTGCCGGCGCTCCTACATGAACCATCCCGCGCCTGTCGCCGTGCAACATGGACGGACGTGCGTCCGGGCCCATGGGACATGAGCCATCGCGCGTCCGTCGCCGTGCAATATGGATCTACGTGCGTCCAGGCCCATGGGACATGAAGCGTCGCGCGCGTCGCCGTGCAGCATGAACCGTCGTGCGTCCGGCCTCGCGGGACATGCAGCGTCGTGCGCCCGTCGCTGTGTGGTGCCGACCATCGCGGCGGCGCCCCTGCATGCGGCGTCGCGGCGGGTGTGGAGGGGGGCGCCGCGGTTCGCGGGGTGCGATCGGGGGCGGCGCTTCGGCTATGCTTCGCCCCCATGCTCGCCTTTGTCCAGGTCCTCGCCAGCGGAGTCGCGATCGGCTGTGTCTATGGCCTGGTCGCGCTGTCCTTCGTCCTCATCTACAAGGCCACCGAGACGGTCAGCTTCATGCAGGGCGACCTGCTGATGCTCGGCGCCTTCGCCGCGCTCGGCCTGCACGCCTTCGCGGGCTGGCCGCTCGTCGTCGCGGCGCTGGCGGCGGTGCTGGCGGTGGGCGGGCTCGGCGCCGTGCTCGAGCGCACCGTGCTGCGGCGTGCGCTCGGCCAGCCCCACCTGGTGGCGGTGCTGCTCACCTTCGGGCTGGGCATGATGATGCGCGGCGGTGTCGCCTCGGTGCCGGCGGCGGCGCAGGACATGCACCGCCTGCCCTTCGCCGCCGACACGCTGGCGATCGGCCCGCTGGTGCTCGCCACCAGCCACCTGTGGGTGATCACCGCCACCGTGCTGCTCGCCGGCGTGCTCGCCGCCTTCTTCCGACACACCCGCACCGGGCTGGCGCTGCGCGCGTGCTCGGAGGATGCGCGCAGCGCCGCGCTGATGGGCATCCCGGTGGCGCGCATGCACACCCTGGCGTGGGCGCTCGGCGCGGCGCTCGCCGCGATCGCCGGGCTGCTGCTCGCGCCGATCACCTTCGTGCATCTGAACATGGGCTTCATCGCGCTGAAGGCCTTCCCCGCCGCGGTGCTGGGCGGGCTGACCAGCCTGCCGGGCGCGCTCGTGGCCGGCGTCTTCCTCGGGGTCGCCGAGGCGCTCGCCGGGCTGGCGCTGCCCGAAGGCGCGAAGGATTTCGTGCCCTACGTGCTGCTGATGGCGGCGCTGCTGCTGTTCCCGCAGGGGCTCGGCGGCGGGCGGGGCAGGGCGTGAGCGCGGCCCTGTCGCGCGGCGCCGGGGCGGCCGTGCGCGCCGCGCTGCCCTGGCTCGCGGTGCTGCTGCTCGCGCTCGCCTGGCTGGGCACCGACTACGCGCTCGGCAAGGCGACCCTGGTGGCGACCTACGCCATCGCCGGCCTCGGCGTGGTCGTGGTGGTGGGGCAGGCGGGGCAGATCGCGCTCGGACAGGCCGCGCTCGTGGCGCTCGGCGCCTATGCGCAGGCGCTGCTGGTCGCGCGCGGCGTGCCGGCGCCGCTGGCCCTGCCCGCCGCGGCCGCCGCCGGCGCGCTCGGCGGCGCGCTCGCCAGCCTGCCGGCGCGGCGGCTGGGCGGGCTGTATTTCGGCATGAGCACGCTCGCCTTCGCCCTCATCGTCGAGGAGGCGCTCGCGCGCTGGGAGTCGCTCACCTACGGCGCCGCCGGCCTGGCGGTGGGCGCCTTCGCGTTCGCCGGCTGGCGCGCGGACTCCACCCTGGCGCAGGCTGCGGTCAGCGTCGCGGCGCTGGCGCTGGCGCTGCTGGCATGCGCGCGCCTGCTGGCTTCGCGCCACGGCCGTGCCTGGCGCGCGGTGCGCGACGACGAACTCGCCGCCGCGGCCTGCGGCATCGACACCGACGCGGCGAAGATGCAGGCCTTCGTGGTCGGCGGCGCGCTGTCCGGGCTGGCGGGCGGGCTCTACGCGCACTGGATCGGCTTCATCAGCCCGGAGCAGTTCGGCCTGGTGTTCTCCTTCGAGCTGCTGATGCTCGCCTTCATCGGCGGCGCGCGCCGGATCGCCGGCGCGGCCTGGGGGGCGCTGGTGATCGTCGCCATCCCGCCGCTGATCTCGCTGCTGCGCGACCGCCTGCCCGGCGACTGGGCGCGCGCCTCCGGGCTCGAGCTGCTGCTGTTCGGCGCGGTGATCGTCGCGGTCGTGCTGCTGCGCCCGGCCGGGCTGGCGGGGGGCGGGCAGGGCCGCTGAGAGGGCGATCGTACGAACGGGCGGGCTCGAGCCGCGCCCACCCTTTCGTGCGATTGCACCGGGGAGCGTGACAAGCTTGCTTCTTGCGCTGCGGCAGACGATAGTAACGCTCTCGTAATTATGAATGCAGTTTGTGCCGGAGCCCGCCATGAGTGCCTGGAGTTGCCCACACGACCTCAACGGAATCTGCCAGCGCGTGCGCGGCGCGATCTGCTCGCCGGGCATGCGCGGCTGCGAGCTCGAAGGCAAGGTGCGCTTCGCGCTCGACGAGCTCAACGCGCCGCGCAAGCCGGTGAAGGCGCGCCCGGCCGAGGTGAAGCCCGAGCCCAAGCCGAGCACGCCCGCCCCGCGCCGCCGTCTGCCTTTCTGATCCGCGCCCCGCATCACCCCCCGGTCCGGCCTTCGGGCCACCCGCGCGCGCGTCCCGCCGTCGCCAGGCCGTAGCCGCGCGCCGTCCAACCACCCTCCAGGAGTTCCCCCGATGAACGCCTTGCGTCGGCTTGCGCTCGCGCTCGCCTCCTCGCTGTCCCTCGCCTGCGCCCTGCCCGCCGCCGCGGCGGGGGTGAGCGCCGATGAAATCGTCGTCGGCACCGTGTCCGACCTCTCTGGCCCGATCGCCATGCTCGGCGTGCCGGTGCGCGACGGCATGCTGATGCGCTTCGACGAGGCCAACGCCGCCGGCGGCGTGCATGGGCGCAGGATCCGCCTCGCGGTCGAGGACGCCGGCTACGATCCCAAGCGCGCGGTGCTCGCCGCGCGCAAGCTGGTGCAGCACGACCAGGCCTTCGCCTTCATCGCCAACATGGGGACGCCGGTGGTGATGGCGAGCATGCCGATCATCGTCGATGCCGGCCGCCTGCACCTGTTCCCCTTCTCGCCTCACCGCGCCACCTACGAGCCGCTGCACCCGCTCAAGTTCCAGAACTTCGCGCCCTACCAGGACTACATGGAGGCCGCCACCCGCCACATGGTGCGCGAGCGCGGCTATCAGCGCAGCTGCCTGCTCTACCAGGACGACGACTACGGCCTGGAGGTCATGAAGGGGGTCGAGAAGGCGCTCGCCGGGCTCGGCAGCGAGCTCGTCGAACGCACCAGCTACAAGCGCGGCGCCACCGACCTCTCCAGCCAGGTCGCACGTCTGCGCGCCGCGCGCTGCGACCTCGTGGTGCTCGCCACCGTGGTGCGCGAGACCGTGGCCGCGATGTCCGAGGCGCGCAAGATCGGCTGGAACGTCGACATGCTCGTCACCGCCTCCGGCTATTCGGCGCAGACGCATGAGCTCGGCGGCGCCGCGGTCGAGGGCCTGTACGGCGTGTCGGTGCTGCCACACCCCTACGCCGAGGGCGCCAACAGCCAGCTCGCCGCCTGGATCGAACGCTACCGCGCGCGCTTCAAGGCCGAGCCCAACGTATGGAGCGTGATGGGCTACACCCTGGCCGACCTCTTCGTACGTACCGCCGAGGCCACCGGCCGCGAGCTCACGCCCGAGCGCTTCGCGCGCACCCTCGAAGGCATGGCGTTCACCCGCGACTACTTCGGTAGCCCCGCCTACCGCTTCAGCGCCGACGACCACCTCGGCAACCGCAAGGGCCGCCTCGCCCAGATCCGCAGCGGTCGCTGGGAGCTGATCACCGACTACCTGGATTGATGCGCGCGCGTCGAGCCCCGGAGCACCCGGTTCGCAGCTGCCGCAGCGCCTTCAGGCGGGTCCGGGACGAGCGGTGGTTTCTGTAAGAGCGCCGGCAGGCGCGAAACCGGCGGCGCAGTTCTGCACGCGCGTCGTTTTCGAACCGCCGGGTTCGCAGCTGCCGCAGCGCCTACAGGCGGGCTCGGGACGAGCGGTGGTTTCTGTAGGAGCGCCGGCAGGCGCGAATGCCACCGTATCGAAGCTGCGCCCCCCGCGCCGCGCACCTCGCCCGCTGGATGGGTTACGCTTCACGCCATCCGTCGACCGTCCCGCACCCCGATGACGCCTCCCCGCACGATCACCGTCGCCTTCACCGGCGCCTCCGGCCTGCCCTACGGCGTGCGCCTGGTCGAATGCCTGCTGCAGGCGGGCTGCCGGGTGTGGCTGCTGTACTCGCAGGTCGCGCAGATCGTCGCCCGCCAGGAGATGGACTGGAACCTGCCCGCGCGCCCGGCCGAGGTCGAGGCCGAGCTCTCCGCCCGCTTCGCCGCCGCCCCCGGGCAGCTGCGCGTGTTCGGCCGCGAGGAGTGGTTCGCCCCGCCGGCCTCCGGCTCCAACCCGCCCGACGCCATGGTGGTGTGCCCGTGCACCGTCGCCACGCTGGCCTCGATCGCCGGCGGGCTCAGCCAGAACCTCATCGAGCGCGCCGCCGACGTCGTCATCAAGGAAGGCCGCAAGCTCGTGCTGGTGCCGCGCGAGACGCCGTACTCGGCGCTCCACCTCGAGAACATGCTCAAGCTCGCCCGCCTCGGCGTGTGTATCCTGCCGCCCAACCCGGGCTTCTATCACCACCCGCAGACCGTGCAGGACCTGATCGACTTCGTCGTCGCCCGCATCCTCGACCAGCTCGGCGTGCCGCACAGCCTGATGGCGCGCTGGGGCGAGGACCGCGAGCGCGCCGGCTGAAGCCCGCCGGCGCGGCTGCGCCTGCCCACCGGAGCGCCCCATGACCCCGCCGCCCGACACCCTCCCGCTGTTCCCGCTCAAGACCGTGCTGTTCCCCGGTGGCGTGCTGCCGCTGCGCGTGTTCGAGCCGCGCTATATGGACATGGTCACGCGCTGCATGCGCGAGCACACCCCCTTCGGCGTGTGCCTGATCGCTGCCGGCGAGGAGGTCGGCGAGGCCGCGGTGCCCCACCCCGTGGGCACCGAGGCGCTGATCGAGCGCTGGGACATGGAGCAGCCCGGCGTGCTCGAGCTGCTGGTGCGCGGCGGAAGGCGCTTCCGCATCGTCGACCACGAGCTCGAGCGCGACGGCCTGCTGGTGGGCAGCGTGCGCTGGCTGGAGGAGCCGCCCGCCGAGCCGGTGCCCGCCGCGCAGGCCGAGCTCCTGCCGCTGCTGCGCTCGATCGTCGAGGAACTCGGCGACCGCCTGCCGCCGCCGCACGACTTCGACGACGCCGCCTGGGTGGGGGCGCGCTACATCGAGCTCCTGCCCATCCCCCTGCTCGCCAAGCAGAAGCTGCTCGAGCTCGACGACATCCTCAGCCGGCTGGAGATCCTGCAACAGTTCCTGCGTGATCACGGTCTGCTGCCGAAGAAGGCCTGACTCACAGGCCCCTGCCGCGCCGATGCACGTGCGAGCGCGCAGCGAGCGTTCGCGGCTGCCGCCGCTCCTACAGGCGGGGTCGGGACGCGCGGTGATTCCTGTAGGAGCGCCGGCAGGCGCGAAGACGGCGTCCGTCTGCGTCGGCGAGAGTGGTCTCTCCATGGCCTGGTTCGCAGCTGCCGCAGCTCCTACAGGCGGGGCCGGGACGCGCGGTGATTCCTGTAGGAGCGCCGGCAGGCGCGAAGACGGCGGTGGAGTTCTGCGCGCGCGTCGAGCGTCGGAGCGCCGGGTTCGCAGCTGCCGCAGCTCCTACAGGCGGGGTCGGGACGCGCGGTGGTTGCTGTAGGAGCGCCGGCAGGCGCGAACCTTCGGGCGATCACGCCGCGCACACGCCCGGCGCCCGAGCCGCGGCTAGATCGAGCGTGGTGCTGCCGTCCCTGCGTCGAACAGGCCGGGGCGGGCGAGCTCGTCGAGGATGCGCCGCACCGGCGTGGGCAGGGCGGCCTCGGCGTGGGCGCCCAGCGGCAGCCAGCACAGCGCGCCGTCGTCGGCCAGGCCGTGGATCGAATGGGTGTGCAGCAGCAGCGGTTGCAGCTCGAGCACGAAGTGGGTGAAGGCGTGGGTGAGCGGAGCGAGCGGCTGGGGTGCGGCGGTGGCGAGGCCGAAGCGCTGGGCGCTCCAGGCCTGCGCGTCCTCCGCCTCGGCGGGTAATTCGGGCAGCGCCAGCAGACCCCCCCAGATCCCCGCAGGCGGGCGACGCTCCAGCAGCACCGCGCCCTGGTGCAGGATCACCGCGCAGCGCGCGCCGCGCCGCGGCACCACCTTCTTCGGGCGTGCCGCGGGCAGCTCGGCGACGCGCCCCTCGCGGCGGGCGACGCAGTCGTCGTGGAAGGGACAGCGCGCGCAGGCGGGCCGGGCGCGGGTGCACAGCGTGGCGCCGAGGTCCATCTGCGCCTGGATGTAGCGGCCGATGCCGCGCTCCGGCAGCAGCGACTCGGCGAGCGCCCACAGCCGCGCCTCCACCGCCTTCTCGCCGGGAAAACCCTCGATGCCGAACACCCGGCACAGCACGCGCTTGACGTTGCCGTCGAGGATCGCCACGCGCTCGCCCCAGGCGAAGGCGGCGATCGCCGCGGCGGTGGAGCGGCCGATGCCGGGCAGCCCGGCGATCGCCGTCGCGCTGTGCGGAAACGCGCCGCCGTGCTCGTCCATGATCACCCGCGCCGCGCGGTGCAGGTTGCGCGCGCGGGCGTAGTAGCCCAGGCCGCTCCATAGCGCCATCACGTCCTCGACCGGCGCCGCCGCGAGCGCGGCGACGTCGGGGAAGCGCGCGAGGAAGCGCTCGTAGTAGGGGATCACGGTCTCGACCCGGGTCTGCTGCAGCATGATCTCGGACAGCCAGATGCGGTAGGGGTCGTGGCCGCCCTGCCAGGGCAGGTCGTGACGGCCGTGCTCGCGCTGCCATGCGATCAGCCGGGTGGAGAAGTCGCTCATGTCCGCTATGGTCCCTTGCCTTGCCTTGCCTTGCCTTGCCTTGCCCGCGCGCTCGACGCTGCCCGCGCGCGCGGCGATAATCCCGTTTTTATTCCCATTCGAGCAGCGCGGCCCACCGCGCCCGTCCGTCCATGACCCAACAGCAAGCTTCCGGCGAGGACTTCCAGCGCCGCTTCCGCAACGCGCTCGGCATGTTCGCCACCGGCATCACCGTGGTGACCGCGCGTACGCCCGCCGGCGAGCCGATCGGCCTCACGGTCAATTCCTTCAATTCGGTGTCGCTCGACCCGCCGCTGATCGTGTGGAGCCTGGCGAACGAGCTGCCCGGCCGTCCGCTCTTCGAGGGCTGCGAATACTACGCGATCAACGTGCTCGCGGAGGACCAGGCAGACCTGTCACAGCGCTTCGCCAGCCGGCTCGGGGAAAAGTTCGCCGGGCTGGAGTTCGACTCGGGGATCGGCGGCGTGCCGCTGCTCGCGGGCTGCTGCGCGCGCTTTCAGTGCCGCAACACGGTGCGCCACGCGGGTGGCGACCACGTGGTGTTCATCAGCGAGGTGGTCGATTTCGACCGTGCCGAGGAGCGTCTGCCGCTGCTGTACTTCGGCGGCGCCTACCGTCAGCTGCGCGCCTGAAGGCCGCGCTGGCGGCGGGTGGCGGCGCCCGCCCGCCGGCAGGCGCCGCGCCGACCCTGCGCGTGCCGCCTTCTTGCGCGCGGCGATGCTCCGGGCTCAGGCCGATGCCGGCGCCGCGCCTGCGTCTTCCGCCGCGGCCACCAGCTCGACCACGAAGGGCAGCGAGGGGTCGATCGCGAGCATCAGCCATTCCAGCATTCTCTTCAGCGCCTCGGGATTCCCGTCCGCGGCGTGCAGGCACATCGCCTCGCGGCAATAGACCCCGTCGGGCTGGAGGTTCCAGGCGCCTGCGGGCACGATCGCGCAGTTGGCGATGCGGCCCTCGGCGAGGCGGACCCAGCACAGCAGCGCGCCGCGCGCGGTGATCACACGCGCCAGGCCCACCTCCGGCGCGGGCCGGCAGGCGTCGATCAGCGGCGCAACTTCCTCGCTCCCCGGGTGGCGCATCGTGCTCGCGCAGTCGGCCACGTCGATCGCCTTGGCGAACAGGCGTGCCGAGATGCGGTTGCCGCGCTCGAGCAGGATGCGAACCAGCGGCGAGGCGGCGTGGCGCGCGAGCGGTCCGGTCTCGGCGGCCTCGCCCGCGTAGCGCGGATGGTGGATGAACTCCGCGTTCGGCCAGGTGCCCACCGCGGTGGCCCAGGCATCGGCGCTGAGCGTGCCGAGCAGCGCGGTGCGCCGCTCCGGCGGAACGGTGGACGGGCCCTGGGCGATCAGCTCGCCCAGCACCGAGCTCAGGCTGCCGCCGCCGGCGAGGCGGTCGAGGAACTCGCCGATCCCGTGCGGCATGCGGATCTGGTTGAAGAAACCGGCGAGCAGCTCGCGCGCGACCAGGTCGAGCACCTCGCCGCCGAGCAGGAAGTCGTTCTCATGCTCGCCAGCGTGGAGCAGACGGCGGTGGAATTCGCCGTAGCGGTTGGTGCGCGGCTCGAAGCCGAGCGAGGGTGGCCAGTCGACCAGCAGCCGGCGCAGGTGCATGTCGATCATCTCGGCGGCCAGGCGGCGCTCGGTGCGCAGGCGCTCCGCCTTCTCCGGCGGCGGCTCGCCCGCGGCCAGCGCGCAGGCGAGCGCGAGCGCGTGCGCGTGGGCCTGCGGGCTGTGGCTGGCGTGCTGGCGCAGATGCTCGACACCCTCCGCGGGCGCCATGCCGATGACCGCGCCGCCCATCCATGCGCGCTCGGGAAGATGCAGCGACACCGCCAGGATCTTGCCCCCGGCATGGGTGGCGAGGACCCGGATCGGATCGTCGCCGCTGCTGTCCTGTGTGCTCATGTCGTCGCTCGTCTGCATTCTTGGATCAATTTGGAGAATACCCGTATCGGGGAGGTTTGTTGTTCGCGGGGAAGGATGTGCATCGACGGTGCCCGCCGTCGGTATGAAGAAGCGCGAGCGTGCATTGCTGCGCACGCCCCAGAATCCGCGACAGTGCTAGAATCCGCCGCGTAGAACGGACCTTCCGGAACTCCCACTCACACACCAATCGAGGAAAAGCATGAACAAAGGTGAATTCGTCGAAGCCCTGGCCGACCGTCTGGATGTGCACCGCGCCCAGGCCGACCGCGCGCTGTCCGCCGTGCTCGACATCATCGCCGAGCAGCTCGCCAAGGGCGAAAAGGTTGCCTTCACCGGTTTCGGCTCCTTCGAGGTGTCGCAGCGTGCCGCTCGCACCGGTCGCAACCCGCAGACCGGCGCCACCATCGAAATCGCCGCCTCGAGCGTGCCCAAGTTCACCGCCGGCGCCACGCTGAAGGCCGCGGTCAACAAGTAAGCGCGCACCGAAGCCGTCGCGGCGCGTCTGGCGCCGTGGCCAGCGGGCCTGTTCCGGATGCTGCCGGGGCGGGCCCGTTTTCATTCCGGCCTTGCGCTCTGCCGAACTCGGCGCAAGAAGCGGCCCGCGCAAAATAAACCGCGACAGCCTGTCGCCCAGCCGGTATACTGCCTGTCGTTGTGCAATGCAGCAACAGGGCCGAGAGCAATACCGCCGCGTCGAGGGACGCGATCCGGAGCGGCCCGAGGGACTGTAACCACAGCCCCATCGCCTCCGACCTCCCGTCGCCGACACTCCGTCGGGTTTTCCATTCGTTCTTCCGATCGTCTGGCATCGTGACAACCGGTTGGTGCCGATGCGCGGTCTTTCCTGGCGCCCATGCGGCGCCGGATCGGCCGGCCACGCCCATCGCGCGTCCCGTCGCCCTTGCGACGCCTCGTGCCGTTCCTGTCCGCAGGCGCGGCGCGGCGTGATGTCATCACGACCCGCCTGCAGCGGGTCCGAATCGTTCCGCCCGCCCATTCCCGCGCGGCGGACAGCAAGACAGGAAGAAGCATGAACTTCGAAAACCTCGGCCTCGCCGAAGAGCTCCTCAAGGCCGTCGCCAGCACCGGCTACACCACCCCGACGCCGGTGCAGCAGCGCGCCATCCCGGCGGCGATCGCCGGCCGCGACCTGCTCGTGTCCAGCCACACCGGCAGCGGCAAGACCGCCGCCTTCACCCTGCCCGCCCTGAACAGGATCATCGATCGCCGTCCGGCGCCGGGCAGCGGTCCGCGCGTGCTGGTGCTGACCCCCACCCGCGAGCTCGCCCAGCAGGTCGAGAAGGCGGTGCAGACCTACGGCAAGGCCCTGCGCTGGCTCAACACCGCCTGCCTGGTCGGCGGCGCGCCGATGTTCGCGCAGATCAAGCAGCTGCAGCGCCAGTGCGACGTCGTCGTCGCCACCCCCGGCCGCCTGCTCGACCACCTCAACCGTCGCAAGATCAGGCTGTCGGACGTCGAGGTGCTGATCCTCGACGAGGCCGACCGCATGCTCGACATGGGCTTCGCCGAGGACATCGACGCGATCGTCGCCGCCACTCCGGGCAAGCGCCAGACCCTGCTGTTCTCGGCCACGCTCGACGGCGTGGTGGGCAACATGGCGACGCGCATGACGCGCGACGCCGAGCGCATCGAGATCGAGGTCGCCCAGGAAGACCGCGGCCAGATCGAGCAGCGCCTGATGTTCGCCGACGACCTCGGCCACAAGAACCGCCTGCTCCATGCCCTGCTCGGCGACGACGGGATGAACCAGGCGGTGGTGTTCACCGCCACCAAGAAGAGCGCCGACGAGCTCTCGCTCGCGCTGCAGGAGAAGGGCATCGCCGCCGCCGCGCTGCACGGCGACATGCACCAGACCCAGCGCAACCGGACCCTCGACCGCCTGCGCCAGGGCCGCATCGGCGTGCTGGTGGCGACCGACGTGGCCGCCCGCGGCATCGACGTCGCCGGCATCAGCCACGTCATCAACTTCGACCCGCCGCGCCAGGCCGAGGACTATGTCCACCGCATCGGCCGTACCGGCCGCGCCGGCCGCGACGGCATCGCGATCACGCTGTCGGGTCCGCGCGAGACCGGGCTGATCCGCGCGATCGAGCGCTTCACCGGCGACCGCCTCGCGGTGCATACCATCCCCGGCATGGAGCCCTCGCCGCGCAAGCCGGCCGGACCGCGCCCGGGTGGCAACGGCGGCCGCCGCTTCGGCAGCGGCGCCAAGCCGGGCGGCGGCAGCTACGGCCGTCCCGGCGGCGATGCGCGCCGCAGCGGTGGCGGCTTCAGCCGCGACGGCCATCCCTCGCGCAGCGAGCGCAGCCACGGCGACCGCCGCTCGCGCGGCTGATCCGGCGGGGCCGGACAGGGCCTGATGCAACGACGAAGACCGCGACGGAAGTCGCGGTCTTTTTCCGTTCACCCGCGCTGCGGCAGGGCGTGCGCGCCTTCGATCCGGCCGCGGGGCCGGGGTGGCGTTCGCCGTCCCGTTCGCGCCTGCCGGCGCTCCTGCACAAACGACCGAGCGCCCCGGCTCGCCCGTAGGAGCTGCGGTAGCTGCGAATTCGGCAATCGGAAGAAATGACGCGCATACCGCACCGCACCCCCGCCTTCGCGCCTGCCGGCGCTCCTACATGAACCGCCACGCCTCCGCCTCTGTAGGAGCGGCGGCCGCCGCGAATTCGACCGCCCGGCCATCGACGCGTGCCCATCCCTCCACCGCCACCTTCGCGCCTCGCCCGCATGAAACCCCGCGCTCCGCAACCATTTCCCCGCCCGCGCGGTCTCATCGCCTGAAGCCAGCCAATCCGCACGCGGGGAGGGCGTCATGAGGGACATCCTGATCGTCGGCGCGGGCAAGATCGGCACCGTGATCGCCGACCTGCTCACGAGTTGCGGGGACTACGCGGTGACGGTTGCCGACCGTGACCCGGCCGCGGTCGAGCGCGTAGGCGCGGAGCTTGCGCGCGTGCAGGTCTGCGTGCTGGACGTCGCCGACGCCGATGCGCTCGCCGCGGAGCTGGAAGGGCGCTGGGCGGTGATCGACGCCGGGCCCTTCGACATCGGCATGCGCATCGCCGCGGCCGCGGTGGCGCAGCGGGTGCATTACCTCAACCTCACCGAGGATGTCGCCAGCACGCGGCGGGTGCGCGAGCTCGCCGGCGGTGCGCACAGCGCGCTGATCCCGCAGTGCGGGCTGGCGCCGGGCTTCATCTCGATCGTCGCCCACGATCTCGCCGCGCGCTTCGACACCCTGCTCGACGTCCGCATGCGCGTCGGCGCCCTGCCCAAGTACCCCTCCAACGGCCTCAAGTACAACCTCACCTGGAGCACCGACGGCCTCATCAACGAGTACCTCAACCCCTGCGAGGCGATCGTCGACGGCGTGCGCCGCGAGATGCCGGCGCTGGAGGAGCTCGAGCACTTCTCCCTCGACGGCGACGACTACGAGGCCTTCAACACCTCGGGCGGGCTGGGCACGCTGTGCGACACGCTGGAGGGCCGGGTGCGCAACCTCAACTACCGCACCGTGCGCTACCGCGGTCATCGCGACGTGATGAAGCTGCTGCTGCACGACCTGCGCCTCGGCGAGCGGCGCGCGCTCCTCAAGGACATCCTGGAGTCGGCGATCCCGGTGACCATGCAGGACGTGGTGCTGGTCTTCGTCACCGTCAGCGGCCGCCGCGAGGGCCTGCTGATGCAGGAGACCTTCGCGCGCAAGCTCTACGCGGCCGAGGTTCACGGCCGCCTGCGCAGCGCGATCCAGCTCACCACCGCGAGCGCGCTGTGCGCGGTGCTCGACCTGCTCGCCGCCGGCCGCCTGCCGCAGGCGGGCTTCGTGCGCCAGGAGGACGTCGATTTCTGCGATTTCGTCACCAACCGCTTCGGCCGTCACTTCCTGACCGACAGCGAGGAGGTGCGCTGCGCCGCCAGCGGCGTGCTCGCCGGTCCGCCCGCCGGCGTGTGAACACGGGGAGGACTCCATCATGCTGAGCAACGCCCGCTTCCTGCCACTGGGCCTGGAGGCCACCCGCCTGCGCGAGGGCGCGCTCGCGGTGCACAGCCCGATCGACGGCAGCCTGCTCGCGCGCCTCGCGCCGCACGACGCCGCCGCCACCGACGCCGCGATCGCGCGCAGCGTGACTGCCTTCGAGGCCTGGCGCCGCGTCCCGGCGCCGCGCCGCGGTGAGTTGGTGCGTCGCTTCGCGCAGGCGCTGCGCGAGCACAAGGCCCTGCTTGCCGAGCTGGTCACCATCGAGTGCGGCAAGATCCGCAGCGAGGGTGAAGGCGAGGTGCAGGAGATGATCGACATCTGCGACTTCGCGGTCGGCCTGTCGCGCCAGCTGCACGGGCTCACCATCGCCTCCGAGCGCCCCGGCCATGCGCTGCGCGAGACCTGGCACCCGCTCGGGCCGGTGGCCGTCGTCACCGCCTTCAACTTTCCGGTCGCGGTGTGGGCGTGGAATACGGCGATCGCGCTGGTGTGCGGCGACAGCCTGCTGTGGAAGCCCTCGGAGCGCACGCCGCTGTGCGCGCTCGCCTGCCAGCGCCTGCTCGAGCAGGCCGCGGCGGGCATGGAGGAGGTGCCGCACGGGCTGTCGACGGTGATCGTGGGCGGCGCCGAGCGCGCCGCGCAGCTCGCCGACGACCATCGCGTGGCGCTGCTGTCGGCCACGGGCAGCTGCGCGATGGGGCGGGCGCTGGCGCCGCGGGTGGCGCAGCGCCTCGGGCGCAGCCTGCTCGAGCTCGGCGGCAACAACGCGGTGATCGTCACCCCGAGCGCCGACCTCGAGCTCGCGCTGCGCGCCATCGTGTTCGGCGCGGTCGGCACCGCCGGGCAGCGCTGCACCAGCACGCGCCGGCTGTTCGTGCATACATCGGTGCGCGACCGTCTGCTGGAGCGCCTGCGTGCGGTGTTCGCCGGGCTGGTGGTGGGCGATCCACGTGCCGCCGATACCCTGGTCGGCCCGCTGATCGGCCACGAGGCCTTCACCCGCATGCAGGATGCGCTCGCCGCGGCGCGCGCGGCGGGGGCGCGCATCCACGGTGGCGAGCGCGTGCTCGCCGAGCGCTTCCCCGCGGCCCGGTATGTGCGTCCGGCCGTGGTCGAGCATTCGCCCGCGGTGACGAACAGCATGGAGGAAGTGTTCGCGCCGCTGCTCAACTGCTTCGAATACACCGAGCTCGACGACGCCATCGCGCGCCACAACGCGGTGCCGCAAGGACTGTCCTCGGCGATCTTCACCACCGACCTGCGCGAGGCCGAGCGCTTCCTCTCCGCCACCGGCAGCGACTGCGGCATCGCCAACGTCAACGCCGGCACCAGCGGCGCCGAGATCGGCGGCGCCTTCGGCGGCGAGAAGGACACGGGGGGCGGGCGCGAAGCGGGCGCGGACGCCTGGCGCGCCTACATGCGCCGGATGACCGCGACGATCAACTACTCCGACGCGCTGCCCCTGGCCCAGGGCGTACGCTTCACCCCGACGGACTGATCCCCGCCTGCCCGATCGCGATGGCCCCCTGTAGAAACTATGAAGGACCATCCACGCTCTCTCCAGCTGAACCCGTTGCGCGGGAGAACAGGAGGAAGAGATGGCACAGATGGCCCTTCAAACGAACGATAGTGGATTGGCTGGGGTGTTGTAC
>Ga0209605_1002352_pt1 | contig 18425 bp, 15 predicted proteins | sample AD_UKC035_MetaG_FD_184408 | JGI IMG/M metagenome (GOLD analysis project Ga0209605, IMG submission 184408) | Active sludge microbial communities of municipal wastewater-treating anaerobic digesters from USA - AD_UKC035_MetaG (SPAdes) (version 2) | ecosystem: Engineered > Bioreactor > Anaerobic >...
GGTGTCGCCGTGTTGGAGCAGATTCTTGCCCATCACGCCAGCGTGGGCGACGAGCGGTTCAAACGCGCTGACCGAGGCCGGATCGCCCAGGCGCGCCTGTTGCCCACAGGCCACCAGCGTCTCGCGGAGGGGGTCGTCCGCCAGAGCGTAGGCGGCGCCGGCATCATCCACCCCCAGCGTGTAGCGCAGGAATCCGGCGACGGGCAACAGCACGACGTCCAGTTCCGCCGCGCTCATCCCCTGCGCCTGCCCGGCATAGTAAGTATCCAGAAAGCGGGGCAGCATCTTCGCCGAGGCGTTGAGTGCGATCCGCATCGGGTCGTCGGGGATGTTGGGGTTGTTCAGGCGCAGGAAGGTGTCTCTGGCGAACTCGCGCGGGGACATTTGGGTGGGATGCTCGATGGTGCGGATGACGATCTCGATGATGCGTTCCATCATCCGCCGCAGGTCCGCGTCCTGCATGGCGCGGTAGATGCCGTAAGGCCCCCGGTAGCCAAGCAGCACGCCCAGCCCGGCAATGAGCGAGTGGCACATATTCAAAATGCGCAGCTTCATGTCCTCGTACTTTTTGACGTCCGCGTAGGTGCTTTCCATAATCACACCCTCGGCGGCCTCGAAGGGCGGGCGTCCCGCCGGGAACAGGTCTTCGACGACCCAATAGCGCGTCTGCTCGGTGATGACGGTGGTGGAAGTGATCCCCAGGGCATCCATCACCTGCTGCGTCTTCTCGTCGGGCGGCACGGCGATGCGGTCAATCATGCAGTTGGGGAAGCTGAACCGCGTGGGATCGGAGAGATAAGCCACGAAGCCCTTCGCCGCCAAGCCCTTTTCCTCCCAGGCTTTGGCGACCATGCGCACCGTCGCGCCGGTGTAATGCCCGTTGCCGGAAAAGTTGGTGCAACTGACGAGCGCGAAGGGCAGCCCGGCGTTGAACCGCTCCCGCGCAAACACCGTCCACTTGCCGGGGTCCGATGTGACCGTGCCCTCGGCCATGTCGCGCTTCACCGCCGCGCTGACCGGCTCGGCAAACTCCCCGCCGCTGTAGACCACGCCATACACGCTCTCCGGCGCATTGATGGTGGCAAATTGGAGCGCCGGGTTGCGGGCCAGTTCCAGCAGCTTGAGCCAGGTCAGGCTGCGTGGATTGTCGTCCACAAACAGCACGGATTGAATCGCGCCCTGGATTTTGGGGAATACCTGCCCTTTTTCCGAGCCAAAAATCAACTGGGTCATCAGGTAATCGGACGCGGCCAGGTCGGCGCAGTAGCGGGCGGCGTAGGTTTCGACGCCGACCATCACGCCCACGCCGGGGTCGCGGTTGAGTAAGTCCTGCAAAATATCGCCGGTGTGCCCGTAGGCCATCCGTCCGGCGGAAAAGCAAAGGGATTTTACGTCCGCTTGTTGGCGGTTGTATTGAGGCAAGTCAACCGATTTGTTTTTCCAAAAGGGCCGATTCTCAAGGAGTTTCTGGTCAAGGACTAAGGTAGGCATGGTCAATTCCTTTCACCTACATGGAGGTTTGTAGTAATCGCTTCAGCGGTTTTTAAGTGGGAAAAACGCGCCAGGTTTCCCAACCGCCACGGCTGGCAGTCAGGCGCTGGCGCGAACAATGAGTTCCGGTTCTACGATGAGTTCCCGGCACTGATCCGTGCAGCCGTCAATGCGTTCCAGCAACAACTCCATCGCTTGCCGCCCCAAATCGTAGCGGGGCACGGAGCAGGTGGTCAACGCCGGCGTGACCAGGGCGGCCAGGGGGATGTCGTCGAAGCCGACGATCGCCAGATCGCGGGGCACCTTCCGTTTTAGTTGGACGCAGGCTTGCAAGGCGCCGATAGCGACCAGGTCGTTGTAGCAGAACAGCGCCGTTAGTTCGGGGTGGGCCTGTAGCAATTCGAGCGCCATGCCGCGGCCGCCGGCCACGGTCGGGGAGCACACGCGCACCCAATCGGTGGGGTCTGGATGGCCGGCGGCTATCATCGCCGCGCTATAGCCTTTCACACGCTGCTGCCCGCTCCAGGAGGTCGGCGGGCCGGAGAGGAAGCCGATTTTTTGATGTCCGGCGTGCAGCAGGTGGTTGGTAGCGAGCGCGCCGCCGCGTTCGTCGGCGATCAGCACGGCGCCCACATTACTGCCGTCCAGCTTGCGGTTGAACAGGACGGCGGCGGCATAATGGCTCAACGCGGCGACGAGGTCCTCTTCCGGCAGGCGGGAACTGCACAACAGGACGCCATCCACCCGCTTTTCTTCCAGAGATTCCAACACGGCGATCTCGCGCTGCGGGTCTTCGTTGGTATTGCAGAGGAAGACGTTGTAATCCTGGGTGTAGGCGGCGTGCTCCGCACCCCGGGCGACTTCGGCAAAAAACGGATTGGCGACGTCCGGCACGACCAATCCCAACGTGCCGGTGCGCTGTGTCGCCAGACTGCGCGCAATGCTGCTGGGGCGGTAGCCCATCTCCTCCGCGATTTGTAAAATGCGCAATCGGGTTTCCAGGCTGATTTCACCCATGTTGTTGATCGCGCGCGACACGGTTTGGCGAGAGACTCCGGCAGCCTCGGCGACATCTTTGATGGTAGCTCTTTTACGATTCATTTTTCTACGGTATAATGAGGTCAACGTGAGCGGTAACGTGAACGTTCACGGTTTATAATAGCACTCTTTAGACTCAAAGTCAAGGGAAATCGGTGAGCAGAAATTGGAAATCGGGAATGTGTTAGGTGAATTTTTCCTCATTCGCGTCAGCCCTGGATTTCTGTATCAGTTTGCGAATGAATTTGCAGATCAGGAGGTTTGGGATGATCGGGAAAGGGTATACAGATCAATTGCTTTCTGAGTCCGAAGTGCGGGCCATTGTGGCGCAGGCGTTTGCGGAGCACGACATGACCGGCAAGCGCGTGTTGTTCATCACGCCGGATGCCACCCGCTCCGGGCCGATGGACATGATGTTCCGCGTGTTCTACGACGCGCTGGGCGACAAGGTCGCCGCGCTGGACTACCTCATCGCCCTCGGCACGCACATGGCGATGGACGAGGCGGCGCTGCTCAGGCTCTTCGGCCTCGCGGCGGAGGAGAAGGCAACGAGGTACGCCAACGTGCGCATTTTCAACCACGAGTGGGAGAAGCCGGAGACGTTCAAGCGCATCGGCGTGATCTCGGCGGATGAGATCGAGGCCATCACCGGCGGCCTGATGCGGATGGAGGTGCCGGTCACGGTCAACAAGCTGCTGTGGGATTACGACCAGGTCATCGTCTGCGGGCCGACGTTCCCGCACGAGGTGGTGGGGTTCTCCGGCGGCAACAAATACTTCTTCCCCGGCGTCGCCGGGCCGGAGGTCATCAACTTCTCGCACTGGCTCGGCGCAGTCATCACCAGTTGGAAAGTCATCGGCACGAAGGTGACGCCGGTGCGGGCGGTCATCAACAAGGCGGCGTCCTTGATTGACGTGCCGAAACTCTGCTTTAGCATGGTGGTAAAGGGACATCACGATCTGGTAGGGCTGTATTTTGGGACGCCGGAAGCGGCCTACGAGGCGGCGGCAGACCTGTCGGCGCAGCACCACGTCCTCTACGTCGAGAAACCCTTCAAGCGCGTCCTCTCCGTGATGCCGGACCTGTACGACGACTTATGGACGGCGGCGAAGGGGATGTACAAGCTGGAGCCGGCCATTGCCGACGGCGGCGAGGTCATCATCTACGCGCCGCACATTGACGAGATTTCATACACCCACGGCAAAGTCTTGGACGAAGTCGGCTATCACTGCCGCGACTACTTCCTCAAGCAGTGGGAGCGTTTCAAGGCGTATCCATGGGGCGTACTGGCGCACTCCACGCACCTCAAGGGCGCGGGGACGTACGATGCAGAGACAGGGATCGAGACGCCGCGCATCAAGGTGACGCTGGCGACGGGCGTGCCGAGGGAGCGGTGCGAGAAGGTGAATTTGGGGTATCTTGATCCCAAGAGCATCAATTTAGATGAATGGAAAGACCGCGAGGATGAGGGTGTCTTGTTCGTGCCACGAGCGGGGGAGATGCTGTATCGAATAGCAAATAGCAAATAGCAAGGAAGGGGAGATGAATTATGCGGAATGGGAGAAGTTAATACCGGAGGCGATTCGCAGGGAATCGTTGTGGGATTTTGTCGCATACCGCAGGGCGCTCTTTCTGTATGATATTTGCTGGCAAGATTGCGAAAATTTGCTTAGAATCTATCCGAAAATTCGTTTTGGCCCACGATTTGCGCCTAAAGGCGCGGTTTGAAGGGTATTTTTTCGTGGGCGGGCGTAGCCCGCTCACGAAAAAATACCTTCCTGAAAGCGGCTTTAGCCGCAAGACCCGGCGCAGCGGCACAACGCCGCTATAATTTTCGGATAGGTTCTTAGGCATCCGCTGGGGCAACCTGTCGCACATCAACTGATTCGTAGTGTTGGTTCCATTTCTGCAAACTTGGAAGAGGGACAGGGGCGTGGCTTCAGCAAGGAGCGCGATTATTTTCTTCGTATCACACTCGGTTCTGCTCGTGAAAGTAAAGGATGGTACTACCGCGCTACGAAATTACTGTCTGAAGAGGTCCTGGAACACCGATTGGAGCTGCGTAGTGAAATCATTGCACTTTTAGTACAGAAGTAAACAAAAACGTCGTTGACGCAACTTGCTATTTGTTATTTGCCCCCTGTAAAGCTATCAAATTTTAAGGAGTTAATCATGGACAAAGTACGACTCGCCGTCATCGGCATTGGTAACATTGGCAATTTACACCTGGGCAACATCGAGCAGCAGCCCAAGGTGGAGCTTACCGCCGTCTGCGACATCGTGCCTGAAAAGGCGGACGCGGCGGCGGCGAAGTATGGCGTCAAAGCCTACTACGATTCGGACGCGCTGCTGGCCGACAAGGTCTGCGACGCGATCATCATCGGCACGCCGCACTACTTCCACACCACCATCGGCATCGCCGCGCTGGATTCGGGCCATCACGTCCTCGTCGAGAAGCCCATCTCCGTCCACAAGGCTGACTGCGAGCGGTTGATCGCCGCGCACGAGCGCAATCCCAAGCAGGTCTTCGCCGCGATGTTCAACCAGCGCACCGACCCGTTCTACCAGAAAATCCGGGAGATGGTGCAGTCCGGCGAACTGGGGAAGCTGGTGCGCGTCAACTGGATCATCACGAACTGGTTCCGCACGCAGTTCTACTATGATTCCGGCGGCTGGCGGGCGACCTGGGGCGGCGAGGGCGGCGGCGTGCTGCTCAACCAGTGCCCGCACAACCTCGACCTGCTGCAATGGATCACCGGGATGCCGCTCAAGATTCGCGCCTTCTGTGACATCGGCAAGCGTCACACCATCGAGGTCGAGGACGAGGTCACGGCCTTCCTGGAATACCCCGACGGCTGCACCGGCCTCTTCGTCACCTCCACCGGCGAAGCGCCCGGCACCAATCGGCTGGAAATCGCGGCGGACAACGGCAAACTGGTCTACGAGGGCCACCAGATCACGTTCACGCGCAACCTGGTACCGGCGGAAGAGTTCCTGCGCACGTCCCAGGAGTCCTTCGCCCGACCGCGTAACGAAGTGGAAACCTTCACCTTCGACAATCACGGCGGCCAGCACGCGACGGTCCTCGAAAACTTCGCCGACGCGATTCTGACCGGCGCGCCGCTCATCGCCCCCGCCGAAGAGGGCATCCGCTCCGTCGAACTGGCGAACGGGATGCTGTTCTCGTCGTTCCTCGGCCAGACGGTGGACCTGCCGCTGGACGGCGCGGCCTACGAGGCCAAACTGCAAGAACTGATCGCCACCTCGACCTTCAAGAAGGAAGTGAAGGAAAGCGTGGCGGGTGACATGGGGAAGTCGTTCGGCTCTTGAAAAACGTTTGAACGTTTGAACGTTCAAACGTTCAAAACGGTTAAACTTGCTTCTTGAGGAGACTTTTTAATGCAGAACGCAGACATCGGTATCGTCGGACTCGGCGTTATGGGCCGGATGTTGGCGCTGAATATGGCGCGGAATGGCTTCCGGGTGGCCGGCTATGACCTGGATAAAGACAAGGTCCTGGCCTTGAATGTGGCGGGGCAGGGGAAGGCCGTGGGTTATCAGATTTTGGGCGATTTCTTCGGCCTGCTGACGCGCCCGCGCAAGATTTTGATGATGGTGCCGGCCGGCAAGCCGGTGGACGCCGTCATCGCCGGGCTGCGGCCCGCGTTGGATCGCGGCGATTTGCTGATTGACGGCGGCAACTCGCACTTCCGCGACACGGAGCGCCGGTCGGCGGCGCTGGAGGCGGACGGCATCCGCTACATCGGCACGGGCGTGAGCGGCGGCGAGTACGGCGCGCTGTGGGGGCCTTCGATCATGCCCGGCGGCGATCCCGACGCCTGGGCGCTCATGCAGCCGATTTTCGAGGCGATTGCCGCCAAAGTCGCCGAGCCGGACGGGACGCTGAGTCCGTGCGTCGCCTACATCGGGCCGCAGGGCGCGGGGCACTTCGTCAAGATGGTCCACAACGGCATCGAGTACGGCGACATGCAGCTCATCGCCGAGACCTACGACGTACTGCATCGCGGGCTGGGGCTGTCGGCGGCGCAACTGCACGACATCTTCGCGCGCTGGAACGAGGGCGACCTGCAATCGTACCTCATCGAAATCACCCGCGACATCTTCGCCACGCTGGATGAGGAAACCGGCCAGCCGCTGGTGGACGTGATCCTCGACGAGGCGCAGCACAAGGGCACCGGCAAATGGACGTCGCAGAGCGCGCTCGACCTGGGCGCGGCGGCCCCGATGATCAGCGCGGCGGTGGAAGCGCGGATGCTCTCGTCGTACAAAGAGGAGCGCGTGCGCGCGTCGAAAGCCCTCAGCGGGCCGACCCCTAAGTTTGACGGCGACGCGGACGCTTTTGTGGACACGATGGAACGGGCGATGTACGCCGCCAAGATTTGTTCGTATGCTCAGGGCTTCGGCGTGCTGCGCGCGGCCAGCCTGGAATACGACTATGACTTGAATCACGGCGAAATCGCCAGGCTCTGGCGCGGCGGCTGCATCATCCGGGCGCAATTCCTCAACAAGATCAGCGCCGCCTTCGAGCGCGACGCTGACCTGCCCAATCTGTTGCTCGACCCTGACCTGGGCAAAGCTGTCGAATCCCGCCAGGACGCGCTGCGCAAGGTGATTTGCTACGCGACCGCCAACGGCGTTCCCATGCCAGCTTTCAGTTCCGCGCTGGCCTACTTCGACGCCTACCGGAGCGAGCGCCTGCCCGCCAACCTGCTCCAATCGCAGCGCGACTACTTCGGCGCGCACACCTACCGCCGCATTGACCGTGAGGGGACGTTCCACACGGATTGGGCGGGGATAGGGAAGGCGACACAATAGCGAATGGCGAATAGCGAATAGCGAATTACGATGGTTATTTGGAAGCCGCGAGTAATTCGTAATTCGTAATTCGTAATTCGTAATTCGTAATTCGTAATTCGTAAACCAACTTATATTTTGGGAGGTTGATTATGACAGAAAAATGTGACATTGGCCTCATCGGCCTGGCCGTCATGGGCCAAAATCTGGTGTTGAATATGAGCGATCACGGCTTCAAAGTGGCCGTGTTCAACCGCACCGTGTCGAAGGTGGATGACTTCATCAACGGCAGCGCGGCGGGGCGCACAATTGTTGGCGCGCACTCCATCGAAGAGCTGGTGGGGATGCTGGCGTCGCCGCGCCGGGTGATGCTGCTGGTCAAGGCAGGGCAGGCGGTGGACGATTTCATCGAGCTGCTGCTCCCACACCTGGCGCCGGGCGACATCATTATTGACGGGGGCAACTCCAACTACAACGACACAATGCGCCGCACGGCCTACGTCGAGTCGAAGGGGCTGCTCTACATCGGCACGGGCGTCTCCGGCGGCGAGGAGGGCGCGCGCCACGGCCCTTCGATTATGCCGGGCGGGTCGCCGGCGGCGTGGCCACACGTCAAACCGATCTTCCAGGCCGTGTCCGCCAAAGTGGACGACGGCTCGCCGTGCTGCGACTGGGTCGGCGAGAACGGCGCGGGGCACTACGTCAAGATGACCCACAACGGCATCGAATACGGCGACATGCAGCTCATCTGCGAAGCCTACCAGTTGATGAAAGAGGGCCTGGGGATGAGCAACGAGGCCATGCACGAGGTCTTTGCCGAGTGGAACGAGGGCAAGCTGGATTCGTACCTCGTCGAGATCACCCGCGACATCCTGGCCTACAAGGATGAGAACGGCGACTACGTGCTGGACAAAATCCTCGACACCGCCGGGCAGAAGGGCACCGGCAAGTGGACGGGCATTTCCGCGCTGGACATGGGCACGCCGCTGACGTTGATCGTCGAGGCCGTGTTCGCCCGCTGCCTCTCCGCGCTGATTGATGACCGCAAGGCTGCGTCTCAATCTCTCGCCGGGCCTGCCGCCGTTTTCGAGGGCGACAAGGCTGCATTTGTCAACGACATACGCGACGCGCTGTACGCTTCCAAGATTATGTCCTACACGCAGGGCTACATGCTGATGCGCGCGGCGGCGGCGGAATACAAGTGGAACCTCAACTACGGCGGCATCGCGCTGATGTGGCGCGGCGGCTGCATCATCCGCTCCGTCTTTCTGGGCAAGATCAAGGAAGCCTTCGACAAGAACCCCGACCTGACCAACCTGCTGCTCGACGACTACTTCAAGGTCGAGGTCGAGGCGGCGCAGGCCGCGTGGCGGCGCGTCATCGCCAGGGCGGTTGAGCTGGGCATCCCCGTCCCGGCCATGTCGAGCGCGCTGGCCTTCTTCGACGGCTACCGCCGGGCGCGGCTGCCGCAGAATCTTCTCCAGGCGCAGCGCGACTACTTCGGCGCGCACACCTACGAGCGCGTGGATCGCCCGCGCGGCGAATTCTTTCACACCGACTGGATCGGCTCCGGCGCAGCGGCCATATCGTCAACGTATACGGCGTAAGATAGAGGCGACGCACTTTTGAAGTGCGTCGCCCCTAAATATAACCTTTGGAAGGAACGATCAATGCCCAAACATCCTCTTGCAGAAGTTTTTGGTTTCCCTACCGGCAATTTTTCATCAGAGGCCGAACGGCATCGCGCTGCGCGCCTTTGTCCATACGGCAACAAGGTCCCGAATTGTACCAAGGATAAGGCAAAAGACCCGTTGGGCGTATGCAGTGTTTATGAGGGCGAAAATGTTGTAGTTACTTGCCCGGTGCGTTTTCGCCAAAATTGGATTATTGCGGATGATGTGGCTGCATTTTTCTTCCCTCCTCGGACAATGTGGACATCTTTAACCGAAGTCCGTCTTGAAGACAAGCATGGACGTTCTGCCGGTAATATTGACATCGTTCTGGTCGCTTATGATGATCGCGGCCATGTGATTGATTTTGGCGCGTTGGAAATCCAGGCGGTTTATATCTCTGGCAATATCCGGCGTCCCTTTGAACGCTACATGCAGGACCCGCAAAACCAACACGATATGGATTGGACCGGTGAAACGAACTATCCGCGCCCTGATTATTTGTCCTCATCGCGCAAGCGACTTGCTCCGCAGTTAATCTACAAAGGTGGAATCCTGAATGCCTGGGGTAAGAAAATTGCAGTAGTGGTAGATCGCCCCTTCTTTGCAACGTTGCCGGTTTTGCCTGTTGTTGCGTCCGCACAAGCAGATATGGCCTGGTTTGTTTATAACCTTGCCCTGGACCAAGGCCGCTACACCCTTGTAAAGCATCAAACGGTTTACAGTTCTTTCGCTCCCGCTTTGGATAGCATCACAAAGACAGAAGCCGGGCCTGTCGAACATTTCATCGGGCGTTTGCAAGAAAAGCTCGATGAGAAACTGGAAACTGGTTATCCGCCAGATGCTCCGACCTTGCTTGAGGCGATTGAGGCGTAATGATGTCAGTGGCTCGAGAACGCCGGTTGCCCTTGTTTGACTATGTCGGCTCAAGCCGGGCTATCATCAATGTGTCTAGCGTTCCACAACGTAGCCCCTTTCGCTACCCTGGTGGAAAAACCTGGTTGGTACCCTATATCAGGCAGTGGCTTACCAGTCTGCCGATGCTCCCTACGGAATTCCTTGAACCTTTTGCCGGTGGGGCGATTGTGGGTTTAACGGTTGCGGCAGAGCAATTTGCCGATCATGTGACCCTGGTAGAATTGGATGATCAGGTAGCGGCAGTCTGGCATACCATATTAGAGGGCGACGCGGAATGGTTGGCCAATCAGATTATTAGCTTTGACCTCACCCCTGAAAAGGTTGAGGCGATACTTTCTCAAACTGAAGTAACGCTTCAAGAAAAAGCTTTTCAAACCATCGTCAAAAACCGGGTCAATCGTGGTGGCATTCTAGCGCCAGGCGCCGGCAAGCTGAAACATGGCGACAATGGTAAGGGGATCGCGTCACGTTGGTATCCCGAAACATTGCGAAAACGCATTCTCAATATTGCCCAAATTCGTGACCGAATTACTTTTATCGAAGGGGATAGTTTTCACGTATTGCAGCAAGCTATGCATCGTGCGGACGCCGTCTTCTTCATAGATCCCCCTTACACTGCTGCCGGAAAGAAAGCCGGCACGCGTCTATACGCTCATTTTGAAATTGATCATACGAGACTTTTTGAGATGGCTTGTGACCTAAAAGGTGATTTTCTTATGACTTATGAAAACACTGAAGGTGTGCGCCAATTGGCGCAGCAGCATGGTTTTGAAACTCGAGCCGTAGCGATGAAGAACACTCATCATGCAGAAATGACAGAGTTGCTTATCGGTCGAAATTTGAAGTGGGTTAGGGAGTAAAAACTGAAAATCTATGAAACTTATCGAAGAACTCTTAAACCATAACGGCGTCACCCTCCACTACTGGATCGGCGGCGAGCCGGCTGCGCCTCTGGTCGTCTTCACGCATGGCGCGACGATTGACCATCACGAATGGGATGCCACGTTGCCGCTCGTTGGCGAGGAGTTCCGTGTGATGGCCTGGGACGTGCGCGGCCACGGCCTCTCGCGTCCCGCACCCTTCGCGCTCGATGCGGCGGAGGCGGATTTGCTCGCCATCCTCGACCGGCTTCAAGTGGAGCAGGCAGTCTTTGTCGGACATTCGATGGGCGGGAATTTGCATCAGGAAGTCGTTTTCCACCATCCAGAGCGGGTCAAGGCGCTGGTCTTTCTGGATTGCACCTGGAATTTCCAGAAGCTCACGGCGTTGGAGAGATTCGGTCTAAGCCTGGCCGAACCGATTTTCAAAGCTTATCCGTATAAACTTCTCGTGGATCAATCCCTGGCGATGACGGCGACCTCGAAAGCGTCGCAGGAGTTGTTGCGTTCGGCGATGGGGAGCCTGAGCAAGGCTGACTTTATCCAGATTATGATGGCGACCTCGCAATGCCTGCACTATGAACCGGGGTATACCATCAACAAGCCCCTGCTGATGCTGGTCGGCGACCGGGACGCGACGGGGAACATTCGGAAAGCCATGCCGCTCTGGGCGAAGCACGAACCCGACGCCCGTCTTGTCGTGATTCCTCACGCCAAACATGCAGCCAATCTCGACAACCCAGACGCCTTCCATCAAGCGCTGCTGGACTTCTTGACGAGTCGTTGCCTGTAAATGAAGCTCCAGGATTTTGAAGCTTCTCTGCTTGCCCATCTTCCCACGACTTATGCCCTGCTCCTGTCGTCCAATTTGGCGGTTCATCCCGCCGTCTCTCGTGTCGTCGTACACGGCTCGCGCGGCTTGGCCGGGGGCTATCGGCCTGATTCGGACATTGACCTGAGCCTCATCGTAGAGATGCCGCCGGCGTTATCTCCGCCGGAACGTGACCGCCTGCTTCACGCCATTTGGGAAGCGACTCTCGCTGCCTGGCAATCGCCCATTGAGCTGGATCTGGCGCTCGTTTTCGATGCGCGCGGTTGTGGCTTGCAATGTTTCGACCAACCTCAATGGGATGCGTCGCGGTGCGGCGGCGGCGTGGATTGCTTTGGTCTCTACAAAGCGATGAAGGGCTTCAACGGATTGATCACTGATGCAGGCATTCAGGTGCAGCGGATGCTCCCGTGTCTCACAATCTGGCGGAGAGCTTGACTAAATCTGAAATCTGCTTAATCTGCTTAATCTGCTGACAAAAACACAAAGGAGACAGATACACCATGTTCAAATTCATACGAGTTTTACTGACCGGCGTTTTGTTGATGACCTTGCTGGGAGCCGTAGTGCGCGCTTCTGGCGAAGGCGCAGAGAATGGCCCGCGCCTGGAGATGCGCGCCCCCGCAGCGCAGTCGCTCGGCCTCAGGTACGACTGGCACACCTTCTACGGCGTTAACGAGAGCCTGGGGGAATCCCGCAGCGTCGCCGTGGATGCTGACGGGAATGTCTACGTTGCAGGTTATAGCGATAAAACCTGGCAGGGTCCCGGCGACGCCGCGCCATTGCACGCCCACAGCGGCGGCTACGATGTCATGGTCATCAAACTCAACCACCAGGGAGCCTATCAGTGGCATACTTTCTACGGCTCTATCCCTGAGACTGCCGACGATGGCGATGACGAGGGCCTGGCAATCGCCGTAGATGCCGGCGGCAACGTTTATGTCACCGGCTACTCTGACAAAACCTGGGTGGGGCCTGGCGATGCCGCGCCGTTGGCCCCCCACGGCGGCGACGCCGAATATATGTTCCTGCTGAAACTCGCCAGCAGCGGCGCGTATCAGTGGCACACGTTCTTTCAACCGGGGCATGCCAAAGCGATTGACGTGGCCGGCAGCGACGTGTACGTCGCCGGCATCGCCGTCAGCAGTTGGGAAACCCCTACCCATGCTTATGGCGGCAGTCTGGTGGCGCTGAAATTGAACAGCAGTGGCGCGTACCAATGGCATACCTATTACGGTGCCGGGGCGTCCTCAGCCGACGAGGTGGCCTATGGCATCGTCGCCGATGCGGCCCATAATGCGGTGTATATCACGGGACAATCTCCTGATACCTGGTTGGGTGATGGAGACACGGCTCCCCTGCATGATTTCAGCGGCGGCGCCGGATATACCAGCGATTTCATCATTCTGAAGCTCGACAGCGCCGGCGCTTACCAGTGGCACACATTCTATGGCGCTGCCGAGTTTGATGACATTGGTCGCGGCATTACCGTAGACGGCAGCGGAAATCCCATCATTGCCGGGCAGTCGGCGGCCAGTTGGGACAGCCCCCTCCACGCTTATAACGCCGAAAGAGATATTACCGTGCTCAAGCTCAACAGCGCCGGCGCATACCAGTGGCATACCTTTTATGGTTCAACCGGTTACGACAACGGCGCGGGAATTGCCGTGAATGGCAGCGGTATTATTTACGTCGCCGGAACTTCAAGCTTCGGCTGGCTGGGGGACGGCGGCGTTCAACCAGCTCATCCCCATTCGGAGAATTTGAGCGAGATTGCCGTTCTGAAGCTCACTACGAACGGCGCCTTCCAACGGCACACCTTCTATGGTGCGAGCGGCGCTGACGACACGGGGCTGGGCATTGCCCTGGACGCTAACTATGGCGTATTCGTTACCGGACTATCGGTAGCTACCTGGCAAGGCGACGGTGGCGCCAATCCACTCCACGCTCACAGCGGCAACCTGACGGGCGACAGCTTTGTGTTAAAGCTCTACGACCGGATTTACCACATCTATTTGCCATTAGTCATGCGGTAGTGAGCTTGAGAGTCAGGGAAAACTAGCCTCAGTAGATGAAAATTTTAGGCTCGTAGTAACGACTTTAGTCGTCAAAAGAACCACTGAAGTGGTTACTACGAACCCAATTTTTGATCTACTGAGCCTTTCGCATAAAGGCGTGGAGGTGGAGTTTGGATAGAATGAAGGAGGAGGAAAATCAACATGCCTACAGTTCTTGAGGATGGCCCCTACAGTTTTGTCTTCTTCAGTTCCGACAAAGGCGAGCCACCGCATATTCACGTAAAACGCGAGCGTCACATTGCTAAATTCTGGCTGAATCCGGTGATGCTGGTGAAGAACCATGGATTTCCGAGCCATGAGTTAAATCGAATCACTCGACTGGTCATAAAACATGAAGCACTGCTTTTGGAGGGATGGAATGAGTACTTTAGTGCTTGAGGTCGAACCGCTTGCGGTTGAGATCGCAGTAACAGAGGAGGATTTGGTGGTAGAACTTTCTGATGGCCGCCAGATTTTGGTCCCATTGGCTTGGTATCCACGTTTGTTTTACGCTTCAGACGCCGAGCGGCAAAACTGGCAATTGCTGGGCGATGGTTATGCTATCGAGTGGCCGGATTTGGACGAACACATCGGCATCGAAGGCCTGTTGGCCGGGCGACATAGCGGCGAAAGTGCGCAATCATTGAGCCGTTGGTTGGCAAAACGAGACGCCAATTCTCGATAGTACGAAGATGCGATAGATGGGACTCTTTAGCCGCCTGCTGAAGCTATACCCTCTTTGTTGAAGAAACCCCGAACAAGTTCGGGAGTCCGGACTCCTCAACTTGTTGAGGGATATCACTTACCGATTTCCGATTTCCGATTACCCATTTCTCATTACGCATTTCCCATTACCATTCACATTTCAAAAGGAGTACACAAACCATGACCGCAACCTTTACCCTCAGTGCTTTTGGCGACGAAATCGCTCCGGATTTGGACGAGCAGTTGACCGTGCTCAACCGCCTCGCAGTGGGTTACCTCGACCTGCGCGGCGCGTGGGGCAAGAACGTTCTGCGGATGGAGGACAACGACCTGGCGCGGGTGAACGCCGTCTGCGCGGCGCACGGCGTCAAGATCGCGTGCCTGGGCAGCCCCATCGGCAAGTCGCCCATCACAGAGCCGCTTGAGGTCGAGTTGAACAATCTGCGCCGCATCATGGAGATTGGCGAGGGGGTGGGCTGCCGCCGCGTGCGCATCTTCTCGTTCTACCCGCCCGACACGAGCACCAACGCCCGCTACGACGAGTACGTGGATGAGGCCGTGTCCCGCCTGCGCCAGATGGCGGAACTGGCGGGCGGCGCGGGTTACACGCTGTTGCTGGAAAATGAGAAGGGCATCGTCACCGACACGCTGGCGCGCTGCCAGACGGTGATGGAGGCCGTCAATCATCCGGCGCTGCGCTTCCTGTGGGATTCGGCCAACTTCGTGCAGGAGAATGAGGCGCGCGTGGTGGAACGCGGCTGGCCGATGGTGGGGAAGGACATCGGCTACGTCCACATCAAGGACGCGGTGTTGAACGACGGGCACGTCGTTCCTGCCGGGGAGGGCGACGGGCAGTTGCCCGAACTGTTGACGCACCTGATCGCTGCCGACTACCAGGGCTTCCTGGCGCTCGAACCGCACCTCAAGATCGCCGGTCACAGCACCGGCCACAGCGGCGCGGATGGAATGACGATGGCGGTCAACGCGCTGCGCAAAGTGATGGCGGCGGTGGGCGCCGTCGAAGTAAAGTAGCCTGAATAAAACGTAAAACGTGAAACGTGATGACTTCACGTTTCACGTTTTACGTTTTCACGTCTCAGAAATCGGCAAACTGAACGTAAACGTCGTCCCCTGGCCCACCTCGCTGTCTAGTGTGATCTGCTCGCCGTGGGCTTCGAGGACTAACTTGCAGAACGCCAGTCCCAATCCGCTGCCCCGCCCGACGATTTGACCGGTGACGAACTTCTGAAACAGGCGGGAGCGCAGTTCGGGAGCGATGCCGGGGCCGGTATCGCTGACCGTCACCCGCACCTTTTCCCCCTCCTGCCGTGCGGCGACTGTGACCGCGCCGCCGGCCGGCGTGAATTTGAGCGCGTTGCCCACCAGATTTTGCAGCACCCGCCCGATCAGTTGCGCATCCGCCCACACGGACGGCAAGGTGGGCGGAATTTCCAGATTGAGCGCGATTTGCTCACGCTTGGCTTGCGGCGCCAGGGTTTTCAGAGCGTTCTGGGTCAGATCGGGCAACGCCGCGAGGCTGCGTTCCAGTGGCATCTTGCCGCTTTCCAGCCGGCTCACATCGAGAATGGCATTGATCAGGGCGAGCAATTTTCTTCCCCCATGCAGTGCGATCTCCAGCAATTGTTGCTTTTCGGCGTCAAGGTCGGGCGCGTCCATTTGAATGATTTGCAGCGCAGTGATCATGCTGCCGAGGGGGCTGCGCAGGTCATGCACCATTGTGTGAATCATTGCCTCGCGCAGTGTCTCCGTTTCACGTCGGGCGGTGATGTCTAAAACGAAAGCCATGGCCAGCCTGCCCTGCCGGGTGTCCACCGCCCCTAAACTGATCTCCACGGGGAATGTGCTGCCGTCTTTGCGTCTGGCCCACAAATCCAACCCGGAGCCCATGGGGCGGACACGCGGCGCGGCAAAGTAACCGGCGCTGTGTTGCCGATGGAGTTTGCGCTGTATCTCTGGAATCAGGATATCCAATGGCTGACCGAGCATCTCGGTCTCCGTGTAATGAAACAGATCCGTGGCGGCGCGATTGACAAGAACAATGGATTGTTGTTCATCCACAATGACCAATCCCACCGGAGCAGCTTCGATGAGCATTTGCATGGCGTGGTCGCTGCCGCGCAGCGCATCCTCAACACACGTGGTTGGATTGGTCCAATCAGTTACCATTTTTTCATCCTCCTGATTCGGCGGGTAACATTTCCCCTCTTCCTTCTATCCATAGGGGGCGTTTTCCCCATTGCCTTCGACCGCGGGTGGTAGTACAATACTCAAAGTAAACTCATTGTACGTTGCTAAAGGCTAAACGGCAAATATTGAGGTGTCAAGATGAACAAACCCCAGGTCTTTCGCTGGAAGTCGAACCGTTTTGAAATCCATCAGGGTGAGGGATCGCATTATTTTTGGTTGATGAAAGCCACCAAGCGTGAGGAGCGCATGCCTTTCACCTTAGCCGAGATAAAAGAACTGCGCGAATTGCTCGATCAGGTGTTGCGGGATTGTGAAACTGATACAGGCCCCCAGGCAGCCACATAGCGCGCCCTGAAGCAAAACGGCCTCCATTTCCTAATTTGTCGAATTACCGGCTCGTGGTATAATTCCCCTTGTGAGCGCTGGGGCGTGGCCAAGTTGGTAAGGCAACAGACTTTGAATCTGTGTATTCGCACGTTCGAGTCGTGCCGCCCCAGCCTTTTCTTTTTTGCAGCCAAACGCCTCACCCTGACCCGGTGAGGCGTTTTTTGTTATCTAAACGCCCCGTGAATTTGCATGATTTTTATCAGCAGATGGAGCCGATTAAGCCGATTTCAGGCGGTATATTGTCCCCTCATCTGCTTAATCCGCTAAATCTGCTGACCGAAAATGGAAATTTTGGCGTGCGGTTAGTATATTAACCTCAAGAGTTACGCGGCTGTTTTTGGGGACAGGATTTACAGGATGAACAGGATGAAGAAATCTCTCTCAATCCTGTAAATCCTGTCTAAAAAATGGTGATGCGCGTAACGACTGTCAGTCCACTTATCCCCTCACCCACTCCTTACACAACACCTCAGCCTGCTCCAACACGGTCTGGGTTGCTTTCTCCTGCTTGTCCGGCGGATAGCCGTGGCGGCGGAGGATGCGTTTGATCATGACGCGGATTTTGGCGCGGACGTTTTCGCGCATGGTCCAGTCTATGGTGACGCTGTTACGCACGGCCTGGACGAGTTCTTGGGCGATGGCCCGCAGGACGGCGTCGCCCAGGAGCTTGACGGCGCTGTCGTTGACTTCGAGGGCGTCGTAGAAGGCGATTTCTTCGGTGGTCAGGCCGAGTTGGACGCCGCGTTGGTCGGCGGCGCGCATGTCTTGGGCGAGGGTGATCATTTCTTCGATGACGACGGCGGCTTCGACAGCGCGGTTTTGGTAGCGGCGGATGGTTTGTTCGAGCATGTCGGCGAAGGAACGCGCCTGGACGACGTTTTTCTGCCCCCGGCTTTTGATTTCGCCTTCCAATAGTTTGCGGAGGGTTTCGACGGCGAGGTTGCGCTGGGGCAGGCCGCGCACTTCGGCCAGGAATTCGTCGGAGAGGATGGAGACGTCCGGTTTTTTGAGGCCGGCAGCGGCGAAGATGTCTACGACTTCGTCGGAGGCGACGACCCGCGAGACGATCTGGCGGATGGCGTAGTCCAGTTCGTCGGGGGCGGGACCTTCGCCGGGCGCGCGCTTGGCGAGGACGGACTTGACGGCCTGGAAGAAGGCGACATCGTCACGGATGGCGAGGGCCTGATCGTGCGGGACGGCCAGGGCGAAGGCTTTGGAGAGGGCGGTGACGGCTTCGATGAGGCGGCGCTTGCCGTCGTCCTGCCGGAGGATGTGTTCCTGGGCGGCGGGCAGAAGGGTGAGGCGCGCGGTGGCCGGGCCGGCGATCCAGGCGGTCCAGGCGAAGCCGTGGAAGAGGCCCCGGCAGATTTCGACCTTCTCCACCATGGCGGCGACAGCTTCTTCCTGGCTGATGGCGGTTTCGCCTTGT
>Ga0209605_1002359_pt1 | contig 18405 bp, 12 predicted proteins | sample AD_UKC035_MetaG_FD_184408 | JGI IMG/M metagenome (GOLD analysis project Ga0209605, IMG submission 184408) | Active sludge microbial communities of municipal wastewater-treating anaerobic digesters from USA - AD_UKC035_MetaG (SPAdes) (version 2) | ecosystem: Engineered > Bioreactor > Anaerobic >...
GAGCGCAAGATGCGCATGTTCCGCACCGTGTGCGACATCGGCTTCAAGGAGATCGAGGTCGGCTTCCCGTCCGCCTCGCAGACCGACTTCGACTTCGTGCGCACCCTCATCGAGGGCGGCCACATCCCCGCGGACGTCACCATCCAGGTGCTCACCCAGGCGCGCGAGGACCTCATCCGCCGCACCATGGAGTCGGTCCGCGGCGCGCCGCGGGCGATCATCCACGTCTATAACGCCACCTCGCCCACCTTCCGCGAGGTCGTGTTCGGCATGGAGAAGCCGCAGGTGGTGGCGCTCGCGGTGTCCGCGGTGCGCCTCATCAGGCAGATCGGTGCGCAGATGAAGGCCGAGTGCGGCACCGAGATCGCGCTCGAATACAGCCCGGAGACCTTCTCCGCCACCGAGCTCGACTTCGCCAGGGAGGTCTGCGACGCCGTCACCGCCGAGTGGGGCGCGACGCCGGACGACAAGGTGATCCTCAACCTCCCGGCCACGGTGGAGGTGTCGACCCCCAACGTCTATGCCGACCAGGTCGAGTGGATGCACCGCCATCTCGCGCGCCGCGACAGCGTGGTGCTCTCGCTCCACCCCCACAACGACCGCGGCAGCGGCGTTGCCGCCGCCGAGCTCGGCCTGATGGCCGGCGCCGATCGCGTCGAGGGCTGCCTGTTCGGCAACGGCGAACGCACCGGCAACGTCGACATCGTCACCCTCGCCTTGAACATGTACACCCAGGGCGTGTCGCCCGGGCTCGACTTCTCCGACATCAACGCGGTCGCGCGCACCGTCGAGTACTGCAACCAGCTGCCCATCCACCCACGCCACCCCTATGTGGGGGATCTCGTGTTCACGGCCTTCTCCGGCTCCCACCAGGACGCCATCAAGAAGGGATTCGCCGCCCAGAAGGCACTCAGTGGCGAAACTCGGCCGTGGAACGTGCCCTACCTCCCGATCGACCCCGCCGACGTCGGCCGCAGCTACGACTCCGTGATCCGGGTCAACAGCCAGTCCGGCAAGGGCGGCGTCGCCTACCTGCTCGAGACCGAGTACGGCGTCGTGATGCCGCGCCGCCTGCAGGTGGAGTTCTCGCGCGAGGTGCAGCAGGTCACCGACGCCAGCGGCGGCGAGATGTCGGCAGCGGCGATCTGGGCGCTCTTCCGCAGCACCTACCTCGACACGGTGGATCCGGTGCGCTACGTCGAGCACCACCTGTTCGAGCACGGTGCGGCGCAGGGCATCCGCCTCGTCGTCGAGTTCGGCGGCACCCGCCACCTGCTCGTCGGCGAGGGTAACGGCCCCATCGACGCCGCGGTGCACGCCCTGCGCGGCGCCGGCATCGACGTCCAGGTGCGCAGCTTCGAGGAGCGCTCGGTGGCGCCGAGCGAGGATGGCGGCAACGCCAGCGCCTGCGCCTTCGTGGAGCTGAGCGAGGTGGGCGGGCAGGGCGGCGAGCGCTACGGCGTGGGCATGGACGCCAACATCGTCACCGCCTCGATCCGCGCCCTCCTCAGCGGGGTCAACCGCCTGCAGCCGGCGTTCGCCCGCGCACCTGCGGCGCGCGCAGCCTGAGCAGCGGTTTCGGCACCCGCCGCCCCTAGGACGGCCGGTTGCCGCAAGCCGCGGCCGCCGCCCGCGTCGTGCTGCAGCTCGCGCAGTAGTAACCATAGCGCGAGCTGCCACGCACCACCTGGCGGCGCCCGCTCACCGACTGGCGCTTGCCGCAGCGCCGGCACATGAAGGTGGGGATGGTCACGCCGGCCAGCTTGGCCTGGCGCTCGGTGGCGTCGCGATACAGTTCGATCGCGCATTTTTGGCCGTAGCCGGATCTGAAGCTCATCGCACAACCTCCTGCCCGGAAATCTTCACGACTGCAGCACCCCGACTCCGCGCCCGTGCAGCGCATCGAGGCGAACGAGCAGATCCTGCGGCACGATCTCGACGACCGCTGCGGCGCCCGCATGGATCGCACCCTCGTTGCCATCCAGGGTCAGCAGCTCACCCTCGCGCAGGATATGGCCGCCGATCTCGAGCGTGCGCTCCGCCTCGTCGAGACGCAAGGCCTCGCAGCCCACAAGGCAGACCTTGCCGAGCTGGCGTGCGACCACCGCGGCGTGCGAGGTGCGCGCGCCGCGTCGGGTGAGCAGGCCCTCGGCGAGCTCGAGCGCGGCGAGGTCGCGCGTCTCGGCGTCCTGGCGCACCAGGATCAGCTTCGCCCCCGCGGCACGGCGGGCGCGGGCGCGCGCCTCGTCGAAGACGATCTCGCCGCAGGCCACCCCGCTCGCCGCGCTCGCAGCGTGCCCGAGCGGCACGAGCGCGACCCCGTCGGCGTTGGCGATGCGGTGCTCGGCGAGCGCGCGCGCATCCAGCGTCGCGGTGCGCGCGCGCGCGGTTTCGGCGTCGATCACGCCCTCGTCGAACAGGTCGAGCGCGATCCGCGCCGCGGCCCGGGGCGTGCGCTTGCCGGTGCGCGTCTGCAGCAGGTGGAGCACGCCCTGCTGCACGGTGAACTCGAAATCCTGCATGTCGCCGAAGGCGCGCTCCAGGCGGGCGGTGGCGTCGAGCAGGGCCTGCCACACCGCAGGCGCGACCGCGGCGAGCTCGTCGTGGCCGTACGCGCTGCGCCGGCCGCTGACCACGTCCTCGCCCTGCGCGTTGAAGAGGAAGTCCACCCAGGGCCGCGGCTCGCCGCTGCTGGGGTCGCGGGTGAAGCCCACGCCCGCGCCCGACAGCCCGCCGGCGTTGCCGAACACCATGCGCTGCACGGTCACCGCGGTGCCCATGTCCTCGGCCAGGCCGTGCATCGCGCGGTAGGTACGGGCCTTGTCCGCGTGCCAGGACGCGAACACCGCGGCGATGGCCTGGCGCAGCTGCTCATGCGCATCCTGCGGGAAGGCGTCGCCAGCCTCGCGCCGGTAGGTGTCGAGGTGGCGGGCGGCGAGCGCGCGCAGGGCGGCGAAGTCGAGCGCGCGCTCGTCGCACGCGTCGCATCCGCCGCGCACCGCGTCGAGGTCGGCGTCGAAGTGGCGCGCGTCGATCCCGGCGACCACCTCGCCGTAGCCGGCGATCAGGCGCCGGAAGGCGTCCCAGGCCAGGCGCGGATGGCCGCTGACGCGCAGCAGGCCGGGCAGCGTGGTCTCGGTGAGGCCGATGTCGAGCAGGGTCTCCATCATCCCCGGCATCGACACCGGTGCGCCCGAGCGCACCGACAGCAGCAGCGGATGGCGTGTATCGCCCAGGCGCAACCCGCTCAGTCGCTCCAGTTCGGCGAGCGCCGGCCGCCAGGCGGCCTCGTCGAGCGCACCGGGTTCGGCACACCAGCCGGTGCCGAGCACGAAGGCCGGTGGCACCGGGAGGCCGAGCGCGGCCATGCGCGCGAGGTTCCAGGCCTTGGAGCCGAGCGCCGCGGCGCCGCAATCCTCCGGCAGCGGTGCAGCGGCGTGGATCAGGCGGACGACCCGGCGCGCGTCGGTGGATGTGGCGACAGCCCTGTCCGCGCTCATCGCCCCACCCCTGCGCGGCTGAAGACCAGCCGGCGCAGGCCGTAGCCGGTCGCCAGCAGCCAGTCGGTGGCCGACTCCAGCGCCTGCGCGAAGTCGGTGCTCAGGTTCAGCGTCGCTGCGTCGCTGACGTGCTCGGCGAGCGCGCGGCGCACGTCGCGAAGCAACACGTCGCACTGGCGCTCGGCGTTGAGCACCCGCCACAGCGCGGCAACGAACTCTTCGTGGTCCTCGGCGCTGCTGTCCTCGCCGAAGCCGCGCGCGATCTCGAGCGCACGCACGTGGTCCTGCGCCGCCGCGAGCACGGCGTCGGCGAGCAGCTGCATGGCCTGGTGCACCTCGCCGCGCCAGCCCTGGTGGTGGTCGGCGGCGATCAGCGAGAGCAGGAAGGCCGCCTCCTCGAGCGCATCGGCGACGTCGTCGGCGGTCTCCACCAGCTCGGCGAAGGCCCCCCAGCGCGGCCGCGCCTCGGCGCGCGCGCGCGCATCCATCACCAGCTGGTCGGCACGGCGCTCCCAGTCCTTGGCGCGCTCGGAGAATTCGCGCGCCGCCTTGCGGTCGCGCTCGTGGCCGTGGGCGAGGCCGTCGCGCAGGCCCTCGGCGAGCGCATGGCAGTAGGCCGCGTGCTCGGCGAGCAGGTCGAACTCGTCGTGCCGGCGCAGGTAGCGCGCGAGCAGCAGGCGGGTGTCGTCGGCCACCAGCGCAAGCGGCTGGCGCTGCTGCATCGCCGCACTCGCCAGCGCCATGCTCTCGAGCACGAAGGCGCGCGCCTTCTCGGTGCCAAGCACGCCGTCGAGGCGGTCGCCGATGCGGAAGTACTCCGGCCCGAGCGCCTGCATCGCACCGAACACCAGCTGCTCGCCGCCCGCTGCCAGCCAGGCCATGTGGCCGACGCGCCGGCGCGCGGCCTCGGCGAGGATGGCCGTCGCATCGGTCTTGCCGACGAACTGCTCGAGCCGCTTGCGCGCGCGGTTCCAGTCGATCAGGAAGACGATGCGCGCGCCGATGCCCTCCAGCACCCGCTGCAGCGCCTCCTCGTCGGCGCAGTCGAACCCGGCGGTGCCGACGTAGTAGGTGGCACCGAAGTTGAGCCCGGCGCTGGTGCGCGCCTGCGGCTCGCTCCAGCTCGCCCCGACCTCGCACAGCAGCGACTGGAAGAAGGCGAAGCGGCGGCGGTGGAGGTCGGAGTAGGTGAGCGTGACACGCAGGCCCTCGACCTGGATCACCAGCACGTGGGCGTCGTTGGTGCCGATGTCGTTCTGCAGCAGCAGGCGGGCGCCGTCGCGGGTGGCGGCGGTGTCCAGCCCGGGGTGGTCGAGCTTGAGGGCGCGGGTGGAATCGAGCCCGCGCATGAAGGCGGCGATGCGCGGGCGGTCGAGCGCATCGACCTGCCACACGTGGGCGCCGTCGATGGTCTCGCTGGAGAGCTCGGCGGCGAGGCGGTTGAGCGCCTTGTGCAGATCCATCACCAGCAGGTGCAGGCTGTCGTCCTTGCCGCGCTTGCCACTGGTGAGCGCCTGGAGCTGCGCCGAAGACAGCGTGTCGGGCGCAAGCTCGGCCAGCCAGGCACACCAGTGCGCGCAGCGCGTGTCGAAGTCCTCGTCGCCCTCGAGCGGTCGCGCCATCGTGCGCAGGTCCTCGGCAAGCAGGGCGACGAGGCGGTCGAGGCCGGCCACGTGCAACTCCTTGCCCTCGCGGTAGGCGGTCGCCGGCAGCTGCGCCAGCCAGGGCGCATCGACCCCGGCGGCGGCGAACTCGCGTGCCAGGTCGAGCGCAGGAGCATCGCCGCGCTGCGCGTGGTCGTGCGCCGCCTGCAGCACGCTGAGATAGAGCTTCAGTCGATCGTTGGCGGCCAGCGCCACACGGACCCGCGCCGGCCTGAGCAGTTCCGCCTGTCCCAGGCTGGCGACGGCCTCGAGCTTCTCCATGGCATCCTCCCGTTGTTCGTGAAGGATTCTGTGGGTGAAATGTGACAGTCATGTCACCATGAAGACGCATCTTGCTGCGCTGCGCAAGACGGGCTTCACGAAACCGCAATACGGCTGTCAAGCGACCGGCGCACACTTTGTTCAACGACCAGCGCGCAATCGTCGGGGTAGGGCAGCGACCCCATCCGCACGGGATGCGCACGGAGGCAATCCTCATGCCAGCTTCGCGACGGGGCGGCAAACGGCCGGCAACGGCCCCCACCGCCAACCAGCAACCCGACCCGAATCGCGCCCCGGGCGGGTCGAAAGGCACGAATGGCCGCAATGGCGGCCTGCACCGCCAGAACGGCATTCCCGATGGACGCGCGGTTTACCGCCACATCGCCGCGATCGGCGACGGCCTCTCCGCCCGCGCCGACCCCTTCGGCATCGCCGCGCCCATCCTGCACGCACAGATGGCCTGGCTCATGCACCCGCAGGAACTCGGCGAGCGCCTCGCCGGCCTCGGCACCGACCTGTGGCAGCTGCAGTGGCACACCTGGCGGCGCGCGCTCGGCCTGCCCAGCATGGACCCGGTCAAGCCGCACGCCGACGATCCCCGCTTCGCCGACCCGGTGTGGACCGATACGGCCACCTGGGACCTGGTGAAGGAGTGGTACCTCGCCTTCACCCACCACGTCCAGGACATGCTCTACGAGACGCCGGGGCTGTCCGGCAAGGAGCGCCGGCGCGCGGCGTTCTGGTGGCGGAAGTGGCTCAACGCGGTGGCGCCGACCAACTACCTGTGGTCCAACCCGATCGCGCTGCGCAAGTTCATCGACACCCGCGGCCACAGCCTGTGGCAGGGCTGGCAGAACATGCTCGCCGACCTGCAGGCGGGCAACGTGCGCATGACCGACCCCGACGGCTTCCGCGTCGGCGAGGACCTCGCCACCACGCCGGGCGCGGTGATCTTCCGCAACCGCCTGCTCGAGGTCATCCACTACGCACCCACCCGGCCGCAGGTGCATGCCGAGCCGGTGGTGATCGTCACGCCCTGGATCAACAAGTTCTACATCCTCGACCTCAACCCGAGGAAGAGCATGGTGCGCTTCCTGCTCGACCAGGGCCTGGACGTCTACATCACGAGCTGGAAGAACCCCGACGCGTCGATGCGCGAGATCCGCTTCGACGACTACCTGGCGGAGGGCATCTCGGAGATCGTGCGGGTGGCACGCGAGGTCAGCGCTGCCGAGCGGGTGCACGCGGTCGGCTACTGCATCGGCGGCACCGCGCTCGCCACCTGGATGGCCTGGGCGGCGCGCCACTACGGCGAGGACGCCGTGCCGGTGCGCGACTGGACGCTGTTCACCACCCTGGTGGACTTCCACAAGCCGGGCGACATCGAGGTCTTCATCGACGAGGAGAGCGTCGCCCACCTGAGCGCGCAGATGAATGAAAAAGGCTACCTGGACGGCAAGGACATGGCCGCATCCTTCCGTCTGCTGCGCTCGAACAGCCTGGTCTGGCACTACGTGGTGCACGGCTGGCTGTACGGCGAGTCGCCCGCGGCCTTCGACGTGCTGTACTGGAACATGGACACCACGCGCATGCCCTTTGCGATGCACGCGTGGTATCTGCGCGAGCTCTACCTGAACAACCGCCTCATCCAGCCCGACGCCCTCGTCGTGGCGGATGAACCGATCGACCTGCGCCGCATCCGCCAGCCGCTCTACGCCGTCGCCGCGGAGGACGACCACATCGCGCCCTGGGCGCAGACCTTCCACACCCTGCACCACGTCGCCGCCGACAAGCGCTTCGTGCTGTCGAGCTCCGGCCACATCCTCGGCATCATCAACCCGCCGGTGACGCCGCCCAAGCGCCACTACCGCGTGGCCACCGCCCATCGTGCCGATCGCGCGCCGCTCTGGCGCGATCGCGCCGAGCTGCGCGAAGGCAGCTGGTGGGAGGACTGGATGGCCTGGCTGAAGCCGCGCGCCGGCGAGCTGGTGCCGGCGCGTCCCGCGGCCGACGAGCGCCATCCGGCGCTGGGCGATGCGCCGGGGACGTATGTGCTGGAAGCGTGAGGGGCGGGCGCGGGGCGGATTTCTTGCTTGGTATCGATTCGACAGGAGGAAGCATCATGCAGACACGAGGCCATCTCGCCACCCCCGCTACACCGAATGCAATGCACCCTGGGCCGCAGCTCGGCCATGGGGGTCTTGATCGGCATACCACCGCAGCCTGGCAAGCGCGGCCGAAGAAGCACGTCGCCGACCTGCTCGACGACGCCGGCGCGCTCGCCGACTGGCACCGCAACCTCGAGCGCCTGCGCCACCCCGAGCGCGGCTGAAGCCACAGCGCGCAATCCGGGGAAGACCGGCGCGGTCTGGACCCACGTTGCCGACCCGGGCGAGGAGTGCTGCGCCGCAGCGTCTCCGAGCTCGGGTTTCTACGCTATATTGCGTCGCAACAGATCCAGCACGAGGACCTCTCCCATGGCCAGTCGCAACCCCTCCTTCTTCCGCCGCATCGGCCTCGCCTTCTCCGTCCTCTTCGGCGCCGAGCTCGCCGGCCGCCTCGTCCGCCTGCGCGAGCAAGCCACGGATGCCGAGACCCCCGCCACAGCCGGCGCCGAGGAAGCCGCCGCGCCCGCCCGGCCCGCCATCGTCCACGAGACCACCCCCGAGGCCGCGCTGCAGCTGCTCGGCCTGCTCCAGCGCGACGCGCGCTTCATCGACTTCGTCCAGGAAGACATCGGCGCGTACTCGGATGCCGACATCGGCGCCGCCGCGCGCGTGGTGCACGAGGGCTGCCGCAAGGTGCTCGACGAGCACTTCGCCATCGCGCCGGTGCGCAGCGAGGCCGAAGGCAGCCGCCTCACCCTGGCCGATGGCTTCGACGCCGCGGCCGTGCGCCTCACCGGCAAGGTGGTGGGCAAGCCGCCCTTCACCGGCACCCTCGGCCATCGCGGCTGGCGCGTGACCGACACCCGCCTGCCGGCGCTGGCCGAAGGCCACGACGCCAGCGTGATCGCCCAGGCCGAGGTGGAGCTGTGAGCGCGGCCCGCTACACCCTCGGCATCGACCTCGGCACCACCCACTGCGCGCTGTCCTATGTCGACCTCGAGGCCAGCGACGGCGACCAGGCCGCGCAGCAGGTGCTGGAGATCCCCCAGCTCACCGGTCCGGGCAGCATCGAGGGACGCCCGCTGCTGCCCTCCTTCCTCTACCTGCCGCACGCCGACGAGCTCGCCCCCGGCGACCTGAGCCTGCCCTGGGGGGCGACGCAGGATCACGCGGTGGGCGAATTCGCGCGCAGCCGCGGCGCGGCGACGCCGATCCGCCTGGTGGCGAGCGCCAAGAGCTGGCTGTGCCACCCCGGCGTGGACCGGCGTGCCGACATCCTGCCCGCCGAGGCGCCGCCCGAGGTGGCGCGCATCTCGCCGCTGACCGCCTCGGTGCGCTACCTGTCGCACCTGCGCGCGGCCTGGAACGCCGCCCATCCCGAGGCCCCCTTCGACGCCCAGGACATCACCGTCACCATCCCGGCCTCCTTCGACCCCGCCGCGCGCGAGCTCACCGCCGAGGCCGCGCAGGCCGCCGGCTACCCGCCCGTCACCCTGCTCGAAGAGCCCCAGGCCGCGCTCTACAGCTGGATCCAGCGCAGTGCCGGGCAATGGCGCAAGGAGGTGAAGACCGGCGACCTGATCCTGGTGGTCGACGTCGGCGGCGGCACCACCGACCTGTCGCTGATCGCAGTGCTCGAGCGCGACGGCAATCTCGAGCTGCACCGCGTGGCGGTGGGCGAGCACATCCTGCTCGGCGGCGACAACATGGACCTGGCGCTGGCCTACACGGTCACGCGCAAGCTGGCCGCGCAGGGCACCCGGCTCGACCCCTGGCAGACGCGCGCGCTCGCCCACGCCTGCCGCGCCGCCAAGGAAGCGCTGCTGAGCGACCCCGGGCTGGACAGCGTGCCGGTGGTGGTGCCGAGCCGCGGCTCCAAGCTCATCGGCGGCTCGATCCGCACCGAGGTGCTGCGCGAGGAGCTGACCGCCACCCTGGTCGAGGGCTTCTTCCCCCGCGTCGCGGTCACCGAGCAACCCATCACGCGGGCGCGTGCCGCGCTCACCCAGCTCGGCCTCCCCTATGCGCAGGACGCGGCGGTCACCCGCCACCTCGCCGCCTTCCTCACCCGCCAGCTCGGCGCCACTTCCGAGCTCGACGGCTTCGCCGTCCAGCCCGGGGACGCGCACTTCCTCCACCCCACCGCGGTGCTGCTCAACGGCGGCGTGCTCAAGTCGGTCGTGATCGCCGAGCGCGTGCTCGACACGCTCAACGACTGGCTCGCCGCCGACGGCGCCGCGCCGGCGCGCCTGCTCGGCGGTGCCGACCTCGACCTCGCGGTGGCGCGCGGCGCGGCCTACTACGGCTACGTGCGCCGCGGCCGCGGGGTGCGCATCCGCGGCGGCACCGCGCGCGCCTACTACGTCGGCATCGAGTCCTCGATGCCCGCCATCCCCGGCATGGAGCCGCCGCTCGAGGCGCTGTGCGTCGCGCCCTTCGGCATGGAGGAGGGCAGCGAGGCCGCCCTGCCCGAGCAGGAGTTCGGCCTGGTGGTCGGCGAGCCGGTGCGCTTGCGCTTCTTCGGCTCCTCGGTGCGCCGCCAGGACGAGGTCGGCACCCTGCTCGACTGGTGGACCGACGACGAGCTGCAGGAGCTCGAGGAGATCGAGGCCACCCTGCCCGCCGAAGGCCGCCGCCCCGGCGAGGTCGTGCGCGTCAAGCTGCACGCCCGCGTCACCGAGGCCGGCACGCTCGAGCTCGAGGCCCTGCCGGTGGACGGCAGCGCGCGCTGGAAGGTGCAGTTCGACGTGCGCGGCACCACCGAGGCCTGAGGTCCTTCGCGTGGCGACGCGCTACACCGTCGGCATCGACCTCGGCACCAGCAACACCGTGGTCGCCTTCGCCGCCGCCGGCGAGGACCGCATCCAGGTGCTGGAGATCGAGCAGCTCGTCGGCCGCGGCGAGCTCGCCGCGCGCGCGCTGCTGCCCTCGGTGCGCTACCACCCCGCCGCGGGCGAGCTCGACCCCGCCACGCTGCGCCTGGCCGCAAGCCTGGCGGGGCTCGACGAGGTGGACAAGGCCGCGGTGATGGGCGCGGCGGTGGTCGGGCAGTACGCCCGCGAGCTCGGCGCCCAGGTGCCCGGGCGCGCGGTGGCCAGCGCCAAGAGCTGGCTGTCGCACGCCGGCGTCGACCGCAGCGCCGCCATCCTGCCCTGGGGCGCGGCCGAGGACGTGCCCAAGGTCTCGCCGGTGGTCGCGAGCGCGAGCTACCTCGCCCATGTGCGCGCGGCGTGGCGACGGCGGCACCCCGAGGCCCCGCTGGAAGACCAGGACATCGTGCTCACGGTGCCCGCCTCCTTCGACGAGGGTGCGCGCGCGCTCACCCTGGAGGCGGCCCGCCTCGCCGGCCTGCCGCGCCTGCGCCTGCTGGAGGAGCCGCAGGCTGCCTTCCACGACTGGCTTTTCCGCCACCGCGAACGGCTCGCCACCGAGCTGGCGCAGTCCCGCCTGCTGCTGGTGTGCGACGTCGGCGGCGGCACCACCGACCTCACCCTGATCCAGGTCGAGCCTGCCGCGGACGGCGTCTCGCCGCCGCGCCTGACCCGCATCGGCGTCGGCGACCACCTGATGTTGGGCGGCGACAACATGGACCTGGCGCTCGCCCACCTGGTGGAGCAGCGCCTGCTCGCGAGCGGCGAACGCCTGTCCGCCGCCCAGCTCTCGCAGCTGGTGCAGCGCTGCCGGGCGGCGAAGGAGCAGCTGCTCGCCGCCGACGCGCCGGAACAGGTCAAGGTCACCCTGCTCGGCGCCGGCGCGCGCCTGATCGGCGCGGCGCGCTCGACCGAGCTGCGCCGCGACGAGGTCCTGGGCCTGGTGGTGGACGGCTTCCTGCCCGTGGTCGCGACACACGAGGCGCCCCGGCGCCGGCGCGCCGCGATCGTCGAGTTCGGCCTGCCCTATCCCGCCGACCCGGCGATCAGCCGCCACCTCGCCGCCTTCCTGCAGCGCCACGGCCAGGTCGCACGCGCGGCGCTCGGAATGCCCGCTGCGGAGGCGGGCGGAAATACGGCGGGCGATGCGGACGCAATCGCGGTCCCGCCCGCGATCCCCGACACCCTGCTGCTCAACGGCGGCGTGTTCCGCGCCGACGCGATCTCCGCCCGCCTGGAAGACTTGCTCGCGCACTGGCGCGGAGCACCGCCCCGCGTGCTGCACAACGATGCCCCCGATCTCGCCGTCGCCCGCGGCGCGGTGGCCTTCGCGCTCGTGCGCGCCGGGCGCGCCGGCCTTGGCCCCGGCATCGGCGGCGGCTCGGCGCGCAGCTACTTCCTGGTGCTGGAGGAGGGCGGCGAGGCCGCGCGCGCGATCTGCGTGCTGCCTCGCGGCACCGAATCCGGCACCGAGGTCGCGCTCCCCGAGCGCCGCTTCGCGCTGCGTCTCGGCCAGGCGGTGCGCTTCCACCTCGTCTCCTCCACCAGCGACAGCGCGTGGCAGGCGGGCGAGCTGGTCGAGCTCGCCGCCGACGACTTCATCCACCTGCCCCCGCTCGCCACCCGCCTGCCCGCCACCGCCGCCGGCCGCCGCGAGAACGTCACCGTGCGCCTGGTCGCCTGCCTGACCGAGGTCGGCACGCTGGAGATGCAGTGCGTGGCGATCGACGACGACACCCAGCGCTGGCAGCTCGCCTTCCAGGTGCGCGCCGAGGCCGAGGCACCGGCCACCGAGGCCGCGGCCGGCGCCCATCCGCGCCTGGCGCAGGCCATCGCCCTCATCGACGAGGTCTTCGGTGGGCAGGCGCGCGAGCTGGACGCCAAGGCGGTGCGCCAGCTGCGCGCCCGCCTCGAGCGCGTGCTCGGCCGCCGCGACGACTGGGACATGGCGCTGCTGCGCGCGCTCGTCGACGCCCTGCTCGAGCGCGCGCGCCGGCGCCGGCGCTCGGCGGAGCACGAGCGCGTGTGGCTCAACCTCGCCGGCTACTGCCTGCGCCCGGGCCTCGGCGCGGCGCTCGACGACTGGCGCATCGACCAGCTGTGGCCCCTGTTCGGCCAGGGCCTGCAGTACGTGCGCGAGGGCAACAACTGGAGCGAATGGTGGACGCTGTGGCGGCGCTGCGCCGGCGGCCTCGACGAGGCCCGCCAGCTGCAGGTCCTGGAGGTGCTGGCCGGCCATCTGGAGGACACCGACGCCGCCCGCCGCCGCGGCGACCCGGTGCAGGGCAGCTACGACGACATGGTGCGCCTGGCCGCCGCGCTCGAGCGCGTACCGGCGATGCACCGCAGCGAGGTCGGCAAGTGGCTCCTCGAGCGCCTCGCCCGCCCCGCCGAGAAGGCGCACACGTGGTGGGCGCTCGGCCGCGTCGGCGCGCGCGAGTCGCTCTACGGCAGCGCGCACACGGTGGTGCCGCCGGAGACCGCCGCCGAGTGGCTGCAGGCCGTGCTCGCGCTCGACTGGAAGGCCGTGGAGCCCGCCGCCTTCGCCGCGGCCCAGCTCGCCCGCCTCACCGGCGACCGCGCACGCGACCTCCCACCCGAGCTGCGCGATGAGGTCGCCCGCCGCCTGGCCGCCATGCGCGCCCCGCAGAGCTGGATCACCATGGTGCGCGAGGTGGTCAGCCTCGACGACGCCGACCGCCGCCGCAGCTTCGGCGAGGCGCTGCCGCCGGGCCTACGGCTGTTGTGAAACGCCGCGGTCGATGAAGGCGTGGCGCCGTCGGTGCCTCGGCACCGACGGCGCCCGCGCGCTCACTTCAGGCCGGCGAGCGGCGCGCGGTCGATCGCCGACAGTGGCGCATTGACCTCGAACAGCTTCGCATGCACCTCGGGCACGCCGAAGCCGAGCAGGCGCGCGCAGTGCATCTCCAGGTAGCGCTCGGCGTCGGCGCGGTCGGCGAAGAGGTAGATCCCGCCGGCCTCGCCGGTGTCGCGGTTCTCGGTCCAGATCTTCCACAGCAGGCCGGGCTCCTGCGCGATGGACTGCGCCAGGCCCTGCATGGCCTGCGCCATGTCCTCGCCCCAGGGGCCTTGGTAAGGGAAATCGACTTGAAGAAGGATGGGCATGGGGAGCTCCTGGGTGTCGGGGCCGGAGGGAAAGGCGGCTCGGGCTGCGGCGGGACGACACAACACGCCTTCGCCGAGGCTTGCGGCGGTTCGCGACTCGTCGGTCATTCTACCGTCTCGACGCGAACGTTCGGCCATGACGCCGACCGAAGCGCCGCGTTCGCGCCTGCCGGCCCTCCTACGCCGAGGGTCGGCGTGGCGGCGGTTCGGTTCTGTAGGAGCGCCGGCAGGCGCGAATGCGGCCGCTCCGAAGCGAAGCTTTCGACCAACGCCCGCTACCCTTGACCGACCAAGCCATCTTCCCTCAACTTCCATCCGCCCTGCTCCCTTCTCACCGTCACCCACGATGCCCGCCTCCACCGCGCTCCACTTCGAAACCATCGCCCGCGCGATCGCCTTCGTGCGCGCCCATCCCCACCTCCCGCCCGAGGCGGTCGCGGAGGCTCTAGGCCTCGATCGCGTACGGTGGCGACGGGTGCTCGCGGAATGGGCGGAACTCACCCCGGAGCGCTTCGTGCACTGCTTGAGCCGGGCATACGCGCGCGAGCGACTGTCGCTGACGCCGGAACTGCTGCCGGAAACGCTCGCGAGCGCTCCCGCAACTGCGGGCCAGGCTCGCGCCGGGCAGCTCACCTGGGAGGCAATGCCCCCCGCCGAACCGCGCGCAGCGGGGCACGCCATCGAGCTCGGCCACGGCCTCGCCGTCACGCCCTTCGGCGACGCGCTGCTGGCGTGGACCGGCCGCGGCCTGTGCCATCTCGCCTTTCGCTGCACGGACGAGGCGGCGCTGCTCGCGGAGCTGCGCCAGCTGTGGCCCACGGCCGCGCTCGGCCGCGACGATGCGCACGCGCGCAGCCTGGCGCAGCGGATCTTCACGGCGCACTCGCCCTCCACCTCGGCGGCTGCAGCCGCCGAACCCACCTCAACGATCGACGCGACCGACCCGGACCGCGGCGGCGTCCACCTGCTGCTGCGCGGCACGCCCTTCCAGATCCGCGTCTGGTCCGCCCTGATGCGCATCCCGCGCGGCCGCCTGCTGTCCTACCGCCAGCTCGCCGCCCTGCTCGGCATGCCGGCGGCGCCACGCAGCGTCGGCAGCGCAATCGCGGCCAACACCCTCGGCTACCTCGTCCCCTGCCATCGCCTGATCCGCGCGGACGGCGATGCGGGCGAGTTTCGCTGGGGCAGCGAGCGCAAGCTGGCTATGCTGGCTTGGGAGGCGTCGTGAGCGCGCTCGCCGCCCGCGAGAAAGCGCGTGCCTTCGCGGGGGAAGAGGTCGCGCAGCGCGCGGAGAGTCGTCCCGCGCGCGCACCCGCACGGCCGTGCGAAGCGACGCGCCTTGCCGCCACGAAGCGAGGCGAACGGAGAGGAGCACGGTGAATACGCGACGCAGTCCCGACTATCTGGCCGGCTACCCGCCGGCGCTGGTGCAGCAGGTGAGGACGCTGATCGAGCAGGGCGGGCTGGCAGACGCGCTGCGCCGGCGCTACCCGCAGGCGCACGCGGTGCGTTCGAACAGCGCGCTCCACGACTACGTGCAGGCGCTCAAGGCCGCGCACCTGCGCAGCGCGCCGCCGCTCGCCAAGGTGCGCTTCGACAACACCCTGCACGTGATCCGCAACGCGCTCGGCACCCACACCGCGATCTCGCGCGTGCAGGGCGCGCGCCTGCAGGCCAAGCGCGAGATCCGCATCGCCACCCTGTTCCGCACGGCCCCGGAGGCCTTCCTGCGCATGATCGTGGTGCACGAGCTCGCCCACCTGCGCGTGCGCGAGCACGACAAGGCCTTCTACCAGCTCTGCCAGCACATGGAGCCCGACTACCACCAGTACGAGTTCGACCTGCGCACCTACCTCGCGTACCGCGACGCGGGCGGCGAGGCCATCTGGGAGGCGTAGCGGTCTCGGCAGGAGCGGCGGCGGGCGCGAACGCGGCGGTCGGGATCGGCACGCAAGTCGATCGATGAACGGCCCGAATCGCGCCTGCCGGCGCTCCTACATGAACCCTCCTTCCCCAAGCGACGCCGTGACGCCCACCGCGGGAACAGCCGCCACGACACCCGCTGCGCCATCCGCCGTGACACGCCCTGTAGGAGCGGCGGCAGCCGCGAAGACGGCGGTCCGGCAAGCGCGTCGCCCATTCCGTGCGCCGCGGTTCGCGCCTGCCGGCGCTCCTACATGAACCCTCCTCCTCCAAGCGACGCCACGACACCCGCCGCAACACCCGACACGACATCCGCCGCGACACGCGCTGTAGGAGCGGCGGCAGCCGCGAAGACGGCGGTCCGGCGAGCGCGTCGCCCATTCCGTGCGCGGCGGTTCGCGCCTGCCGGCGCCCCTGCAGGAACCGGACACGCAAAGCGAACCGCCCACACCGCGCGGCTGCACGGTGTGGGCGGGAGGCGGTGACAACCCGGAAGCGGATCAGCGCAGGTCGAAGCGGTCCGCGTTCATCACCTTGGTCCACGCGGCGACGAAGTCGCGCACGAACTTCTCCTGGTTGTCGTCCTGGGCATACACCTCGGCATACGCGCGCAGGATCGAGTTGGAGCCGAACACCAGATCGACGCGAGTCGCGGTCCACTTCTTCGCGCCGCTCTTGCGCTCGACGATGTCGTAGCTGTTGCGCCCGGTCGGCTTCCAGCTGTAGCGCATGTCGGTCAGATTCACGAAGAAGTCGTTGGTCAGGGCGCCGACGCGGTCGGTGAACACGCCGTGCTTGCTGCCGCCGTGGTTGGTGCCGAGGACCCGCAGGCCACCGATCAGCACGGTCATCTCGGGGGCGGTGAGGCCGAGCAGCTGGGCGCGGTCGAGCAGCATCTCCTCGGGCTGGACCACGTAATCCTTCTTCTGCCAGTTGCGGAAGCCGTCATGCACCGGCTCCAGCACCTCGAAGGACTCGACGTCGGTCTGCGCCTGGCTGGCATCGCCGCGGCCCGGGGCGAAGGGCACGTCCACATTGAAGCCGGCCGCCTTGATCGCCTGCTCCAGGCCGACGTTGCCGCCGAGCACGATCACGTCGGCGACGCTGGCGCCAGTCTCCGCGGCGATCTTCTCGTAGGCCGCAAGCGCCCTGGCCAGGCGTGCCGGCTCATTGCCTTCCCAGTCCTTCTGCGGGGCGAGGCGGATGCGCGCGCCGTTGGCTCCGCCGCGGTAGTCCGAGCCGCGGAAGGTGCGGGCGCTGTCCCAGGCGGTGGCGACCATGTCGCCCACCGACAGGCCGGCGGCAGCGATCTTCGCCTTCACCGCGGCGACGTCGTAGTTCGTGTTGCCGGCGGGCACCGGGTCCTGCCAGATCAGGTCTTCAGCAGGCACGTCGGGACCGATGTAGCGCGCCTTCGGACCCATGTCGCGGTGGGTGAGCTTGAACCAGGCGCGCGCGAAGACTTCCTCGAAATAGGCTTGATCATTGCGGAAGCGCTCCGCGATCTTGCGGTACTCGGGGTCGAAGCGCAGCGCCATGTCGGCATCGGTCATCATCGGCTTGCGGCGGATCGACGGGTCTTCCACGTCCACCGGCATGTCTTCCTCGGCGATGTTCAGCGGCTCCCACTGCCACGCACCGGCCGGCGACTTCTGCAGCCACCAGTCGTGCTTGAACAGCATGTCGAAGTAGCCGTTGTCCCACTGGGTGGGCTTGGAGGTCCACGCGCCCTCGATGCCGCTGGTCACGGTGTCGCGACCGACGCCGCGGGTGGTGTGGTTCATCCAGCCGAAGCCCTGCTCCTCGAGGTCGGCGCCTTCGGGTGCCGGGCCGAGCAGGGCGGCGCTGCCGTTGCCGTGCGCCTTGCCGACGGTGTGGCCGCCGGCGGTGAGCGCCACGGTCTCTTCATCGTTCATCGCCATGCGGGCGAAGGTCACGCGCATGTCGTGGGCGGTCTTGAGCGGGTCGGGCTTGCCGTCGACGCCCTCGGGGTTCACGTAGATCAGGCCCATCATCACCGCAGCGAGGGGGTTCTCGAGGTCGCGCTGGCCGGAGTAGCGCGAACCCTCGCTGCCGCTGGGGGCCAGCCATTCCTTCTCGGAGCCCCAGTAGATGTCCTTCTCGGGATGCCAGATGTCCTCGCGACCGAAGGCGAAGCCGAAGGTCTTGAAGCCCATCGACTCGTAGGCCATGTTGCCGGCAAGGATGATGAGGTCGGCCCAGCTGATCTTGTTGCCGTACTTGCGCTTGATCGGCCACAGCAGGCGGCGCGCCTTGTCGAGGTTGCCGTTGTCGGGCCAGGAGTTCAGCGGCGCGAAGCGCTGGTTGCCGGTGCCCGCGCCACCGCGGCCGTCGGCGATGCGGTAGGTGCCCGCGGCGTGCCAGGCCATGCGGATCATCAGACCGCCATAGTGACCCCAGTCGGCCGGCCACCAGTCCTGGCTGTCCGTCATCAGGGCCTTGAGGTCGTTCTTGAGCGCGTCGACGTCGAGCTTCTTGAGCTCCTCGCGATAGTCGAAACCTGCTCCCAGCGGGTTGGACTTGCTGTCGTGCTGGTGGAGGATGTCCAGGTTCAGCGCCTTGGGCCACCAGGCCATCACCGAGTCCTTGGCGGAGGTGTTGCCGCCATGCATGACCGGGCACTTCCCTGCGCTGCTCGTGCTGTTCTCGCTCATCTCATTCTCCCTCTTTGACTGTGACGCAAACTGTTCGCGAAGGGCGGTCGCACCTCGCAGGAAGCCTCTCCCGCCCTTGGCCCGCGATCGCGGACGCAGGCTGGAAGCGGCCGAAAACCGCTGCTGACAGACTCAGACTAGCAAAGATCGATCGCTTTGGAAGCAATGGGAAGGATTGATGGAGACTATCCGCTTTGGTTGCGGTGCACAATGAAATCTATCCGGAGAGCCCACAGGGCGCGCGTGTCCCGGATAACGCCCTTGCCCGCTCCTGGACT
>Ga0209605_1002373_pt1 | contig 18341 bp, 21 predicted proteins | sample AD_UKC035_MetaG_FD_184408 | JGI IMG/M metagenome (GOLD analysis project Ga0209605, IMG submission 184408) | Active sludge microbial communities of municipal wastewater-treating anaerobic digesters from USA - AD_UKC035_MetaG (SPAdes) (version 2) | ecosystem: Engineered > Bioreactor > Anaerobic >...
GGCGGCGATGTGACGAAAATTGATACGCAAGTTAACCAGACAATTCACGTCACCCAACCCGTTACCTTACGCCCGGGCAGCGCTCCGCCTCGCCCATCCTTGATGATCGGGCGCGATGATGACATCCAGGCGCTGAAGGAACGTTTGGGCATGACAGAAAGCCGGCTTTCTGTCCAGGTGCTGACCGCTATCAAGGGCTGGCCGGGTGTGGGCAAAACCACGATTGCCTCTGCCCTGGCGCATGATACTGAAATTGCCAGCCGGTTTCCCGATGGCGTATTGTGGGCCTCGCTGGGCCAGGAGCCTAATATACTCTCTGAAATGGCTGCCTGGGGGCGGGCTTTAGGTACTGAAGATGTACTGAAAGCGAAGTCGGTGGAAGAGGCGCAAGCGCTATTGGCTGGTTTGCTGCGCGATAAGCGCATGTTGTTGATTATTGACGATGTTTGGAGAGCTGAAGATGCTGTGCCGTTCAAGGCTGGCGGTACGGGCTGCGCAACCTTAATCACGACGCGCCTGGATGGGGTCGCCAATGCTTTAGCGCCAGTGGCTGATAATATCTACCGCTTGAGGGTTCTGAAAGATGAGGATGCGCTGGAGCTGCTCAAGCAACTGGCTCCCACCGTGGTCGCACAGCACCCCAGTGAATGTCTGGTTTTGGTGCAAGAGTTGGAAGGCCTGCCGCTGGCCTTGCAAGTTGCCGGGCGCTTGTTGAATACAGAAGCCAATTATGGCTTTGGGGTTGTGGAATTGATCGAGGAGTTGCGGGATGGGGCGAAACTTTTGGAAGCCACGGCCCCGGCTGATCGGGCTGACCTGGTGAATGAAACTACGCCAACAATTGCTGCGCTGTTACAGAAAAGCCTGGATCGGCTGGATGAAGCATCGCGGGATTGTTATGCTTACCTGGGCGTCTTTGCGCCCAAGCCGGCGACATTTGATCTGGAAGCGATGAAATTTGTTTGGCAGGTGGAAGACCCCAAACTCACCGTCAAGATACTGGTGGATCGCGGTTTGCTGGAATATGTTCCTGAGTTAGGCCGCTACCAAATGCACGCTCTGCTGGTGATGCTGGCAAAATCACTGTTGACTGACGAATAGCTAGACTATGCCTGGAATCCAAGGCGCTCAACTCCGTCACAGCCAATATTATCGGATGATCCTTCAAGTTATTGAAGAAATGTATTCATCCGATGTTGATCGCCAGGCTGGATTAGTTGGGCTAAATTTGGAACTCGATCATATCCGACTTGGGCAAAAGTCAGCGAAGGAGTATTTTGACCAAGCCCAAAACCGCGAGGCCGCCTATCTGTGTATTGCATATGCGGAATCAGCCCCCAATTCCATTGGATTGAGAATATCACCAGTAGAAGAAATCGAATGGCTAACGACCGCATTAGCTGCTGTCCGATACCTTGGCGATCAAAATGCTGAGGGGAGAATTTTACATAACCTGAGTTTCGCCTATGATTCAATTGGGAATAAAGAACGGGCTATTGGCTATCTACAGCAACGACTTGAATTGGCCGTTAGTTTGCAAGATATTAGAGGGGAGGCCAGAGCATTGAATGCGATGGGTAACATATTCGCAGGTGACGGCCAACTTGATCAAGCTTTGATCTGCTATAAAAAATATTTTCCTTTAGCGGCAGACTTGGGAGATTTACGCGATCTGTCTCACGCGATGGGAAATGCATCGCAAGTCCTGTATGAGATGGGGTTCAAACGTGATGCAATAACGGGATATCTCCAAACCTTACAACTTGTTAGGGAAAACGGCGATGCAGAAGGAGAATGTGTTACGTTACGACATCTTGGCGACACTTATTTTGATTCAAGGCGCTATCGCCAAGCATTAGATTATTACGATCAAGCGCTTTCTATAGCGAAACGACAATATGACCCACGTTTGCTTCCGCCCATTCTGATTGCAATTGGAAACGCTTATGTTTCGCTGCGCCAGATTGAGAAAGGACGCTCCTATTATCAGAGTTGCTATAACCTGGCCTCTGAACTTCAAAATCAAGCCAGTCAGGCAATTGCTCTTGGCAATCTCGGAGGCCTTCTACTTGCAGAAGGGGAATACGAAAAATCACGCGATCATTTCAATCGTCAATTGGAAATAGTCACAAAAATCCAAGATCAACGCCAAGAAGCATCTGCTCTAGTAGGACTAGGTATCGCTCATTTGCGTATGAAACAAACATCCATAGCTCTAGAATATTTGACGCAGGCAAAAAACATTTTTGATAAACTAGGGCTTCAATTACCGCGCGAAGTGATTTTTGGCTTAAGCATACTTCGCTCTCCAGGCTTCTTTTGTTGCCTTTTTTCTCTTAGCGATCTGCTACGCCGTTTATTTCGTGTAGTTTCGCGAGGTAAATCCCTGGACGATTCGGACAATGCTAAGTGATTTTTGTAATCAATGATTTCTATGTCTAGAAAAGAAACCGAAGCCAAATTGCGTTACGCTCGGTACTATGCTGGGGTGCTCTATGCAACCAGCCAGCTTTACCAAAAGGGCAATGATGATTTGGCTAACGGTCTCAACCGCCTGGACCTGGAATGGGAGAATATTCGCCAGGGGCAGCGCTGGGCGGCCAACCTGGCGCCCAACAATCACGCAGCTGCTGAGCTGTGCAGCCGCTATCCAGATGCTGGGGTATATTCCCTGGAACTCCGCCAGCATCCGAACGAACGTATTCAATGGCTGCAAGACGCGTTGCAAGCAGCTCGCCAGCTTAACGATCGTTACTGTGAAACAGCCTGCCTGGGGAACTTGGGCCTGGCTTACACAATGCTTGCTTTGTACCAGGAAGCCATCGCTTACCACCAACAATCCCTGGCAATTGACCAGGAACTGCAGCACAAAAACGGCATCGCCAGTGATTGGAATAACCTGGGCGCCATTTACCAGAACCTGGGCGATTACACACAAGCAGAGCAGTATATTACCCAGGCCCAGGAACTTTTCGAGCGGTTATCTGATCGTAGAGGCGAGGCCCTGGCGCTGCTCAATTTGGGAAACGTGAAGAACAGCCGAGGGCAATTTGAACAGGCAACGCAGTATTTGCAGAAGCTGCTTCCCATCGTGGAAGAAATAGGCGACTTGCATTTGGCGGCTGGGGCATTAAACAGCCTGGGGTTATCATACACTTACCTGGGCCAAACAGAGCGGGCGGTTGAGATGTACCAACGGGCGCGTAACATCTTCCAAATTATCAAAAACCAACGTGAAGAAGCCAAAGTCCTGAACAATTTGGGGCTGTTGCGAATGGAGAGCGGAAATACGGATCACGCCCTGGAATATTTTCAAACGGCGCTTAACCTGGCAATGCAGTTAGGTGATCCAGTCAATCAAAGCAACGCGCTCAGTAATATTGCCACATGCTGGGCTGCGAGGGGAAATTTGGACCTGGCCCTGGATTATCACTTGCAGCATCTTGAACTGACGTCGAAGATGAATTACTTACCCGGCAAAGCCAACGCTTTAGGCAACCTGGGGTTGCTGTACGCAGCCCGTAAAGATTATTCCCGAGCAGCCCAATATTATACGGAGCAGCTCACCCTTTGCGAAAAAATCCAAGATCGGCGAGGCGTCTGCGCTGCCCTGGGCAACTTGGGTATTCTTCACAAGAGCCAGGGACAACTTGAACGGGCGGATGAACTGTATCAACAACAGTTATCTTTGGCCAAAGAAATGGGCGACCGGCAAATTACAGCCAATGCGCTGACCAACCTTGGCAATGTCTATGCAGGGCATGGGCGCGTTGCAGAAGCAATTGGGCTGCATCGAGAGGCTTTGCAGATATTTGAAACGCTTGGCTACCAGCCCAGCGCAGCGGCCGCTCATTTCAACCTGGCCTGCGCCTTGGCCGAAGAAGGAGCTCTGCAGGAGGCCGTCAGTGAAGTAAAGGCCGCGCTGTCCATATATCAACAGATCCACCACCCGGCCGAGAGCATTGTAAACAGCCAGCTTGCGGCCTGGTTGTCGGAAATTCAAGATTCGGAGCAATCCTTGTAAGAAACGATGCCCAACCTTTTGGATGCTCGCTTACGACATGCGATCTTATTTCTTCAGCAGATGGATGCTGCCAATGACCGCTACCTGGTGGGCGATAGCGAGGCGGCAGCGGCATTGTTGGATTTTGATCATAACCAGGCTAACATTATTGCTGCTCAAAAGTGGTTGGCAGAATATGTCCCTGAAATCATGGACGAGGGAATCCAATCCGACGAGCTAGCGCGTGCCATTGTAGATCTGTGCAATGCTTACCCGGATGCCGGGGCTTACCTGGTCAGTTTGCGTCTGGGGCCAAATGAGCGTATCCAGTGGCTGCAAGCAGCATTGAACGCCAGCCAACGCCTGGGTAACGCAATCACTACCCAGGCTCATTTGGGCAATCTTGGATTAGCCCACGATGAGTTGGGGAATTTCTCCACCTCTATCGAGTATCTAGAGCAAGCTCTCAAATTGGCCGAGCAAATCGGCGACCGTTATCATCAAGGCGCCTGGCTTGGAAACTTGGGCAACATTTACGCTGCGCTTGGTGAGCATACAAAAGCAATTCAATTCCATGAACGTCACCTGGTAATTGCCCAGGAGATTAAAGACGAGCGCGGCGAGGGGCATGCCCTGGCCAATTTGGGCGTATCGCTGGCCTACCTTGGACAATCAGAAAAGGCTTTGGAAAACTACCAACGCTTCTTAGAACTGGCTGTTCAGCGTGGCGATCGTCACGACGAGAGCCAGGCGCGCCTGAATATTGGGTTAGCTTATTACGACATGGGGCAACTTGATGCAGCGACCGACGCTTTGCGCGCCGCTCAAGTGATTTGCAGCGAACTTAACGATCCCTTGACCCAGGCGCTTGTCATGGGCAGCTTAGCCGATATCAATATTGAACGCAAAGATTACCAGGCGGCAATCCAAACCCTGCACCAGGCGCTTGAGATGTTGAACAAAGCGCACCATGATATCCAGGCAGAATTGCGTTTGCTTCACAGCCTGGGCAACGCTTATAATGCCAGCGCCGATTACCCCAGGGCTTTGGATGTTTATTCTCGGCAATACACGTTGGCTGAATCGGTTGGCGCAAAAGCAAACATGTGCAATGTGCTTGCCAACCAGACCAGTGTTTACTGCGCGTTAGAGAATCTGGAGCAAGCCCTTGAGCTAGGACAAAGGGGGTTGCAGCTTGCCCAAGCCATTAGTTCGTTATCCAACGAGGCCTTCATACGTTGGCAATTGGGGTTGATTTACGAGAAATGTGGTGATAAGGAAAAAGCAATTGGTGAGATGAAAATCGCAATCCAAATCGAAGCCCAAGTTGGCGGAGTCAATTTGGCAACCCACAGCAGATATCTAGAGCGTTTGAACATGGTTTGATGGAGAACAATAACTTCCATCCTTCTAGGTGATAATGGAAACAGGTAATAAAATGCGAGTAAAGGAATAGTTTTTAGCAAGGTTTTTATGGCTCATGAATTTGAAGCATACCTTAGATGGGCTCATTATTACCGCGAATTCGGTGATAAGCACTCTTCCAATTTTGCATCCTTGGATTATGAGCTTTTGCAAATCCAAGCGGTTTTAAATTGGCTTTCTACTTGTGTCGACAAACGATGTTCAGAAATTTTATTAAGTTTGATTGGAGATATTTCTTCATATTTCGAGCAACGGTCGCTCAACAATCTACTGCTCCAGTACGTAAAAGTTTGCTTGAAAGCCGCTGAAGATCTTGAGGAAAATCCGGGTTGGATTTATCTTATAGCTTACCGCACTAATTGGGCACTTGGGAGGTGGGACGATGCAGGTAATTATATAAATCTAGCTCTTGAAACCACACCTCCTAATACTCGTGATTATGCAACCATCTTGCGATCTTTGGGAAGCTTCCAGCTTAATCGTGGCAATTATCAGGAAGCCCTTCGTACCTTTTCAAAGGCCAAACTAATTTATCATTATGTTGGAGATTCAAAAGGAGAGTCGTTAATCCAAGCCGAGGAAGCTGCTTATTACCTTAATAAAGCTGAATACTCTACTGCATATCAGCTCTATTCTGAAGTAATGCGTTTTGAACAAAATTATGAGACTCGAGTTTCAGATCATACGCTCTTGATGATGGGAATCGCCTTAAGAAGATTGAAGGATTACCAAAATTCAATCGAGTATCTAAGCCAATTAATGCAGAGAGCAGAAAGCAGTCACTCACAGAGCGCATATGCGACCTCTGCTCATCATCTTGCATGGACTTATATAGATCAGGGTGTGTATGAACAAGCAAAGAAATATGCAGAATTGGCTAAGGTAACTTATAACACTATAGCTGATTTACGCGGCTCATCAGATTCCGATGAGCAATTAGGCCTGATAGCCATTGCGTTGGGAAATTATTATGAAAGTCAGGTGTTTTTGGGGCGGTCCATGACCATACGGAAAAAACTCGGGAATCAGCAAGGCTATGCTAGCAGTATAAGACGTATGGCTAAGTTACGATTTGCACAGGGCCACTTATTAGCCGCAATTTATTATTTGGTTAAGAGTTTATATTTGTACTACAAAATCGGGATGTTACCTGTAAGTCGCATTATTCGATTTGTAGGTGACATTTTTAGTAAACGGTTAGTTTCTTGAGATGACAGTGATATAAACTTTAGACTATGCCCACTATTCACAATGCGAGTTTGAAACATTCTCGATTTTATTCTGAAGTTCTTCTCTCTGCAGATCGATTGTTTGAGCAAGGGGGGCGTCACATTGAAGAAGGCTTGGGGCGCTTTGATGACAATCGGAAAAATATTGAATTGGGACAAAAATGGGCTGAGATCCACGCTGCTTTGGATGAGGAAGCTGCTACTCTTGCCAGCGAGTATCCTGAACGAGGGGCTCACTGCCTGTATCTGCGCCACAAACCAGCAGAGAGAATTGCATGGCTTCAATGTGCTTTACAGGTAGCCCATCAACGTGGGTTTGAATTGGTTGAGGGGAACTTACATGGCAAAATTGCTCTGGCTCTTACTGAAATGGGTGAATACCAGCAAGCTATTGGGCACTACTCGATTCGGCTAGAGATCGCAGAGCGTTTACGCGACCTGGACGGCCTGGGAGAAGGCGCCTGCAACCTGGGGATTTTGTATGACAACCTGGAGATGTTAGAACCGGCGCAGGAGTGCTACCAATATGCGCTTGAGCTGGCAAATCAAACCTCCAATCAAAAGATCCTTGAGGTCGCCACAGGGAACCTGGGCCTGATCTATTTGAAGCAAGAAAACTACGATCGTGCTGTGGACTGTTTTCAACGCCACTATGAGCTTGCGCGGCAGAACGGCGACCAGTGGAGTGAAGGAAATGCCCTGACCAATTGGGGGATTGTCTGCTTGAAGCTTGAAAAAATTGATGAAGCCCTGACTTATTTGCAGCAATCCCGGATGATCAACCAAAAACTTGGCGATCTTGACGGCGAAGCAAAGAACCTGGGGTATATCGGGTCTGCTCTGGTCAAAATGGGGAGGCTAAATGATGCAACCATTGCGTATGAGGCGCGCATTGCCCTGGCACAAAAATTGAACGATCATCGAGGCGAGGCTAAGGGCAATTGGAATTTGGGGCAAGTTCTGATTCGACAACGCAATTACAGGCTAGGGCTGGAATACCTTTATAAGTGTGTGGAGTACGAGAAAAGCGTTGGTGATCCTGCCTGGGAAGCAGACCTGAAAGTGATTGAAGCTATTGAAAATGCTTGCCGTTAATCGCGTTATAGGAGTATGGTGCTAATAGCCCACTTACCTTTTTACAATTTATTCGCTACGTGGTTGAGCCTTGCGACTTCTTCCCTTATGTACAAAGATACAACAAAAATACACAGTATTGATAATACTGAAACACTAAGGCTTACTTTATTTACAAGGATACTGGCAACAACAAGAGCGGTGGAATAATTTGCTAAAGCCAGAAGTTTTACCTCTTGTGTGTCAGAATAAAATATCGCATACTTATCTCCGCTGTAATATTGGCTGCGTTTTCTTTGACCATTGGCAACAACTATACCAAACCCGATAAGACCCCAAACTCCCAATCCAATGGATAGCATGAATTCCCAAGGTTTCCCGATTGCAGGAAACACTATCAAAGTTAACCGTGCACACGTCAGGATTAATCCGGCATACACAAATTTTCTTTCGTAAGATTTTAGCAGAGGAAATTGGAATAATCGGCATATTGTATCTAAATATTTCATGGCCTTACCCACTCTTATGTTGTTTAAGGGTACTTAGTATTTTAACAAACATTTTTCTTTCTTCTGCCTCCCCAATGCTTTCATAAACTTTTTTCCATTCGGAAAATTGGTCATCGTTTTCAGCAATTTGTCTTAGGGTTTCAAGATCATTGGTATCGTCTTGAACATCTAGCCATCCTGCCAAACGATAGATTTCAAGCTTGGGTCTTTCGAAGTATATGGCGATTGCATTGCAAACTCCGGCGTCGGGGGTTTTCTTGCCTGTCATTATGTGCGACAGATGCGTGTCGCTTATTCCAATGCCTATAGCTGCAGAACGCATAGAAATGCCCCTCCGCTTAAGTTCTTGCTTAAGAAAATTGATTAAGCCTTTTGACTGCTCTGGTAAGGGTTTTCTGCTTATTGGAGACATGTTAACTCCTCTCTTGACACTAAAGCTCAAAGCGATTATTATTCAGATTGATGCTTCTATATAGAAGCGTTTATCTTCAGATAACAAGGATTGATTTATGGACATGTCACAAATAGACTTGATGATGGATAATTTTGAAAGGTATTTATTACTACAACGTAATCGTGCTCCGGCTACGGCTGATGGCTACGTACGTGATGCCAAGTTATTTGTCACTTACCTCTTATCCGTTAGGGATGACTTAAATCTTCCAGATTTGATCACGGTGGAGAAATTTCAAGGGTTCGTGATATATCTGCGTGGACGCGGGATGAAAAACTCTACCATTACTAGGCGACTTATTGGCGTCCAACGCTTTTGGAAATTCTTGTATAAGCGCCATATGGTCAAGCATCCACCCGAAACATTGGACGATATGGACATTGTTGTCAAAAAAGTGCGTAATTGCACTGAACCACTTTCTCCTATAAACTACGCGATGGTTCGAAAGGCGGCACGAGATGGATTGCGCGATATTAGATAAATTTCCGTATGCTCGAGACATGGCAATTACTTTTTGTGTGCGTAATTCCGGCTTGCCGGTCAAAACTGTCCTCGAGGCTCGCCGTTGTGGTGTTGTATGGGATTCTTCTGGAATCGTTTTGCAAAACGTGCTCATAGCCCCAGTACCATCTCCTTGGTTAGATTTCATTGGTCTGCGTGATCAACTATTTCCGAATTCAGAGATGCTTTTCCCAACTGTAAATGGCATGCAATATTACCAATGTAAATACAGTACCCGGATCAAAAAACTCTTGGCTGAAGCTGGGCAAAAGACGACACCCTCACACCCCAAGAGGATGACAGAAGGTCAATGCCAGGCTCTGATTAACTTGCGTTTTCGATATTGGCGCCAGGATTATCAGAGGAAGTTGGCAGCGGCATTGTGCAGCTTTTGGGGTTTACGTTCCAGTGAAGTGGCTAAGTTAAAGAAACGTGATGTAGATTTCAGTGCCCGCTCATTGCATTTACGAGCCACCAAGTCACAAGAAGATCAAAATGTACCCTTGCTATCATTCCTGATCGAATATCTGGAGTGCTACACTGCATACTTGCCCGAAGCACACTCACCGCTATTTATCAATATGCTGGGCGCGCAATGGGAGCGCCGCGACGTGGCATTGGCAGTCTCCCGTTGGGGTGCTGAGCTAGGCATCCACGATTTGACGCCGCAGAAATTGCGAGCTTCTTTAGGTACTATGCTATCTGAAGACAACGTACCCCCGGCCGTGGCAGCCATCATTTTGCGACACAAGGACCCAGCTACCACTTTGCGGCACTACAGTAAACGACAATTCAACGATGCCCGCAAATGTCTGGAGAAAATTGATAAGGAAGAACTGGATAAGCCCTTTCGTCAGGATGGTGAGTGCGATGAAGTACCCAGTCTCATCTAGTCAATCTTTTTATTACCAGCGGCAACCAAGTGTTGTTGGTGTTCCCCTGCGTATTGTTAAGGTGCAATGTAATCCCAGTTTTTTTGAAGGGATAAAACTTTCCCCAGGCCGGCCTATAAGCCGCATTGGCCTGGAAAAGACAGTTAGCCTCGATTCACGCGATAACTGCGAACAACTCCAGGGGGAGCCAGTCTTTTTCACCATCCTGAAGCTCGGGCTAGTTTTTATTATACCCTGTCAACTGGATCGGTTACATACGCTCCGGTCGATTTGACGCGCCGTTTGGTGGAGGAGATTGATGTCGAAGCTCGCTCTCGGATTCGGATTCGTTTTCCTGGTGGTGATTACCATCAGCGCTCTGGCATTGGGGTTGACCTCGGCCAGCGCTAACCTGGTACAAGCCCAGGCTAACACGTTTCAGGCGCAGGCCAACGCCACTCAGGCTGCTACCGGCTTTGTGGACAAATGTCTGAGCGGGTTTCTATTTGTAGTTGTCCTATTTGCTGGCATTGGCATCGGTGTAGGAGCCGTCAAAGTTCAAGGCGCTCTCCAATACTTGAAGCCAGCTGTAAAAACGACGCCGCGAACCTGGGCGCCGGGCCCGAACGCCCGTTGGCAAAAAATAAATGTACCTATACGGGCACAATTATCTTCCCCGCAACCCCAGCCATTTCCTCAGCAGCAGGTTTTATTGGTGGCAGATGTTGAGGAAGAGGATGATCTCCCCCTACAAGGTTGGGGATTCTAGGGCGATTGGTATGAACCCTCGGGTTGTGGTAGTCCTACTCGCGATCTTGGGCCTGGCAGTATTGCTCCAGGCCTGCACCAGCGCGCCTGTCACGGACGAACACCTGGTAGAGATCGCCACACCGATCCCGCCCTATGTCGCCACCGACCAGGCTGCCGCCCTGCAGGCGCGTGCTACCCGCCAGGCCAGCGAAGGCCGTATGTCCGAGCTGGCTGCCGAAAGTACCGCAGTTGTTTTACAGATGACACAGGCCGCAGCGACCGAGGCATACTTCCTGCGCCAGACCGAGCAAGCCCAGGCTGCCACCGCCACGGCTTCCCAGCAATCCATCGAGGCGACCGCCACCGCTCAGGCCGCTGTTCACACGCAGGCTGCCTTGAATGCTGCTGGCACCGCCACCCAGTCTGCCTACAACAACCAGGCTACTTCCACCAGTATTGCTGTGGGCCTGCTGCAAGCCTCGGCTACCGCCCAGGTGGAACGCTTGGCTGAGCAGCGAGAAAGCGAGCGCCAAACCCTGCTCTTCCGCACCTGGGCCGGGCGGATTGCGCTGGTGATCCTGTTCGCGGTCGGCCTGTTCATCGCCTGGCAATCGGTTAGTTGGGTGTTGCTGCGAGCTTTTGGCATCCATCGCCTGGCAAACCGCCCGGTGGTGATCACCCCCGATGGCAAAGGTGGCTTCAACATCTTTGACATCAGCCGCTCATTACAGCCTGGCGCTAATGTTGCCAAGAACGGGCAAATCCTGCCTGGCGGTGGCGCTTCTGATCCTCAACTCCAAAACCAGGTGGCTGCCCGCGCCCAGGCGGCCGAATTGCTGTTGGCCGCCAATTCCGGCCAATCCGTTCAACCGGCTCAACGCCGCACGGTACTGCGCCAGGCGCTGCAAGCCGGAACTGCGCCAACCTCTGCTTTGCCCAACGGCGAAGTAATTGACGGACAAGTGATCATCCTGCCATCAGAGGACCCTCGGCTGCGCCCTCTGCTGGATGAAGTTGCCCCCAAACTTTTAGGCGAAGGAGATGCCCAATGAAATCAACCCAGAGTGAACCCAAACTTGAGCCCCGCGCCGTTCACGTCCGGTTGCAAGGCGCGCCGGAGGATGTGGCTACCGTGCTCAAAAACCTTCAAGAAATGCTCACTGTTCAGGATGTTTCTGCCGATTACCCCGACCGCAACAATCCAAACTCGGTGCGGCGTTACCTGACCGTTTTGTTCCTGGCGACGAAAGGAGATTGACCGACATGCCTCTTACGCGTTATCTGGCCGAAGCGAAGCGCTGCTCCGAAATCATCGCCGGCGTGTTGACCCAGCGCGGCCTGCAGCCGGTCATCCAGAGCATTGTCCTGACGGAAGATAACCAGTTGGTATGGCTGATCATCTTCCTCAATGTGCCAGCGTTGAATGGCCGGCTGGAAGGGTATTGCTCGCCTGAGCTCATCCATCACCTGCAAACTGCCCTGCATGGCAAGTTGGTCTTCCTGTCCAATTCGACCGGGCTACGCTACCTGGTGCTGCTTTCGAAGCTGCCGACGCTTCCGGTGGATTTGCTCTATCCAGGCGACGTTGAACGGGGCATTTTCCCCTTGGGGGAAGGCTTTTATGGGCCGATCCTGCCTCGCCGGCTTCGCAACGTCTTGGTGGCCGGGGAACCTGGTTCGGGCAAGAGCAACTTCGAGCTGATCCTGGCCCACACGGCTCTCCAGAACGGTTTCTTGGTGTACCTGGCAGATCCGGATGCCCACACCTTCAATCCAGATGCCTGGAATTCTGTGGCGGCCGCACCGGTGGCTGAAGGGCCCGATGATCTGGTGGGCGTCTTGGAAATGGTGGATGCCGAAATTGATCGTCGCAAGGCGCTGTTCTCGACCGTCTCCGATGGCGGCCTGCCGCCGGCTGACCTGGAGGCCTATAACCGCCTGGCGCTCCAACCTTTGCACCCCATTATGCTCATTGTGGACGAAGCCAATTCATACTTCGACCACAAGAACATCCTGAGCCGCCTTGAAGATCTCTCCCGCCGCGGCCGCAAGTGGGGCGTAGTGATCGTCCTGGCTGCCCATAACTGGCGGGCCAAGGATGTGTCGCGCGGCTTATCTGCCATGTTTCCAACCCGGGTGTGCTTTCGCGTGGCCGATGATACCAGCGGCGCCGTGGCGCTCAACTCCCGCCGTTGGGGCAAGCAGGCCATGAGACTGCGCCAACCAGGCCGGGGAATTTTGCTGCTGGATGGCCGCTACCAGGTGTTTCAGGCATACCGTCTCTCCCCTGAACAGGAGCGCCAGGGCCTGGCCATCAAAGTGGACCTATCGCCGCTGAGCGAGCTGGAACGCTCCCTGGTGGCCTATGCCCTCGATCAGATGGATGGGCGCTTTGTGGTCAATAAACTGGCGGCAGCCTTCGCGGGGCAGGGGGTGACTTCGCACCAGGTCAAAATCCTGTCCCAGAATTGGGAGCGCCGCGGCTGGTTGACCAGCCCGCAACATGCCACCGATGCCCGCCGCGTCACGCCGGAATTGCGCTCTCTGGCCGGGTTTTCTCGCACAAGCGCACAGGAAGCACAGGTTCACACAGGCGGCTGTGAAGTCGCACAGGCCGTGCGCACAATTTCGGAGTGCGCATAATGTCCCAGCCCATCCACCCTCTCAATATATTGGGGAAATATGCGCACCCCAACCCACTTTCAGGAGAATGTTCATGGCTATTTTTGCAGTTCTGAACCAGAAAGGCGGCGTTGGCAAGACCACCACTGCCGTCACCATCGCTTCTGCCCTGGCGCGCCAGGATTATGCCACGCTGCTGGTTGACCTGGACAGCCAGGGGAACGTGGCCGACAGCCTGGACCTGGAAACCGGCGATGACCTACGCCGACTGCTGTCGCCCGACCTGCGGCTGCCGCTGGCGCAGGTAGTCACGCCCAGTGGGCGCCCGAACCTGGATGTGATCCGGGCGGATAAAACCACCGCCGTGCTCAAGCAAATCCTGGCGGGTGTGGATTTGCGCGAATACGTGTTGGCCGATGCTCTGGCGCGTAACGACTACGATGCCATCGTGTTCGACTGCGCTCCTTCCGTGGATCTGTTCCATATCGCTGCGTTGGTGGCTGCCGATTTCATCGTCATCCCGACTCGCCTGGATAAGCTGGCGGTGAACGGGGTGCGCGATGCCCTGCAAACCCTGGCTTCGCTGCGCCGGATCAGCCGATGCCAACTGGCCGGGATCGTGCCAACTTTTTACGAGAGGACGACCGCGGAGAGTCACCTGCAATTGACACACCTGGCGCAAACCTTTGGCCAGCGGGTGCTGCCGCCCATCCCGCAGGACACCCGCTGCCGCGAGGCCGCCCGCGTCGGCAAAACACTGTGGGAATACGACCCAGCCACCCGGGCGCTGAGCGGTTACGAGAATGGCAACGGCAAGCACCTGGGCGGATACAACCAGGTGGTCGAACGCATCAAGGAGCTGCTATGAGCAAGAACCAACCCAATGGCCTGACGAATTTTGGCGATCTGGGCGGGATCGACCCGGCGGTCGACTCGTTGATCACCCAGGGCGACCGCCGCCAGGCCGATGCACACTTATCCACCAAAGAACGCCGCAAGAAGGCGAAGCAACGCGAACGCATGCAACAACGGCGCGAATTTCGCGTCACCTACGATTTACCACCCTCTATCCGAAACCAGGTTGCCAAGCTCGCAGCGAAGGGCAAATTTCCAGCCAGCCAACTGGCAGCAGTGCTGCTGGCCGAAGCATTGAAGCGCCTGGAAACAGGCGAGATTGACCTGGACAAGTATAAGGTTCCATCCGACAGTCCCCGCTATGAGTGGAACCTGGATTTGTGGGATTCTCCCAGGACACGTAAGCGATGACCGGTCGCGGAAACCAACAAAACACCCTTTCAAGGGTCGCCCCATACCCCAATCCAGGGTCGCCCTTTAGGGTCGCCTCTGCAAAACGCATAGGGTCGCCCCTTCTCCCAACACAAGGTCGCCCCTTGAACCGCCAGGAAGGCCGTAGAGCGTTTTTTCTCGCCCAATGGCGTTCCCTACATCGTTGTCGCTTTCATGGCCTTTGGATGGCCTGAAAACGTGCTGAACCTGGCTACCCGCCTGGCATTGAAATCAAAGCAATAAGGAGTTTGTGAATGATCACTTCACGTTACGAACGGGATCTCTTCACCCGGGGCTGGAAGCAACTGGAAGTCCTCTCAGCCGAAGAAGAAAAACAACTGGTCCCTGCGCTGGAGCCTGCCCGCCAGGTAAGCTTTTACCAGTTGACCCCGCCAGGAATTGCTGCATTGCACAAGGCCGGCGTCACTGACATCTTGCCCGACCCAGCCTTTGTCCGGCTGTTCCATCGCACAATGGACGCCAACCCGGTTGACCTGGAACACCTGGGCAATGGGCAGGCTTACCTGGAACGCTACCAGGCGCAAGCCGCTTTACGCCAGGCCTGGGAAGCCGATCTGGAACGCCTGCAAGGCGCTGGCAGCGAAAGCAACGGCACCTGGGAAAAACGCATTCTGCAGCGGGTGGCGCAAGAAGGCATGTGCCAGCGCAGCCTGCTCGAAACCCAACTGGGCGTCTCGTTTTCGACGATCAGCCGCGTCGTCAAGAAAATGATTGATCAGGGGTTGCTCGAAGATGTGCCTATCATCGAAGGCCCCGGCCGCCCCACCGGCGTACTGCGCTTGAGCGCTGCCGGTCAGGAGCTAGCCAAAGAACTGGGCTTCTCAATCAGCTCGGCTCCGAAAGAGACGGCTGATGGCGCCATCCAGGAACGCTTTCTCCACCAAAGGGTGGCCGCGATTTACTTCCAGCATAATCCCGCCGCTGCGATCTATCGCGCCTACACCGTACCGCCTCCGCCGGTGCTCAGCTCGCCGCTGGGCAGCATCTTCCCCGACTTGGTGATTGAGCAATCCGAGGAATATGTGTACATTGAAATCGAGAGCGGCAAGTATGACTACCGCCGCCTGCGCGACAAGCTGGATAAGTACCTGGCTGGGATGGCAAATGGGGTTTGGGTGATTGCTGACCGCCAGAATGCCCCCACGCTCCAGCACATCACCCAGTGGCTGCACGATCGCCGCAATGCCCCGTTGGAAGGCATTGACCCAGAAGCCAACCTGACCATCCACTACACCACAATAGACCTGCTGCAACGACATGGCCCTGGGGGCGTCATCTGGCGCAGCATGACCTACAAAACCGAGGAGGAATGATGATGAACCCCACCAACCTGATTGATACCTTGGGTATGTTAACCCCGCGCCTGTTGGCACGCATCCGTTCTGGTAGCCACCTGCCGCTCCAAGATGTGCCGCCCGCCCATGTTGCTGAAGCCCAGTCTGACCTGGAAATGGAAGTCGTTAAAAAGCGCCTGCTCAAACGCCGCCCCGAGCCTGACCTGGCTGCGGTTGACCCAGGGCCGTATTACCTAGCTCCCCGTGAAGCAGGCTTCCCCTTGAGTAAGCTCGACCAACCCTTGAACCGCAAGACCGCGTTTCGCTACTACCTGGCTGCTGAGCTACTCACCCACTGGTTTGAGGAATATGCTCTAGATTCCAACGGCGAATTGCCGTCCGACGCTCTGCTGGTTGGAAGCCCTCTTATCCTGCAGAATGAAGAGGATGAGGAAAAGCCCGCCCGCCTGGAAGCTGACTGGATCTACAGTGAACCCCCTGATGATGGCGGTGTCATCCTGACTTTCCTGGAAAATCGCCAGTGGCGGCAAGACCGAGCCTTTGAGTACCTGGATAACCTGGATCGTTTCCTGGCGTTCTATGCTGATAAATACCGAAAGGATCTGGCGTATGAGAGCACACCCTGGTTGTATGGCCACGTGATCCTGGTGCATACCGCGCCGAACGAGGAATCTCCTATGGCCCTGGCATTGGCCGCTGCTCCCTGGCGCACAGCCCTGCAAAGCTTCGAAGCGGAGTATGGCTACCGCCCCATGGTTTCAATCGGCCATGTGAACCGCCTGTTGCAGTGTTGTGAGATAGACCAGGTGATTGCCTACGCTTACGACCTGGCGGGATACTGCTAGGCAGAGTTATTTGCAGGGAGTTATTTGCATGCATCACGCACAAACCTGTCTCGCGAATAATACCTGTTGGGCTGCGTTGGAGGCCGTGCAAAAAACGCAAATAACTCCCTGCATCTTTGAACGTTCATTCAGAATACCCTGGCGCTGGTCGCCAGATGGAGGCTGGAGTATGACAGAAATCTTTGACGCATTTCGAACGCACCTGACCAACCAGGATCGTTCTCAACTCACCATCAACGGCTATTTGGCAGACCTGGAGCATTTTGGCCGTTGGTTTGAGCAGACGAATGGGGAACCATTTTCTCTCCAGGCAATCACCCCCACCGACGTGCGCGAATACCGGCAGCACCTGCTGACCGTCGAACGCCGCAAAGCCAGCACGATTAACCGGCGACTGGCGGCCTTATCTGCTTTCATGGTCTGGGCTAAGCAAGCCGGACTGATCGAGCATAACCCGACCCAGGGCATCCGCAAAGTGACCCAGGTGAGCGGCGGGCCGAAATACCTGGACAAAAAACAGCAGTACGCCCTGCACCGGGCAACCGAGAAAGATGTGCAGCTCTCCCGCCTGCGCTACCCCAAGCGTTGGGTGGCCCGCCAACGTGACGCTTCGCTGGTGGTTGTGCTGCTGAACACCGGGCTGCGCTTGCAGGAAGCGCTTGACCTGCGCCTGGGTGATGTGCAGATTGGCGACCGCAAAGGCCAGATCATCGTCCGGCGTGGGAAGGGCAGAAAGCAGCGCACCATCCCGCTGAACGCAGAAGCCCGCAAGGCGCTGCAGGAGTGGATGGATGTGCGCCCCCAGGGGAACGGCGACTTCCTGTGGGTGGCTGTGGAGAGCGACTCCGAAGGCGCGTTGAGCAGCCGCTCGGTGCAGCGGGTGATCCTGCGTTTGGGCCAGGATGCCGGTCTGAAGAACCTGACCCCGCATATGTTAAGACACAGTTTCGCCAAAAACCTGGTAGACAGCGGGGTGGGCCTGGAAAAAGTGGCTGCCTTGCTGGGCCACTCCAATCTCAACACCACCCGGATTTACGTCACCCCCAACCAGAACGATCTGGAAAAGGCGGTGGAGTGCTTGACTGGGAATTTCAACTAAGGAGGCTGTACGATGTTTTGGGATGACGAACTGCAAGCTTTGGCGATCCAGGTTTTCTTGGATTGCACCGGCCGTTTTGATGGCAAAACGCTCTTCAACCACGGCAAACCGACTGAATTGTTCTTCCGCACCTACAAACGCCGGGGTGTCTTCTCTCATGGCGAGCGGGTGATCCTGGAAATTGCGCTGGATTTTTGGAACGGGCGCGGCAACACCCGCTTCAGCGAGCTTTATACCCTCAGTCCACAGGGGCGGGAGTTGACTTTTTCACTCTACCAGGCGTTGTGCGACAGCGCCCAGGCGGTACAGGATTGGATTGACAGCCATATTAGCCTGTGAGGTTCAAACAAAGGAG
>Ga0209605_1002375_pt1 | contig 18333 bp, 4 predicted proteins | sample AD_UKC035_MetaG_FD_184408 | JGI IMG/M metagenome (GOLD analysis project Ga0209605, IMG submission 184408) | Active sludge microbial communities of municipal wastewater-treating anaerobic digesters from USA - AD_UKC035_MetaG (SPAdes) (version 2) | ecosystem: Engineered > Bioreactor > Anaerobic >...
GATCTTGTACAGTTCGTGTAGTTTCGCCTGGGGCGGCGCCACGATTTCAGCCGGAGTCACAGGGATGATTTCGGTATACTGCCATTCGAAGTGCAATTGCTCCTGCAACAGTCGCAGCAAGTCATCGAATGACAGTGGTTGGGGCAAGCAGGCGTCGCAGCCGGCCAACGCGGCCTGGCTTTCATCAACGTCACACATGCTGGCCGAGATGCCAATGATGACGACCTCCTGCTTCCCCAGCGCCTGGCGGATTTGCCGCACCGTGGCGAAATTCGTTAGCGCCGGCATCACCAGGTTGATGAGCAACACATCCGGCCGGTTTTGCTGGGCCAGGGGGATGGCGGTGTGTGCGTCGGCGGCCTCAATGACCTCAAACCCTAAGGGCGACAAAAGATTCCGCAAGATGGTGCGCTGGTATGCTTCTGGATCGGTTACCAACACGGTGCGCCGCGGTCCGCTATAGCCGGTGATTTCGTGGGACGGAGGGGCAATTTCTTGCGCCGAGGTGTGGATGATGGGGAGCGCTACATCAAACCAGAAGGTGCTGCCCGCGCCCACCGTACTCGCGACATGAATTTCACTGCTCATCAGGCGCACGATACGGCGGGCAATGGGCAGCCCCAATCCCGCCCCGTCGCCCTGCTGCTGGCCGGCTTCTGTTTGTTCAAAAGGCTCGAAGATTTTTTCGAGCTGATCAGCCGGGATACCGATGCCGGTATCCTGCACGGAGAAACGCAGCCCCCGGACGTTGGGCGTGGCATCGGGTATGAGCAATTCCTCCACCCGAAGTGTGACGCTGCCATGGGCGGTGAACTTGACGGCGTTGGTTAACAGGTTGATGAGCACTTGCCGGAGCCGGCTCTCGTCGGCGCGGACGGTCGCCGGCAGGCCCCGCCCCTGGGGCATCGGGGGGATATCCAGCACAAAGTTAAGCCCTTTGCCCTGCGCGCGCAGGTAGGTGATGCCGGCCACCCCTTCGAGAAAAACGGGCAGATTGACTTCATGAGGATGCAGTTCCAGGGTTTGCGTCGCCGTCCTGGAGAGGTCCAGAATGTCGTTAATAAAGGTAAGCAGTTGTTCGCCGCTTTGTTGGATCACGTTCAAGCCGTTGCGCTGCATCAGGGTGAGGGCTTTGTCGCGTTGGAGCACCTGCGCATAGCCCAGGATACCGTTGAGCGGGGTGCGCAGTTCGTGGCTCACGTGTGCCATAAAGGTGCTTTTGGCCCGGTCGGCCGCCTCGGCTGTCTCGCGCGCGGCTTCCGCTTGTTCTTTGGCCCGGCGCAGGCTGCGCGTCAGGTCGCGAATTTTCAAGTGGGTGGCTACCCGCGCCAGCACTTCCTCCCGCTGGAAAGGTTTGGTGATGTAATCCACCCCGCCCACCTGAAAGCCCTGAACCTTGTCCTCCACCTGGGTCACAATGGTCATAAAGATAACGGGGATTTCCTGAGTATGTTCGGTGGTTTTCAAGCGGCGACATGTTTCAAAGCCATCTATGCCGGGCAGCATAACATCTAACAAGATCAGATCGGGCCGATGCTGTTGCGCCAGTGCCAGCCCCGCTTCTCCGGTTCGGGCGACCATCACTTGCAGGCCACACTTGACCAGATATTCCCCTACCACTTCCAAATTGGCTGCATTATCATCTACAACCAGGATGGTGTGGCCTTGTAGTTCGGTAAAACTTGCCTCAATAGGGTTCATCGAGTTACTCCTTGATGAAGGGTTGAATAAAAGCTTTGATCTGTTCGCTTTTGAATTCGCGCGCCAGAGCGTGCACAGCTTCGACAAATGGGCGATAACGCGTGTCTTGCTGGAGCAACCGGGTGGCGCAATCGCGGATATCCCAGATGCGCCCCTGTTGGGCCAGTGCATAGAGGGTTACCAGGTCTTGACGCGGTGGCGTGACGAGGGCCGAGGCGTCCTCGTCCGGCGCACTCGTTTCGGCGTAACGCCAGGTTAACTGTAGCCGCGCGGCCAGGGCTTCCAGCAGGCGCTCCGCATGGATCGGCTTGGTTAGGAATTCGTCACAGCCGGCCACCAGGCACTCTTTGCCGGCGGCTTCCAGCACACTGGCCGAAACGGCAATGATCACCACCTCGCGTAGCAGAGGATTTTGGCGGATGGCCTGGATGGCCTCGATGCCGGTTTTGAGCGGCATGATCAGATCCATCACAATGGCGTCGGGTCGCAAGAGCAGGGTCTGGTCTACCGCGTCTTGGCCATCGCCGGCTGTACAAACCTCGAAACCCAGCGGCTCCAGTATATCCACCAGCAATAGGCGGTTGTAAGGTTTGTCATCCACTACCAGCACCTTGCGCCGCGCTCCCTCGTAGCCGATGATGCGCCGCACGACCGTCGGTTGGAACGCGGCGTTGACCTCTACCACTGGCAGGGCTACGTCAAACCAGAAGTGGCTGCCCGGCCCCCCCCTGACCTCCGCCCCGGTGGGGGGGATAGCGGGGGGGGTAAAGGCGGGGCTTTGCACCTGCAACTGGCCGCCCATCAACTCTACAATCTGCCGGCTGATGGCCAGCCCCAGGCCGGTCCCCTCGACCCGTTTGCCCCCTTCACCGGCCTGCTCGAAGGGCAGGAAGATGCGTTCCCATTGATCGGCGGGGATACCTTGCCCCGTGTCCTCCACCTCGAAGTGTAGGTGGTAGACGGTAGACGGTAGACCGGATGCCGTTGCGGATTCTTCCTGTCTACTGTCTACTGTTTGCTGTCTACCGGTGATGCGCAGGGTCACGCTGCCCCGGTCGGTGAATTTGACGGCGTTGTCCAGCAGGTTAAGCAAGACCTGGCGCAGGCGCGTCGCGTCGGCCAGCACCGCCTCGGGCAAGGGCGAGAGGCTCTCATACGTGAGGGAAAGTCCCTTATCCTCGGCGCGCGCGCGCACGATGTCGGTAATCTGGCGGAGAAAAGTGGGCAAGTGAAATGGCACGGGGGTGAGTTCCAGCTTGCCCGCCTCAATTTTAGCCAGATCCAGCAAGTCATTGATCAAAGTCAACAGATGTTCACCGCTGCGCTGGATGATATCCAGGCCATCCACCAGCGACCCGGTGTAGCCCACGCGGCGTTTGAGGATGTCAGCGTAACCCAGAATGCCGTTCAGTGGGGTGCGCAGTTCGTGGCTGATGTTGGTCAGGAAGGCGCTCTTGGCCCGGTCCGCTGCCTCAGCCCGATCCCTGGCCTCGGCCAGTTCGGCCGTACGCTGTTTGACCAGTTCTTCAAGGTGGTCGCGGTGATTTTGCAGCTCTTCTTCGGCCCGTTTGCGCTCAATGAGCCGCCACATGCCTTCCATCAACAGGGTCAACTGGTGAACGTCGGTTTCGTCATAGTCATCTTCTTTGTTGCCCACGCCGGCTACCAGTACGATCTTGCCATCCACCATGATCGGCGTGTTCATGTGCCGCACAATATGGACATGTCCCTCTGGCCTCCCTTTTTTCCAGGGATTGGGGGCGGCGTAGTCATTGGTGATCATGGGCCGACGCTGCCGCACCGCCTCGCCCCACAAGCCGGTAGTTTCAACCGGGTAAACGATAGGTTTGTCGGCAATGGCACATTCAGCCATGGCCCCACGCGACCACACCTGCATCGTCAGCACGGTTTCGTCCGCATTGAGAAAGGCCAGGTAGCCGATTTTGCTTCTGGTCAGCCGCACCGCTTCCTCAAAAGCGAAAGCCATGAGGTCTTTGGGCGTAGCCCCGGTCATTTGGTTCAACTTGAGCAGAGTCATTGCGCGTTCGGCGTTGAGGCTGAGCGCCTCCTCAGCCCGCCTGCGTTCGGTCACATCCAGCGATATGCCGACAAGGCCAACGATGGCGTCATCTACTTTGATTGGCGCCACAATATTCTCGTAAACTACCGGCTTACCGGCTACTGCTATTTGATATTCTTCGTGGAGTGTCTTCCCATCCAGCACTTGCTGGTCTTGTTCCATAAATCGGGTTTTGACTTCTGCCGGCAGCGCGAGGTCCTCAAGCCGCTGGCCGACCACATGGCCGACAACTCTGACGCTGGCCGCATTTTGCAAGGTAAAGTGCAGACTCTTGTTCATCGCCCAGACTTCCGCCGGAATATGGTCCATCAACGTGCGCAGACGGGATTCACTCTCCCGCAATGACTCCTCCGCCCGCTTACGTTCGGTGATGTCCATAATATTGCCGATGACGCGCACAACCCGGCCTCCTTCATCTACAATCGGCTGAGCGGTGGTGCGGACCCACAGAGACTTGCCCTTAAAGGTGGTAAAGGGAAACTCAAGGTCATAAGCTTCACCCTGCTCGATAGCGCGTTGAAACGCGCCAGATATGCTGAGTCTGTCTTCCGGCCGGTAACATTTCAGGCTCTCTTGCACATGGTCTAGCACTGCGTCTCTGAGCATCTCGTGGATACGGTAAGTTTCGGCAGTCCAGAAGGATTGGCCGGACGCCACATCGAATTCCCAACCCCCTACTTTGCTCAGTCTTTGCGTGGCATTCAGCAATGTTTCGCTTTTTCGCAAAGCCTCCTCCGCCCGCGCATTTGCAGCCCGCACCCGCAGTGACTCAAGGCCATACGCCAGATCACCGGCCAACTCCAGCAACAGCGTGACTTCCTCCGGGGTAAATGCATCCGGCTCCGCGGCATACACGTTCAGAGCGCCTAGCGCTTCCTGTTCGCCGGTGAACAGGGGTAAGGCGGCGGACGAAGCGTATCCACGCTTAATGGCCTCGGCGCGCCAGGGAGCGAAATCGGGATTGGTCAACACCTCGCGATTGATGACCGGCTTTTTCGTGCGAATGGCTGTGCCGGTGGGGCCCAGCCCGCGCTCGGTGTCCGCCCAGGTGAGGTTGATTGTCTCAAGGTAGCCTGCTTCATATCCGGCCTGAGCCACCGGACGCACAGTCCTGGCCTGGTCGTGTTCGGCAAAACCGATCCACACCAACCGGTAGCCGCACTCGCTCACAATGATGCGACACACTTCCTGCAACAGCTCTCCCCCTTCTGTGGCGCGCATCACCGTCTGATTACAAGCACTGAGAGCTTTGTAGGCCTGGGTGACTTTTCGCAGTTCTTCGGTCCGCTTATGGACTTGCTGTTCTAAATGCTCCGTCAAGTCCCGCAGCCGCAGATGGGTGGTCACACGCGCCAATACCTCTTCGCGCTGGAAGGGTTTGGTGATGTAGTCCACCCCGCCGACCTCAAAGCCCTGCACTTTGTCTTCCAACCGGGTCATAATGGTCATAAAGATGATTGGGAGATCCTCAGTCTGCGTATCCGCTTTCAAGCGACGGCAAACCTCAAAGCCGTCAATCCCCGGCAGTACCACGTCCAACAAAATCAAATCGGGGGGCGCCTGGCGGGCCAGTTCAAGGCCGGCTTCCCCGGTGCGCGCCACCTTGACCTGAAAGCCATAAGCCGCCAGATACTCTACCACCACCGTCAGATTGGTCGGCTCGTCGTCAACGATCAAGATGGTGTGACTGTGCGGATTGAAGGTTGTGGCGAGCTTTTCGTTAACGCGGTTCACGCTCTTTCTCCTCCATAAATTGCTTGACGAAAACTGCAATCTGCTCGATTTCAAACTGTTTCGCCAGGGCTTGCAGGCGGCGGGTAAAGGGGGCGTAGGCTGCATCGAGTGCTTCCAGGCGCGCTGCCTGCGCCCGAATCTCGAGAATCCGCCCCTCACCGGCTAATCGGGCGAGCCGCGCCAATTCCTCCGGCGGCGGCGGCAGCAGCAGCACGGCGTTTTCAACCAGCTCCTCGGCGTACTGCCAGGTCAGATGCAGCGGCGCGGTCAGGGCGGCCAGCAGATCGTCGGCGTGAATGGGCTTGGGCAAGAAGACGTCACAGCCGGCGACGCGGCTCCTTTCCCGGTCCGCCTCCAGCACGCTGGCCGACACCGCGACGATGAACACGTCCTGCAACTCCGGCTGCTGTCGGATTTCCTGAGCCGCTTCAAAGCCCGTTTTTACCGGCATCACCAAATCCATAATAATGGCATCGGGGTGCAGCGCCAGCGCCTTGTCCACTGCCTCCTGCCCATCGGCGGCGGCGCTGACTTCAAACCCTAACGGCGCCAGCAAGTCCTGCAACAGCAGCCGGTTGTAGAGCTTGTCATCCGCCACCAGCACCTTGCGCCGCGCGCCTTCGTAGCCGGTAATGCGCCGCAGCGGGGTCTGGGTGAGGCGTTCTCCGGCGCGCGATTCTATCACCGGCAGGGCTACCTCGAACCAGAAAAGGCTGCCCGGCCCCCCCCTGACTTCCCCTCCACCGGGGGGGCTACCGGCGGGGCTGTGTACCTGCACGCGGCCGCCCATCAGTTGCACAATCTGCTGGCTGATGGCCAGCCCCAGCCCCGTGCCTTCGGCGCGCTTGCCGGCCGCGCCGCCCTGCTCAAAGGGTTGGAAGAGACGCGCCATCTGGTCGGCGGGGATGCCGGGGCCGGTGTCTTCTACCTCGAAAGTCAGATGGTAGACGGTAGACGGTAGAGGGGGAGAAGAAGAAAGGTCTTCCTGTCTGCTGTCTACCGTCTGCTGTCTACCTGTTACGCGCAGCGTTACGTGGCCGGCGTCGGTGAATTTGACGGCGTTGCCCAGCAGGTTGAGCAAGACCTGGCGCAGGCGGGTCTCGTCGGCCACGACGGTCTCGGGCAGGGGCGAGAGCGCCTCGTAGGTGAGGGAGAGGTCTTTGGCCTCAGCCCGGGCGCGGATGATGTCCACGATCTGGCGCAGGAAGGTGGGCAGGTAGAATGGCGCGGGGGTGAGTGTCAGCTTGCCGGCCTCCACCTTGGCCAGGTCGAGCACATCGTTGATCAGGGTGAGCAGGTGTTCGCCGCTGTGCTGGATGATGTCCAGCCCATCGGTGAAGGGGCCGGCGGGATCAGCGCGCCGTTTGAGGATGTCGGCATAGCCCAGGATGCCGTTGAGGGGGGTGCGCAGTTCGTGGCTCATGGCCGCCAAAAAAGTGCTCTTGGCCTGGTTGGCGATCTCGGCTTTTTCTTTGGCGAGTTGCAACTGCCGGTTCGATTCGGCTAATTCGTGGGTGCGCTCGGTTACGTCGCGTTCAAGTTTTTGACTGTACTGCTTGAGACTCCTGACGCGCAGCCGGTAGCCGGTATAGGTCAGGGCCAACAATACGGCAATCATTCCTCCTCGGAACCACCACGTACCCCACCAGGGCGGGGTGATGGTAAGCCTTAGCGCGGTTCCCGCTTCGTTCCACACGCCATCGTTGTTGGAGGCTTTGACCCGGAACGTGTATTCGCCGGGATCCAGGTTGGTGTAGGTCGCCAGCCGGTTGTCCGCATCGGTGTAACGCCAGTCGCTGTCGAAGCCTTCCAGTTTGTAGGCATAGCGGTTCTTCTGCGGCGCCGTGTAATTCAACGCCGCAAAACGGAAGCTAAAGACCGACTGGTTGTAGCGCAGCGTGGCCTGATCGGCGACGGTGATGGCTTGTTTCAGCGGCGAGTCCTCGGTCCCAATCACGACTGGCTTATCGAATAGGGTAAAACCCGTCAGCACGACCGGGGGCGCGTATGGGTTGTCCTGCATCTGGTTGGGATGGAACGCCACCAGGCCCTCTTCGCTGCCGAAGAACAACCGCCCGTCCCGCCCCCTGGCCGTGGTTAATCGGTTGAACTGGTCCCCGGCCATGCCATCGGACTTGTCATAGTTGCGGAATTGCTCGGTCTGGGGATCAAAGCGTGAGATGCCCGCCAGGGTGCCGAGCCACAAAAGTCCCTGATCATCGCCGTTGACGGCCATCACCACATCAGAAGGCAGACCATCCTTTGAGGTGTAATGGCGGGTGAACTTGCCCTGAGCCGGTTCAAAGCGATACAGCCCTGAGACTCCGCCCACCCAATAGACTTCATCCGAAGCGGGATAGATCGAGTACAGAAGAGCATTGGCCGGATCGGCCGGATTGTCCGGATTGACCAGATAGTTGACCGACGTTTGGGTCTGGGGATCGAAGCGGACGATCCCATGGTCGTCGCTGGACATCCAGAGCATACCGTTTTTATCGCGGAATTGCAGATACGGACACGCCGCCGGGAGGACGCCGGGAACGGTCGCGCCTGGCCGGCCCGGATAATGGGTGAACCGGCGACCATCGAAATAGTCCAATCCGCCGCTAGTGTAGTGAATTCCTATCCAAAGTCCCCCGTGTTCATCCGGCAAAAGCGAATTGACATCATTCGCGGCGAGGCTGGCCGGATCATTGGGATCATGCTGGTAGTTGGTGAATCGCTCTCCGTCAAAGCGCCACAGGCCGGTGCTATAGGTAGCAATCCAGAGCGCGCCGTTAGAGTCGGTCGTCATGGCTATCGGATAGTACAAACTTCTTTCGTCGGGATGGTTCGGATCTTCGGGATGACGGAGTATGGTCTGATCGTCAAAGGAATGAATGCCTCCCAGCGGAGCGCCAACCCACAGCGTGCCGGCCTTGTCCACATATAGGGCCTCGACATTGGATTCGGCAAGACTATGCGGATTGGTAGGTTCATGCCGGTAGGTCATGAACTTGTCCGGCTCGGCAGGCAGTCGGTTGACCCCTCCGCCCAGGGTGGTCACCCAGATGGCCCCGGTATTATCCTCATAGATGCGCCAGGTGAACTCGTAGCTCAGGCTGTTGGGATCATTCGGATCCGGGCGATAGTGTATGAACGCGCTGGTGTTGCGGTCCAGCAGGTCCAGGCCTTTAATGGTAGCTACCCAGAAGCGGCCGAGGCGGTCTTCATACACGGCAGCCACGTAGTTGTCGCCCAGGCTAATGGGATTGTTGGGATCATGGACATAGCGCGCAAAACTCCGGGTAGTGGGATCGAAGCGATTGAGGCCGCCGCGGGTTGCAATCCACAGGTGGCCCGCCCGGTCCTGGAAGACCTGGGTGATCTGATCATGGCTCAAACTGGTGGGATTGGCCGGATCGTGGCGGTAGTGTGTAAAACGTCCCGTGGCTCGGTCCAGGATGCTCACGCCATGCGCATGAGTGCTAATCCACAGCAGACCGGTCTCCTGGTCCTCAAGAACATTCGTGACAAAATCGTCACTGATCGAATCGGGATCCGCCGGATCATGGTGGTAGGTCTGAAACGTGCCCCGATCCGGATCAAAGCGGGCCAATCCTCCGTGGGTTCCCACCCACATTCCGCCGGCCCGGTCCTCGTAGATGACCTCGATGTTGTTGTCCGGTAGACTACCGGGATCGCCGGAATTTTGGGTATAGTGGACAAAGCTATCCGTGTCCCGGTCATACCGGTCCAGTCCGCCCCCCTGGGCGCCGACCCACAGCGTTCCCTGGCGATCCACAAGCAAGCTCGTGACAAAATTGGCGCTCAGACTTCGCGAGTCCTCGGCGTCGTGGCGGTAGACCTTGAATTCCACTCCATCGTAGCGATTCAAGCCCCCCTGCATGGTGCCGAACCACATGAAGCCCTGGCGATCTTGCGCCACGCAGCGTACATCATTTTGGGAAAGCCCCCCCTTGGCCGACAGATGGGTAAACTTGAGGTGGCGTAACGCCGTGTCATCGGCCAGGCCATCGTTAACAGGAGCCGGTTCAAATTTGACCGGTTGACCGGCCGCCACGGGCGCATCCGGCAGGGGATGCCCCCCAGCAGGGGCGAAAATGAAGGCGGCCGCAGTTGTCAGGCTGAGCAGCGCGCTTATCACGATCAGCACCCGTTTTTTGAATAGGGACGGGATTCTCATAAAAGATCTCCATCAGGCCGTTCAATCTTATTGTTCTTCCAAATACTGCTCCACCAACGCCACAATCTGCTTCTTCTGGAAGCTCTGCGCCAGTTCCTGCACCTTCGTAGCGAAGGCCGCATAGCGGGCATCCCGCGCCCGGAGTTCCTCCGCCCACGCGCCCACCCGGCGCATATTGCCCAGTTTGGCGATCTCGTACAGCGCGTTCAAGTCGGTCTGGGGCGGCGCCACAAACTCGGTGGGCGGCGGCGCGGCGACCACGGTTTCGGTGTCTGTGTAACGCCACTGCAAGTGCAAATGCTCGCTCAACAAATCCAGCAGTTGCTTGATTTCCACCGGCTTGGAGAGGAAGGCGTCGCAGCCGGTCAACTTCACCTTCTGTTGCTCTCCCGCAAACACGCTGGCCGAGGTGCCGAAGATCACCACGTCTTTGAGTTCGGGGATTTGGCGGATACGCTGCGTGGCCTCGAACCCCGTCAGCCCCGGCATAATCATATCCGTGATGACCACGTCTGGATGGGCCTGTTGTGCCAGGGTGACGCAGACCAACCCATCGTCGGCCTCCAGCACCTCAAAGCCCAGCGGCGCCAGGATGTTGCGCAACAGCGTGCGATTGTGTTCCTTGTCGTCGGCCAACAATATCTTGCGCTTGGGGCCGGCGTACCCCACGATGTCCTGCAATACAGTGGTCATTTCGCGCGCGCGGACTGCGGCGACCGGCAGCGCGAGGTCAAACCAGAAGGTGCTGCCCTGGCCCACAACGCTTTCTACCAATAGTTCACTTTCCATCATCTGCACGATCTGGCGCGAGATCGCCAGCCCCAGGCCTGTGCCCTCCGCCTGCTTTTTGCCAGCTTCGGTCTGCTCAAAGGGGACGAAAATCCGCTCCAGGTGCTCTTCTGGAATACCTACCCCTGTGTCTATGACCGCGAACCGCAGCAGCTTGACGCCCTCGGTCGTGCGAGAGGTGATGATTTCCTGCACACGTAGCGTGACACTGCCATGATCGGTGAATTTGACGGCGTTGGTGAGCAGGTTGATGAGCACTTGCCGCAGCCGCTTCTCGTCAGCGTGAACGCCATCAGGGAGCGGGGGAAGCATATCTAAGGCAAAGCCCAACCCTTTGTTCTGCGCCCGCAGGCTGATGATGCCGGACACGCCTTGGAGGAAGTCGCTAAAGTTGAAATCGGTGGGGTAAAGTTCGAGCTTGCGCGCCTCAATCTTGGACAGGTCGAGAATGTCGTTGATGAGGGTGAGCAGGTGTTCGCCGCTCTGCTGGATGATGTTCAGACCATTCCGTTGCATCGGGGTGAGATCAGCGCCGCGCTTGAGAATCTGCGCGTAGCCCAGGATGCCGTTGAGCGGTGTGCGCAATTCGTGGCTCATACTGCTCAAGAATTCGCTCTTGGCCTGGCTGGCTTGCTCAGCCGCCGCGCGCGCCTGTTCGGCGGCCTCCTTGGCTTCCTCCAGTTCCGCCGCCTGCGTCATCAACTGCGCGCTTTGCGCCTCCAACTCGACGTTTTGCTCTTCAAGTTTGACATTGGAGTGGGCCACTTCCTCGAACAGCCGGGCATTGGTCATCGCAACGGCGACCTGGTTGGCCAATGATTGCAGCAGGTCGGCGTCGCTCGATCCCAGGCCGCCCACGCGGTCGGAATAGACGGTCAGTATCCCGGCGACCGCCTCATTTTGGACAATGGGCACAGCGATTTTGGCGCGGACATCAACCAGGAACGGCGGCGCCACCCACCCCGGTTCCACGCGGACGTCGTTTATGGCGACGATGCGTCCTTCGCGGGCGGCGCGGGCGGTCAGGCTGGTGGGATGATCGAGGGAAATCTTGTGTCCCATACGTTTCATGGCGGCGCCGGCCTCACCGTACCCTTCGGCCAGCACGAGCGCGTCGCCGGCGGCGTTGAGCAAGTAGATGTGAACGTGATAGTAATGGAAGGTCTCTTGCGTCATAGTGACCACCTGCGCCAGTAAATCGTTCAGGTTGAGGATGCCGGTCAACTGGCGGCTGATGGTGTTGAGGGTGGCCAACGCTCTCGCTTTTTCGGCTTCTATTGCGGCCAACTCTTGGGCGCTGGCCGCTTCGGCGGCGGCCAACGCCTGCGCGGTCTCGGCTTCAACGGCCGCGCGCTCCGCGCGTCTACGCTCGATATAGTTAGCGATGACGCCAGCGGCCGTTTGCAACAAGTGGATGTCCTGGGAAGTCCACGCCCGCGGCGTCCGGGTGTCGTCGAAGCCGATGAAGCCGTACCACGCGCCCGACACCCGAATGGGCAAAACAAGGATGGAGAGGACGCCCTGAGGTTCCAGGATGGCGCGCTCCGCGGCGGGGAAGTCTGCCACCAGACCTACCATCGGTTCTCCGGCGCCGAGGGTATCGGCCCAGCGTTGAGCCCCTTCTTTGTAGGGAAGACCTTGAAATTGGGGATCGTCTATGTAGGAAACGACGCCCGGCGCGCAAACTTCGTGCGTCTGCCGCATACACAGACCCGCCTGCGGGTCGGTGAAGTTCTCGAAGAGGTAGACGCGACTAACGTTGGCGACGCGCTGCAAATGCCGCAGGGCTTCCGTCAACGAATCCTCCGCGTCGGCCAGTAGCATTTGGGAACAGGTCGCCAGGCCTTCTTCATACCGCACCCGGATCGCCAGCGCTTCCTGGGCCGCCTGGAGCGCGCTGATGGTGTTTTCCAGGTTCCGGTACAGACCGGCGTTCTCCATAGAAATGGCCGCCTGCCCGCTCAAGATACGCAGGAGTTCCACCCGATCCTGGGTGAAAGCATTGGTGGTCAGGTTGTTCTCCAGGTAAAGTAGTCCCACCAGCTTGCTTTGGTGGACGATGGGCAGGCACAGCAGCGATTTCGGGTGCTGCGCGGCGATGTAGGGATCGGCGGCATAAACGCTATCGTGGGCGGCGTCGCTCAAAACCACCGGCGTCTGCGTGCGGGCCACATAATGGATGATCGAAAGCGGGACGTTAGCGTTGTCTTCGACGGGCGCGGCCAGCATGGTAGCAACGGCCGTCTGTCCAATTTCTCCTCGCGCCTGGATGAGCAGCGTGTCCTCTTTGTTTTCAATCAGGATGCCCCTTTCGGCGCCCGCATTCTCCATCACGATGTGGATCACACGGTCAAGCAGGCTCTCCAGCCGGACTTCTTGCGAGAGCGTCTGCGATACTTTAATGATGGAAGCTGTGTCCAGCGAGGTAACCAGCGGCGTAGCCTCTACCGGGCCGGGCGCGGGAGCGCCCAATGCGCTGGGGAGCAACAGCCGGCGATGGCGTTTTTCCAAGTCGCTCACTTTCCGCGCCGCCCCCCAGGCGCGGTAGGCGTCGCGCGCCTGGGTCAGGCAAAAGCGCGCCAGGTCTTCACGATCCAGCGTCAGGTAAAACAACCCTTCGCGCTCGTAGGCCAGGGCTTCCTCGTGAAGATAAGCATATTTCCGGGCGCCGCGGATGGCGCGACCATAAAACTCCAGAGCTTGCCAGGCGTCCCCGGTTACTCTCGCCCGTTCGGCAGCGACCAGGTCGGCTTTGTGCTGGAAGTTCATCGGCGTGTGGGTCGCCCAACGCTGTAGCCGTGTCTGAAGGGCCGTCACCTTTTCCATATAGGTCGCCTGCGCGGCGGCCTCCACTTCAGGATAATGCGCCAGGAGCGTCAGCGCGTAGTAGAAATAGTACAACGCCTGGTAGAGAAAACCGGCCGCGTCCTGGGCATAGGCTTCCGCGGCGGTCGCGGCTTGCACGGCCTCGGCGTAGTTCCCAAAGAGATAATGCAGCAGCGTCTGACAACAGTAGACATTGAAAGTCAGGAGCACGTTGCCCTGGGCGAGCCAACGGGGGAGCAGTTCTGCCTCATCCAGCAACGCGCCGGATAACCGGCCAGGCGTCGCTCCTGGCTCCATCAGGTTGAGCATCATCTTCCCCCAGATCGCGCCAAAATAGTGGTGAAATTCCAGGCGGAATTTGGCCGTGTTTTCCAGGTAACGGGTCTGTTGCTGGTGGATTGCCGCTAATTCGCTGCCGAGGCAGAACTGGTAGCTGGTGCTATGCAGGGCGCTGTAGTAGGCATATTCCAGTTCCCCGATTTCTAACCCCAACCGGTATCCACGTTGTAACGCTTCGATGGCTACGCTGGTATGTTCTTTCCAGGGGCGGATCAGCGCGTTGAAGATAAATTCAACCCTGGGGCGTAGGACGGTCGTGTCGGAGTTGGAAACCTGATCGACGGCCCATTGCCCCAGCCGGTAGCCGGCTTCAATCTCATCCAGCCGGCCGCACAATTCGGCGGCGTACAAAACGTAGGCCACAGCCGCCAGCGGGGAGTTGCCATAGTGAAGGACGAGTGTCGCCATTTTCAGGGCGACGGCCGCCAGGAGATGCGCGCCGGTCCGCCGCGCCGGCACGGCCAGCACACTGAGAAGGCGCAGCACCGCCAACTGTTGCGGATCGCGCATCTCCGGCAGAGCGGCCAGCGCCTCCGGCGACGAGAATCTGTCGCCCACTTCCTGGCGGGCGGCGGTCACGAAGGCCGCTGCTTCTTCTGGCGCGGTGGGTAGGGCGCACTCTAGCGCCTCAAGGGCGCGCCGTCCGGTTTCGAGCGCCTGCGCGTTGCGATTTTGGGCGATATACACCAGAATCAGGAAACGGTAGAACGGCGCTTGGGACAGGGTGTCTTCGACGTGTTCCAGAGCCTCTTTTGCCAGTTGCTCGGCTCGTTCAAACGTACTGTTCAGATATTCAGCTTCGACGGCTTCGCGGTAGAAGGCCAACGTCAAATCATAATGGTAAATCCATTTCTGACGGGGCGGCAGCATCCCGATGCCCATGCTGAAATACCAGATGGCAGTCTTGTAGGCCGTGGCCGTTTTCGCCCGGCGTCCGGCGCGGAGGTTGAGTTCGGCCAGTTGGAGGGTTTCCTGGGCATCCTTGATGTGTTGGAATCCCTCGTTGAGACGGTCGGTCACATCAAAGATGTGCTCTTCCAGTTCGCCGGGCGTCATCGTTTGTAAGTACACCCGCCCGATGGTCAGGTAAACGGTGCGCTTTTGACGCCGGTTTAGCAGGGAATGTAACGTCTGGCGGACGCGGTCGTTCACAAACTCAAAATGACCTTCCGCCTCCAGCTTTTGGGGGGCCTCTAGCGCCCGTAGAATTTCATAATTGGGCGGCGGCAGCACGAAGCCTTCCTGCACGCCGGTCTCGATCTCCTGAAATAGAGCATCCACCGGCTGCTCGGCAAGGGCGGCCAGCATTTTCAGGTCAAAGACGTTTCCAATACACGCCGCCAGCGCCAGCACTTGTTGGGTGCTCTCGGTCAGTTTTTCAACTTTGCGCATCACAAACGCCGTCATGGTAGCCGGAATATCCGTGGCCCGGATCCGCGCCTCATCCCACCGCCATTTCTTTAGGTCATAATCGAAGGCCAGCGCGCCCTCTTCCGGCAGCGAGGCCAGGAATTCGATGGCAAAGAAAGGATTGCCGCCGGTTTTCTCGTATACCAAAGCCGTCAACGGCGCGATATAGCCGTTCTTACTTTGCAGGGCCTCCTCAATCAGTTGATTCAGCGGCGCGGCCGGCAGGTTTTCCAGACGAATCTGGTGGAGGATCACGGCTTTTTCATGGGTAAGCTCCTGGAGGGTGGCGATGAGCGGGTGCGAGTCCGGCGTCTCGTCCGTCCGGTAAGCGCCGACGAACAACAGATAGCGGTTCTCGACGTTGGTCAGCAGCCCCTTCAACAGGTTCAACGTGGCCGCGTCCACCCATTGCAGGTTGTCTATGAAGAGCACCAGCGGGTGCTCCTTACGGGCGACCGCGCGGACAAAACTCTGGAACGTCTGTTGAAAGTGGTATTGCGCCTCAGCCGGGCCGAAGTCAGACGCCGCTTGCTGCGGGCCGAGGATGAGTTCAAGGTTGGGGAGCATTTCGACCAGCAAGGCGCCGTTGTCGCCCACCGCCTGGAGAATTTCGGCGCGGTGGCGCGCCAAGCGTTCCCCGCTCTGCATAAGCATCTGGTTGACCAAATCGGTCAATGCCTGGATCAGCCCATAGTAAGGCATATTTTGCTGGTACGCATCACACTTCCCAACGATAAAATAGCCGTGCAGGGCGGCGACGCGCGGCTGAATTTCGGCGGCCAGGGAAGATTTGCCCACGCCGGGGTCGCCGGAGATCAGCGCAATCTCGCGCGACCCCCGGCTCACCCCTTCCAATGCCTGGTGCAACGTCTGAATGGCGGCTTCGCGCCCATACAACCTTTGGGGGATTTGTAAGCGTCCGGAGAAGTCGGCCTGACCCAGGGAGAAGCGCTCTATCTTGCCGGCGGCGCGTAACTGGGCCAGACAGTTCTCAAGGTCGGCGATCAAGCCATAGGCAGACTGATAGCGCTGTTCGGGATTCTTGTCCAGCAGTTTCATCACGATCTCTGCGACGACGGGCGGCGCGTCTGGGGCGATTTCACATACCGGCTGCGGGGATTTGGCGATGTGGTAATAGACCAGCTCGGCCGGGTCGGCGGCGTCGAAAGGCAATTGACCGCTGAGCATTTCGTACAGTGTCACCCCCAACGAGTAAAAATCGGTGCGATAATCCACCGCCCGGTTGGTCCGCCCGGTCTGTTCCGGGGAAATGTAAGGCAGCAGCGTTCCCCAATCGGCTACATTGTCCGGCTGGCGATCTTTGAGGTAGGCATACGCGGCCGCCCCGAAATCAATCAGGGTGACGGTGGGGCCGGGGAAAGCCACCAGGAGATTGTGGCTGCTGATACTTTTGTGGATGAGCGTGCGCTGGTGGAGATCGCCCAGAACGCGCGTGACGGCCAACGCTACTTCCAGGATTTCGCCCAGACTACGCCGTTGCTCAACCAGGGCGCGCTTGACCGTCTCGCCCTCGACATAATCCAACACCAGGGCCATCCGCCCGTCAACTGTCAGTTTCTCCCGCGCGCGCCGGATACCGGGAAGCGCGAGGTCTTTGGTGATTTCGTATTCATTGACCAGGCGCGCCTGCTGCCGGACGGTGGGCTGCTCAGGTTGCAGCAGTTTGATGATCACCGGCCGGCCATAGTCGCTGGTATCCAGGCGATACACCCGAAAGTCGGCGTCGGTATATAAACATGGCAACTGCAATAGGTCTTGGATTGACAGTTTCATTAGCTTACTCCCTTCCCGATTCAGTGCATAATGAGCCTTTTACACTGGCCTTAGCTCTTTCCCAGGCTTGCTGCAAGAACACCAGGGTTCCTGCGCGGACCTCCACCCGGACTCCGAAAAGCCGGATAAATTCCGCTGTGTTGCGCCGCATGGCGGCCTCAGACATCACCGGCGTGGGCACGAGCAGCGCGCGTTCATAATGGGCGAACAGCCGTCTGGCCGTCGCCGGGTCGTTGCCGCAAAAATCCTCGCCAAATATCCGCGGCCAGTGATGCGTCCAGCCGGGTATCATAAAAAAAGTGCCCGGCGTCTGGCATTGTTCGGCAAAGTAACACGCCCTTCCCCCGATGAGTAGTCCCACACAATCATCTACCGGATGGTCTTCATCCATCGGGATAAACACCGGCACGCCCACGTCCAATAATTCCCGTGGGTTTTCCAGAGCGTTGCCGCACAGCCCATAGCCTAACAACAACGCGTCCATGTAAGGGCGCAGTTCGCGGGCGGCCTGGATCAAAGCGCGCTGCAAAATCTCCCGTTTGCGATGCAGCGCAAATTCCAATACGCGCACGATGACCGTCAACGGCTCCGCCGGCGTCGGTTGGAAGCTGTGCAGATGGGGAATCCGCTGCACCAGCGGGCGTCCCTGCGCTTCCAGCGCCGCGATCAGCCGCGCCGATTGGGCGTTCTCCACCACCACCACCCGCGCCACCTCGCTGTCGGCGCCCAAGATGTGCGCAAACTCCAGTTCCAGGATTTCGCACGTCAGAATACCCAGTACACTCATGGTGATCTCGTTTTAGAAAAAGCGCGCCAACTCAAATACTTTCACAGGGCAGACGCGCTCGCAGCGCCGACAGGCCATCCCGGCGCAGCGGGCTTGCTGCAAAACTAGTCCTGGTGTATTCGTATCGGAGACAATGGCGAGGGCGTTTTCAGGGCAGGCCACGACACATTGCCCGCACAGCGTGCAGCCATCCAGGCTGACTTGCACCGTTTGGCCCACGTCAGAAATAATCGTAAGTCCTTGATGCCCCAGATCGGCAATATCGCGTTCGACCACGCGGATCACTTCGGGGAAGGGTTCTCCTGGCAGCAAGTCGGGCAGGCCATACTTTTTCAGGAATTGTCTATACATTGGCAACGGCATCCCCTCGGTCCAGTACGAGAGTTCCAGGATGTAGGCTTTGTTAAAGGCGGGGGAAGTGGCAAACATGCAATGCGTTTCCCGAAGTTTAACCGCCAACGTTTGCAGGGTGGCGAGGGTGTGGGGGTGAAATGCCAGGTCGCGGGCCATGGCCAGCGAGGTATTGCCGACCTGATAAATACGCTTGACGCGGGAGGGAACGAGGCCGACCCGCAGCGCCTTGTGGGCGTCCACATAAGTTCCTGAAGCCCCGGCCATATAAACCGTTTCGATCTTGTCCGGCGCGATGCCGGCTTCATGGCAGAGGGTCAGATGGCCGGCGCGCAC
>Ga0209605_1002388_pt1 | contig 18271 bp, 25 predicted proteins | sample AD_UKC035_MetaG_FD_184408 | JGI IMG/M metagenome (GOLD analysis project Ga0209605, IMG submission 184408) | Active sludge microbial communities of municipal wastewater-treating anaerobic digesters from USA - AD_UKC035_MetaG (SPAdes) (version 2) | ecosystem: Engineered > Bioreactor > Anaerobic >...
TCAGCCCAATCACCTAATAGAATAATTGTATTTGGCTTTGGCTTCATATTCAATCCATATTCTATAAACAATTCTATAGCATCTCTATTATGATATGGAACATGAGCATCAGCACCTATAAGTAATGGATAATCTTCTTTGCTTATTATATACGGTTCATAATTCTGTTCTACTGGTTCAGGTATATTAACTCTCGGCACATAGTGTTCTATATCCATTTTATTTCTATGAGTGGAACCACTCTGCCCTCTATAATACCGAATATAATTTCTAGTAGATTCAAAATCAGTAAATAACCCAGGATTCTCTTTCATAATAGTTCTTGCAATAGTAGAAGTAGAATCAGTCTTAAATTCCTGTAAATATTTCAGAACAATATTCTGTGTAACATAATCCATTTTTATCCTTCTTTTATTTTACTTATTCCGAAAGAATTATTGCCAATAAATTCATTTTCTTTTACTACAGTAAATACTTTCGTAGTATCATTGTATTCCAGTGCTTCACCATTGTTAGTACTATTGGTAATAATAATGAATTGTAAATTAAGTTGTTGTGATAGTTTCTGTATAATATCCCATGCTTCCATCTGTAATGATGCTGGTTGTATATTCTTTATTGGTTCATCCAATACTAATACATTATCTGTTTTTCCTATAGACCATATAGCAACCCGTAAAGCCAATGAAGCAATATCAACAACTCCACCACCAGCAGCTTTCATTATATCAATTTCATACCCATTATTTTTGAATATGAGATTACATGAAGTTTTACCATATTTGACTTCAAAGTCGATAGAAAATCGATATTCGTGCGGAAAAATTGAATCTAAAGCTAATTGTACAATATCTTCTATATGGTACTTTAATTGTTCTTGTGTCTTTTTTGCCACATTCTGTATGAATGCTTGTGCTTTTTCTAAATTAGCAAGATATTCAGTTTTTTCTTTTACAATAGATTCCTGTTTTTGCAATTGAGATTGTAATAAGTTTAGTTTGCCTTTAGCTTGCTGTATCTTGTCTTTATAACTCATATTGAATCCCAATTAACAGAAGATTCAAGTTTCTCTATAAGTTCATCAAGTCTTTTGTTAAGTTCATCGAGTTTATTTTCTAAAGCATTCATTCTTTCTTCTATCTGTTCATCAGTTTCTATATTGAAATCTTGTTTCAACTGCTGTTGTATCCTATCTAAAGCACCTTCAGCCTTCATAGCATTTTCTTGTTCTTTTGCTATTTTATTCTTTATTTGTTCAAATTCACTTGCAGTCATTCTATTATCCTCCATCCTAATTCATGAGAAATCTTATGATTTCTATTACTTTATTATCAAGTTGCTTTCTATTTAATTCTATTTCTTGTTCAATATTATCTTCAAACGATAGACTGAAATCATCATGAACTCTTAATTTTTCTACAAACGCCTGTATCTTTTCTTCACGTTCTTCTTCATCTCTTATATATTCATCAGTAATTAAATTGTATTTTTCTTCTAATTCTATTTTTTCAATTTCTTGTATTTCTGTATCTACAAAGTATATACATGGAGTAGTTAATTCATTGTTTTTTTGGATGTTTATATGCCCTGAATTGATAACAAATCTGTTATCCTTACTGTATACAAATGAAATATGGCAATCACCAGTAATTATATATTTATAATCTGGATACATAGTAAGCAATTCTTCTGCTGATAATGCTTCTGTATTCGGTGGTATTTTATTTATATCAGGAAATGTAAGCTGATGAATAATAAGCACTTCTTTACTTTTTTCATGAATATTTTCACCGAAATTGGCATAAGAGACATCAATATCTTCAAAAGTATGAAACTTATCCGATATTGAAGCCATGTTGAATAATATCCCAATAGAAGACTTATTGAGATATTTCATAGAGTGATAAAGCAAGTCATGATTACCTGCTATAGCATAGACTCCATTATTTACTTTCTTGCAGAAATCAATAAATATATTTATTATTTCTTCAGATACAATAGGTTTATTGAATAAATCTCCAGCTATAAATATAGGACAATTATTTTCATTTGCATATTTTGCAATAAGGTTTAGTTCATATTCTTGAAATTCTATCCAGTTCTCATCCTGTCTACATCGTGGCTTATCTTGCCGTAAATGCAAATCAGCACAAGCTATAAATCTCATTCTTTTATCCTGCTACCACATAATGGGCAAACATTAGGCAATAGATTTTTATATTGGTCAATTGCCTTTTTTGATTCCTTAATTATATTTTTATTGCTTATAATACTATTCAGTATACTATTCAATAATTGTTTTTCTTTTGTAATATTTTTTATTTCATTATTCAGTTCTTCTATTTCATCTAAAGTAGAAGCCAATAATAATATCTTCTTTGATACTTGTAATTTCATAAGTAATTTATTTTTATCAGAATACAACTGCCTTAATTTATTGTATTCATTATTTACTGTATCTATAGTGTATTTCAGGTCATCTATTTTGTCAATAATATCTTTTGCAATTTTTATCTTTCCCCATCTATCTATAATGCTTTTCTGTTTATTGTATTCTGCCAATAAATTATTTAATATGGTATAATCAGCTTTAACAATATTGTATTCTTGTAAAGTAGTTTCATATTCATTTTCTAACTTTTCTGCTTCTTCAATCCATTGTAATGATTCTATTTGAGTAGTCAGTGTCTTTATTGTCTCTTTTGCTTGTGCTACTTCAGAATTTGTCTGTCTTCGTAATTGTTCAGCTTTTGCTTGTACTTTATCTATAATATCAAGATGCACTACTTTGTTAAATATTCTTGCTACTTCTGCTGATGATTCATCGAGTAAAAATGGTCTGTCAAACTGATATTGTATATTAGTATTTGATAGATTTAGTTTTTCTGTTATTTCATCAGGAACATTCTGTCCAATAGCTTCAAGTTTCTTTATTCCTTCCTTACTCTTTATTTTATAACCATTAAAATCCTTACTTTTTTCTCTGCTTATAATGGATGAATCTACTATAATTTCTACTGAAGTTTTATCTTTTGGTAATCCTTTTGTATCTCTATTCCAAAATGATACCATAGAATTACCAGCAGGTTTATTATCTTTTATCCAATATAATCCTCGTATAATAGAACTTTTTCCATGATTTGATTGACCAGTTATAATGTTTATATATGGACTAAAAACAAATTCAGAATGCTTGTGAGATTCAAAATTTGTAAGTTCTATTGATTTAATCATCATCTGCCTCTATATCATCTATAATCATATCATCATTATCAGCAATTTGCAAGACATTATTTTTTTCAGAAAAATCTTTATAATCTTTTTCTATGTCTTCTTCTATTTTCTTACTGCCTATTTCCTTCACTCTGTTTGCATCTTCAACACTAGGTGCTGCTGTAATAGTATAAATAGCTTTGCTGTTGACATCAAGAGAATGGTCATCCTTCCAGTCATTAGGTAATCTATTTTTTAACCAGAATATTTGTGCTATAACATTAGGTGGAACATGCTTTTCTCTTATTATTACATCTTCTTTAGGGACTTTATCTTCAAACCCATCTTCTATAAGTTTTGCATCACTTGCTGTAATAGTATGAGTTTTTCTTGTTATTTCTTTTACTGTATATCCAGCAGCATTTTTATATAATGCACTCACTATTTTCAAATCTACAGGCTGCTTGCCTTTTTCTATAGCATTTCTTACTTCGGGAAAGTTTTTAGCCCAATATCTATATATTCCTGGAGTTATTCCTAACTTTTTTATTATTTCATTAGCATTAACACCATTCTGTAATAGACTTTCTATCAATAATGGATGTAAATCCTTATTATAACAAGCTTCTGCTTTTATCCGAATATCTTTTTTATCCTTATCCATATTATAACTCCTATCATTGCTTTGTCTCTTTTAATAGACTTCTTATCCGTTTCATATTATTAGATACATCAAAATGAACAACTCGTTTAAGACTCCCTTTTGATTTACAGACAGGGCAATCTTCATTTTCATGATTTATATAAGTATCTTTATCAGTTAAAAGCATATTCTTTTTACAAACAGTACATACATATTTGCTATTATTTTCTTTCATAAATTTTTCTGCTTCTTCTAATGGATTTTCTGATTCTACAAAAGATAAGCCTTCATCTGATTCTAATACGAAGCAATGCTGCTTAGCTAAATATAAATCAGCTATTCTATTTATTCTTTTCATACCAATTTTTGGAAATCCTAAACCTTGCTGTTTTATTACTTTTTCTATAGGAATAAATGGAATTTCTGTAACAGCACCAAAATCAGTTGAATATACTGTTTCACCTAGTAATCTCCAAGCACTAATAAAATTCTTTTTATAATAAATATGCATTCTTTCAGCCTTCAATCCATTTGATGTAATAATTATATCATTTTCATTAAGTGCTGGAAGAGGATGCTCTATTGGATACCACATATTTTCCCATTCATTTTCAGTATACTGTTCTTTCCTTGGGTCTATACCTGCTACAGTAAGGTACTCTTTCTTTACTTTCCAGTTTGTGAACCGTTCCTTATCAAAGGTATAAGCAAAATCTACACCACAGGTAAAAATAGGGTCATACCCTAATAAATGTGCTACAAACATCTGTAAGGGTGGCGAACAGGCAAATATTGAAAAGTTTGTTACAATCAGTCTTTTTAGTGGCTGATCTCTTGTTGCTAATTCAGGATGTATTCGTTCTGTATACATAATAGGTTGTATTGTACTGTAAAAAGCCATAGGATCACCAGAATTTTCAAGATATAGTAACATTTTATTAGGCCAATGTTCTACTAAATCAGGATAAACTCCAGGATGTAATACTAATTTTGTTTTAGTCTTAGACCAATCTATATCACTTATATCAGACCATGGACAAATTGGGTCTAAATCTATAATATATGTAGGTTCTACTCCAAATCTAATAAGTGATTCAGCATGACTTGTCGTACAAAAAGTTCCACCTTTCCAGTCTTTCAAATAAGGTAATGATTTATCTAATGAAGCACCAGAACCAAAAATAATAGCAGGAATTTTATTTACTTTAGGTTCTTCTGATATATCATATGCTCTTCCCTCATGAACAGCAGAAATTATATATTTGTGATTGTATACAGATGATATGATTTCATGTTTTAATTGAGATTTATTAGTAGCTTCATTGTACATATTACTATAAGTAATTGTTTCATCTTCTTTTTTAGCCATACATCTATTCCTTATTGTTGATTTACATTCCCAAAATGTTTCGATATTTTATTAAGAAATTTGTCTTCATTATTTTCTATCTCAGTATTTTGCCATGAATCTTTATAATCTTCATATACTTTTGCACCTTGCCCTTTAAGAATATAGTGTTCCATAATTATTTCTCCTAATTCAAACTCTTCTTGTGTATCTACATCAGCATACTGCCATAATTCTGTATGATACACATATGTTTCTATAGATGGCCATACTTCAGGATTTACTAATACTGAATCTAAATCAGAAGGCAATGATTCATAATAATTTATAAACCATTCTGGTGTTGTAACACACCATCCACTAGACATAGTTCCATAATGATATTTATTATCAGCTAGTATCAATCGTACCATACTATTACTGGTAACTTTATAAATGTATGTTTCCCTCTGTTTTATAAATGGAGACAGTGTATCAGCTCCTATCTTATAAAACATATCAATAGCTTTATCCAAATCATCAGGTTTATTTAATGGGTCTGTAGCCATCAAATAAATAAATGTGTCTAATTCAGGATGCTCTTCTTTTATCTTTTTTACAGCATGATAAATAGGTCTATTAGCACTTGCAGCATCAGCATCTTCCCAATATGGTCGTCGTATAACTTTAGCACCATATTTTAATGCTATTTGTTCCATTTCATCATCATCAGTAGTAACATAAACTTCATCTATATTCTTTGAACATTTTGCTTGTATAATAACCCAAGCCATTAAAGGCGATCCACAGAAACTCTTTACATTCTTTCTTGGTAATCTTTTACTTCCACCACGTACTGGAATAATTGCTGCTGTTCTAACTTCATTCATTATTTACTCCCCTTTATTCTTATCTTAAATCTGTCTTTTGGACAATATTTATAATTGCCACATGTATCACACAACATCAAATCACCATTACTATCTATAGCAAAAGTACCAATTTTATTAGGATATAATCCTATTGTCCAATCCTCATGTATTAAATCTATCCATTGTGGAATTTTCATAGTCTCTTTATCTAATACTTCAAAACCATTTAGTATATTCATAAATTTGCAATCCTTATATAGTTTTTGTAACAATTATAAATTTCATCATAACTAATACAATTTCTTATTAGATTAGCACATTCTAATTCTATTCTGTCTTCATCATCAGCTATAGCATTCAGTCTTCCTAATATTGATTTCGCTGCTCTCATAGTACCATTTCCTTTAGGCCATGAACATGCTGTAGCTACTATAATATTGATATCTTCTTCCCTTTCATTATTTTCATAAGCCCATACTATAGCCGCAATCTTTTCAAATTCCTCCAAAGGAATTTCACCTTTTATGAAGAAATTTAGTTTGAAAATATAATCCTCCATCCTTGGGGAAGCCAATTCAAATACAGTCTTATTGTCCTTTACTTTTATTTCCGTTAAAATTCTATAAATAAGTATTCGTAAAGCTTTATTATTGTTATATCCCATCCTGCCAATATTCAGAAGCATCCAATCAGCTCTTGGACATAAATCCCATACATCTTTTAATTTCTCACAGTATGAAACCCATTCCATCCCTTGCTTACAAACTACATTATCCTTTGCAATGAATTGGAATAAGTCTATAACTTCCTTGTTCATATAATGCCTTCTTTGTCAAGTAATACATTCAATTTTAACTCATTTTTTGTATTAAAGCAAGAAGGCACATCATAAATATACATTTTTGCTATTAAATAATCCTCAAATTTACATTTATCAGCATATTCTTTATTCCAATCTTCGTATAAACGTTTCTTGTATATATCTAACAAATCATATATAGATGATTCCATATATTTACTCCTTTACTGCTCCTTGTAAACCTTCTATAAAATATTTATTACCTATAAGAAACAATACTACTAAAGGAAATAGAAGAATAACACCAGCAGCAAAACTCATACCTATTGGATTAACAAGCAATCCAATATCACCAGTTCTATTCATAGATTGCCTAATCAATCCAACAATCAAAGTCTGTTTTTCAACATCACTTAACACTAACATTTGCCATACATAATCCTGTAACACAGACACACCAGCAAATAATCCTAATACTGATATTATAGGTTTGCTTACTGGAATAATTATCATTTTTAATATCTGCCATTCATTTGCTCCATCAATCCTTGCAGATTCTATAATAGATTTAGGTATTGATTCAAAATAATTTCTAGAAAGATACATACCCATAGGCGATAAAACTACAGGAAGTGTAGTAGCAGTTAAAGTACCTGATAATTTCAAATCTTTCATAATAACAAACCATGGAATCAATAATGATATTCTTGGTATCATCATTTGTATAAGAAGAATATTCCATAATAAATTTTTATACTTAAAATTATAAACACTAAAAGCATATCCAGAAGTGGTTGATAAAAATATTGATAAAAATACTGAAACAACCGTCACAATAATAGTATTCTTTAGCCATATAAAAGCATTATCCTTGAGCAAAATATTGTAATTGTCTAATATTATGTGTTTAGGGAACAAATTTGGAGGCATTATAAAAATACCATGTATATCCTGAAATGATCCTATTAACATAAAATAAATAGGAATAAATAGTAATATGAAAATCATTACTAATATTACCTTATTTATTACTTTCATTACTTATCCGCCTTTGTAAATATGATAGTATAAAAGTAATAATCATGAGTATTACAGCCTGAGCAGAAGCCAATCCCCATTTAGAATTTTTGAATCCTGTAACATAAATATTGTAAGTAATTGTAGCAGCATATTGTTGTGGAACCAAAGCATAAATATATTCAAATACTTGTAAACTTGCTATCATAGATAATAAATATACTAATGCTATAGTAGATTTTATTAACGGCAATACAATCTTCATCTTTATCTGAAAATTTGAAGCACCATCCATTCTAGCTGCTTCATAGATACTTTTATCTATACTTGTTAACGATGCTAATAATATTATAACATACCCACCGAAAGTAGTAGTAACAACAATAATGCATATAATAGTAATAGAAATATAGCCATCACCGAACCAATAAATCGGTGCTATATTAAATAATGATAATACCCAATTCATTAAACCATTTATAGCAAATACCCATCTCCATATCTGTGCAAGTATAATACCACCACCTAAAACAGGTATATAAACAAGTATTCTTGAAATATCCTGCCATTTCTTTGATAAATCACTTATTAAAAAAGTTACAAATACTGAAACAATAACAGTCAATAATGGCATAATGGCAAGATATAATACAGAATTTTTTATTGATTGAATGAATGCTTCATTATGAAATAAATCAACATAGTTCTGTAACCCAACAAATCTTGTTACAATGAAATTTGTTTGGTAAAAACTCATTTCTATAACTTTTATTATTGGCCATAATGTAAATAATAAAAAGAATATCAATGTTGGCATCAATAAAAAATATTTCATCATTTCACCTTATATTGCTGGGAGGGGGATTCGAACCCCCATAATCCTTAATATGATAATTAAGCATCTGATTAACTTCATCAGAGGTGTTCGCCATTACACTATCCCAGCAAATAAAATAAAGCCTCTTTGTTATTTCAAAAGAGGCTTTATTGTACTATTTCACAGAATTGAGAGCATCTTGAAATTTCTTTATAGCTGCTTCTGGTGTAGTCTTAAGCATTAAAACTTGTTGCAATATTGGATATTGTAAAGCCCTTCTTTCAGTGAATCGTCTATCACTCAATCCAAAATCAAATATACCATTTTCCTGAACAATTTTAGCTACTTGCTGCAAATGTATATCATTGCTCAGTTTTACATCCTTTCTGTCTACTACATAGCCCATCTCTGCAAAGATATTTCCAGTAACAGGATTATTCAAATATTCAGCTAATCTTGCAGCTATAGCATCTTCTGGTTTTCCTGTTTTATGTACTATAATAGCATAATAATTGGCATATGTTCCTACTTTTGTTACTCCTTTTGCTCTTGGGAATGGCACAAATTTATATTCAAATGGTTTATCTATAAACCCTTGCTTTATAACACTATCAAAGAATAGTTTACAAAGATGCGGAAAGTATGCTGTAGCTGCTATATCACCACGAGCCCATCGTTCAACATAATCATCATCATTCAGTGTTGCACAATTAGGAGGAACATATCCGTTCTTTACAAGAGTCTGATAAAATTCATAGACTTTAGCCCCACCATTGTCTGCTACAACAGCTTTATCATAATTCTTATTGTTGTACCAATTTGCTCCAAAAGAAGCAAACCAATTGTTGATATAATAATCTCCAGACTGATTTGCAGCAAACATTCCAGTAGCCCATTTCTTACCATTGTATTTCTGTTTTACCAATTCTGCCATCTTAAGGAAATCATCAATAGTCCAATTATCAGGAACTGTATAGCCAATTTCTTTCATCATATCAAGATTTACAGCCATACCTTGAGCAGAACCAGTCATAGGTAGTGCTAATAATTTCCCATTTACTCTAAACATTTCCAGAGATGAAGGATAATATTTATCCAAATCCCTAATGTAATTATCTAATGGCAATGCATACTCTGGAACCATGTACTTACTTGCACGAACCATAGAATCAACATAAACATTTGGTGGAGTACCAGCAGCCAATAATGCATCCATAGTCAATGTAGAACCATCAGAAAGGTCTAATGTAAGCCATTTTACTTTTACATTAGGATAATCCTTTTTCAATAAAGATTCTACATAAGCATGATATGATGGTATTCCTGTACTTTCATCAAATTTTGTTTCAGGTTCTGTAAGTACAGTAATTGTCTGTGAAAATGCTGATACTGTAAACAGCAAACACAAAGCAACAATGAAAACTCTTTTCATTCTTCTACTCCTTTAATTGACTGAAATTGTGAATACCAATGTATCCACATAGTTGTTACCTGCCTCATATAGTTCATCAGTAATATCTTGATTTTCCACTTTTACTGTAATTGATAATACTGAACCTCCTTTCTTAGTTTTCTTTGTAAAAGTTAAACTTCCACCACCAGTTGGAACAGACACAAAATCAGAAAAACTATTTGTTGCTGCATCAATACAATCTATTTTCATCTTGTATGGTATTTGAAGTGTGTCTTGTACTAAATATGAATTATTTGATGAAGTAACTACCACTTTCCATGATTTGATATTTGATACAGCAGTAATTGTATCAGTTCCAACAGCCTCACTACCATCTCCAGTAATAGTAAGCTGAATAGTATTTGACTGTGGAGTAAGATTAAGATACTGATTCACAGTACCAGTAATAACAATATTTTCTGTAGTGTTTGAAAATACTATAAATGGATATAAAATAAATAACAAAACACAGACTAACTTTTTCATATAAACTCCTTATAATCTACTTATTTTTGTTAAATAAATTTACAACATCAGTAAGTGCTTTAGAAAAAGAACCTAAACAATATGCAAGATAACTTCCTAATATTTTTGATACTTCTTTACCATCAGCATTATTACAAAGTTCAGGAACATCCTTAAATATTACTTCTGTTAAATCCTCTTCTAATTTATTTGTTGCTTCTTCATCATTATTAAAATTTACATTGTTCTTATTTGTTTTCATTAGAACCTCCTTTCATATCTAATATTCTAAATTCAGTCTCTTTATTTTCTATAATTTGTTTCATAATTCTATGCTCTCCCAATTCATCTAGCATAAAACAAATAATTATCACACCATCAGTAAATAAGTTAATAGCTATAAACATATAGCACAAATAATTAAATTTGTCAATACTCGATTTACTTAAATAAGCAAAGAAACAAGCCACAATTAACAATAAAATACTCAAAAATTTTTTACACATTTATTTCTCCCTTATATAATTTTTCAAAGCTATCCCACGACATTACTACAATAACATCAGAAATGCTTTTCGTTCTTATTACTACCATCCAATCTGTACCCTCCTTTTGATTGCTTTTAGCCTGCTGTATAAAATCTCTTAAATTTATGGATTCTGTACTTTTACATTCTATTGAAAATGGAAATTTTTTTAATGCTTCATCTCTAAGAATAACATCAACACCAGACTGACCCATTTCCCTACTATGTATTTTACAGTTATCATCTTTATTGTCAAATGGAATATCAATTAATTTTGCTATTCTTATACAAACCCATTTTTGTAATTCTCTTCCTTTACCTTTTGCACTCTGTACAGTAATACGTTTATCAGCATCATCAAGTTTTCTACTTAAAGCTTTAGATTTTTTATCATCTTTGAGTAATGATTTAATATAATCCCTATCAGAATCAGATAAGCAAACCCATTTATTCGCCAAAATCAAATTCCTCTTGACCACAATCATCATTGAAATTTAATTGTTCATTTCCATTTTGTGAAATATATTTTATTCCTAATACTGTAAAATAAAGAAAAATTGGAATAGTATCACTGCCATTCTTTACAAATTCTGATAAAATATTTTCATACATTTTGTTAATTATATCAAATTCAGAAAAACCACGTACCAAATAATCATTATAAGTATCATAAAATTTTTTGACATCTTCTTTTGAAATAGTAAAATCTTTGTGAATTATACTTCTTGGTATTTCATTTTTCGTAAGGTCTTCACAGATGCTTCTATATTCTCCCATTTTTCTTTCACTCTCCTTCTTAATTCATCCTCAAGATTGTTTTCTTCAATATAATGAATTAACTCTTCCCTACTCATTTCTACACCAAATGTATTATTAAACTTATCCTTTATATCTTTATCGGTATTTATCCAATCTAATATTTCAGACTTTTTTAATTTTGAACTTACTTCTGTTTCGTATCTTTTTACTAAATCATTATCTAATAAAAACTGTTTTAGATTTTCAAGATTCAATTCTTTACCAGATTGCCATATCGCAGAAGCATTTTTTACTAACTCACCTGCATCAGTTCTAAAATCATACAGATAATCAATATTAGTAGCAATATCATCTATTCCATAATAGAAGTCTATAATAAACAATCCTTCCCTAAATGGTCGTGGGGTTTTGCTCTTTGTAGTCTTTGCTTTCACTACAACACCAACAACTCTATCTTTTCTTTTTATCTTCTTTAGTGAAGCAAGCCACAATACTGTATGGCAATAGAAATCCATTGCCTTACCACCAGAACGTACAAATTTATTAAAACTAATTGGGCTAAGATTTTCCCTTACTTGAGAAACAATAATAAGTAAACAATTAGTTTTTTCCAATAAATCAGCTAATTGTGGGAAAAATTCTTGTGATAGATATTTTGCTTTACCCAATCTGTAAGAACCAGTATCATCCTCTTTACCTTTCAATGCTTTATTATAATGAGTATTAGCTATAGTATTTGCCTCTTTACTGGTTAAACCATCCAATGAATCTATCACATAAATACCAAATTCATCTTTCTTCAATCCTTCTGCAAATTTTCTTACATTGACATAAGCATCTTCTACTGTATCTGATTTTACCCGTTCTTCAACATTCATCGGCATAATTTCAAAGCCATACAGACTTTTTGTATCAAAGGTAAAACCAGACTCACAGTCATCATAAATCCACTTAAATTTATCCTTAAATTTATAATGACATGCTGCTACAATTTCACATACCATTAGACTCTTGCCAGAACCTGTGTCGCCAACAATATTGATAACATTGCCAAATGAAAATCCTTCCCCTGTACCACCACCAACTATCAAATCCAATAAGGTACTACCAGTGGGTGCAAATTCTGTATCTTTTTTTACTACAGAATTTGCACTCATTATTGTTTCTTTTATTTCTTCAGTCCTTTTTGACACATTTTACTCCATTATTTTTTATTAGCAAGTTTGTGTTGCTTATATGTTTCATAGCAATCACCATATAATTCGCACTCATCACATTCATCCAATTTACCTAAATCTTTACCTAATGTGCCTCCAGCAGGACATTTAACAACAGATGCTTCTTTTTTAACTTCTTCTTTTTCATAAATAGGTATCTCTTCTTCATCATCCGATTCATCTTTTTCTATTTCAATAATTTCTTCTTCAGGGTCATCATCATTATCTTCATAGAATATTTTTTTGATTTCATCATACGAATACAAAATAAGATATTCGTCAAAGCTATAAACATGCTTCAACAAATCAGGATTTAATGGCTCTTCTCGTGGAAGGAATTTGAATGATTTATATTTGAAGTATTCATTCCTATTGAAACTTTCTTTTGTAGCTCTAAACTGTATCAATCTTCCTTTTCTGATATCAGTAAAATCTACAATATCACCTAATTCAGCATTAAGTGCTCCAATTTCTTCCATCAATTCTTCATGGAATAAAGCATAACTTGCTATAAATACTTGTACTCCTTTATCCATGTCATTATTGTCTACAATATTATAGTAAGCCTTACGACGTGAATAAAGTTTCTTTGCTTCTTCTATTCTACCTTCGTTTCTATAAAGCATTGCCTGTTCACAAATAGGACAAGCCTTACCAAATGTTCTGTTAGGACATATAATACTTACTTTGTTAGGCCCAACATATTCATGTATATCCAATATCATTACAAAATCAGGGTCTCCAACTTCAAATTTCCCTAATTTAACAAGAGGATGATTCTTAGTTTTAATAATGTAAGGAAGTATGTGAATACTATTAGTTCCTTCTACTGGCTTCCAAAAACTTACATTAGAATCCTTAAAATTAAGTGCTGGTACAGTAGTAGCAGACTTCCTATTCTCATACCTTTCTCTAATAATGTCCTTCATGGACTTTACACTAGCCATTTAATTCCCTCCTATAATCTTTGTATTTTTCCGTTGTCTTATCCATTCTCTTTAGTAAATCCATCACATCATCCCCTTCATGGACAAAACATTCAAGTTCAATGTCCATGGTTTCATAGTTTCCTAGATTAAATTTCCTTCTAAAAGAAACCCTACTGTAATCAGGTTCACTCATTTCCTTCTTTCATCCTCCTTCTTATATCATCCTCAATACTATTATCAGATGGATTGGAATAGAATCCGCCAATCAATAATGATACTAAATCATTAAGCATTGCTTTTCTACTGTCAAAAGCATTCTTTGCTGATTCCAATATCCCTAATTCATATTGTGCTTGTCGTACTTCTTCAGTAGCTTTAATCACATTTTCATTAAGAGTAACCGTATTTTTGATATATGATTCTGTCATTTTCCCCCAAGTATCATCCCAGTTAGTCCTATAATAAATATCAGTATCAGCTAAAACTAAATCTAATTTATCTTGTGCTTTCAAATATTTGTTTTTAGCCTCTACATATTCTTCACAAATTTCCAGATACCTACTGGAATGTTCCACACACTCATTTGATAAATTGTATCTATCAATCTTTACCAAATCCTTAAAATAATTCATCTGTTTCCTCATCCTCCTCAGGTGGCAATCCTTATACGCGTGGCGGCTCCGCAGGGCAGATATGGACACACGACCGCATCGAAGTCAAAATCATCATCAAAATCTTCATCTTCCAAATCAACTTCTTCATCTATTTCTTCATTATCTTCCAATATCTCATCTAGCATTTCATCTATTTCTTCCTTTTCTTCTTCAGTAATATCGTATTTCATAAATCCTCCTATAATATTGTTTTTAAGCAGGCTAATGTAATTCCCGCTTTTCCAGTATTGAATGTATCCTGTGAAAATGCTTCCAATGCCATCATTGCTATAGCATTTTCCTTTCCAGAAAGCAATACTGTATTCATATAACTGAGTACAGTATACCTTACCTTTTCAGGGTTGTCAAGTACCCCATTTTCATTTAATTGTTTCAATATATTTGCTATAACATTCCAATGCTCCTTTTTTAATAAAGCTCTGCATAGTTCTATCGTTTCAGCATCATTTTCATCAGCTAAAACAACAGACTTTAGATACTTCTTCATCTCATCTTCAGTTGATAAAGCTAAAATTCTTTCCAATAATACCAAAGCAGCTCTTGGACATCCATCTGCTTTTTCAGCTATTTCAGTTAATATACTATTAGGTATAGTAACATTTTCCAATTTGCATACTTTGCTTAATAAACCATATAATTGTACAGAAGTAAGTAAATTAAATTCTACCAATGTACATCTTGTCTTTATTGGTTTTATCAGTTTCTGTGCATCCGTTGTACAAAGAAAGAAGTAAACATATTCTGGAGTGTCTTCTAATGCTTTTAATATAGCTCCTTGAAAATCAGCAGTAGTTTTTTGCACTTCATCTAATATAAAAACTTTATTTTTACCAGCAATCGGTAGTATTTTCATCTGCTGAATTATTTCTCTTGCTGTATCTATGCCTCTATTATTGGAGCTATTTATTTCAACAATATCTAAATCACTAGCATCTAATTTTGAAGCCATAATTCTTGCAGCCGTTGTCTTTCCCGTTCCAGACTGCCCGACAAAAAGATAAGCATGAGAATGATTTTCTTTCTTAAGAGCATTTTCTAATGCTTTTATAGTAATTTCATTTCCAACAATTTCAGAAAAATCTTTTGGTCTATACTTTTGATACAGTGTCATTTTTATTTACCTTCTTTTTTGGCATATCAGGGCAGTTAAGATAATAATACAACGCATTTATTGTTGTATTATATTTTTTAGCAATATCTTTCCATTTCATTCCATTTGCTCTATCTATCTCTATATCCTTTACATTAAATGGAATAGGTTTTAATGTTGGCCCAGTTCTTCTTATTTTTATATTATTATCTTGTAATATTTTGTGTATTCTTGATTTTTTTATATTGTACTTTTCCTCCAATTCAAGAATAGTTTTTCCACTTTTGTACAGCTTGCATATTTCCATATTCCGCAATTCCATCTCAAGTTTAGTCATTCTGTGCATTGAGCAATCCTACCTCACTCACTTTAGCCCAACTTTCATCAACATTGCTAATAGACTTTTCAATTTTTAATGGTACAATAACCCAGTCCCAATCCTCCCTAATTTTCTGTGTTCCATAATACCAAATAATATTATCAAATTGTTTTTCTTCATCAGGATTTATGTCTGGAATAATAGCATCATGTATTTCCCCAATAAGCCGAGTATCCATTTTATTCCTTTCCAGTTCATTAGTAACATTTATGAATGTATAAAGCAAACAATGAAATGCAGCACCTTGTATTGGACTATTCAATACTTGATTTCTTGTCATTGGAGCATAACATCTAAATCCTGTAAACATTTCCACATAGCCTTTTTTCTCATAATCAGCAATAACTTTTTCTTTATATTCATAAGCAACAGGGAATCTTTCAAACCAAAAGTTGTCTTCTACATCATGTACATGATTTATAAAAGCATTCATATTATATATTCCTTCATCTTTCAAATGCCTTTTTGTTTCTGGTTCCAAGCTTTCCCATATTTTTTCACCAGTGTGTTTATAATATGAACCATAAAAAGTAGGAAATACAAATCCATTCTTTGCTAAATACCGTTCCTTTTTTGTTATTTCTTTAGGGTCTTTCAAGAATAGTAAAGATGCAATATCTCTATGCATATCCCCACCTTCAGTAATGTATTTGATAAGATTCGGGTCTTTATTGCTACATGCTATAATAGCAACTTCCATAGCATTGTAATCATATTCTCCTATCTTATGACCTTTCCGTGGGAATAACAATTTCCGTAGCATTGTAGATACTTCAGTATCTCTCTTCGGTATATTCTGCAAATTAGGATTCTGTGATGATGAACGATATGTTTTTACTCCATAAAGATTAAAGAATGGATGAATAACAGAATCTATACATTCTTTATTAAATCCAGTAAGATATGTATTGCTTACTTTATACCATCTACGCCAATTCATCACATCTTCTACTATAGGAATATTATAAAACTTCATTTCCTCTTTATCAGATTTTGGTCTACCAGTGATTTCTGTTACTTTATGTGGTTTATAACCTAATATATCGAAAATAAGATGAGATAAATCATTTGTATTGCTTATTCTAAATGGTTTTTCTTTGTCCCACTTTTTTAATACTTCTGATTGCATTACCTCATTTTCAAGGAATGCTAATCGTTTATCAAGACTCTTTTTTAACTTTTCAGCTTGTTCTGTATCATAATATATACCATTATATTCAGCTTTCGTTAATGCTTCTTCACCTTCCATAAAAAGATTTAATGCTCTGTAAAAATTATCAGTAAATTTGCTTTTCTGATATTCATATAGTTTATAAGTTCCTAATGAATCCATTGCATTATATTTCATCAAATCATAAATATCAACTTTATCTATATTATTGAAAGCATTTGCTCCATGTAATTCTTCATCTTCTGATTTCGATTCCAAGTATTTATCGATATCTTTGTCATATCCTATAATACCTAATGTAGTATAAAGTAAATATTTCAATCCTACTTTTTTATTATTGTTAAGAATGTGCGCTGCAAGTAAAGTATCCCATTTGATATTTTTAGGCCAATATCCTAATAATACTTTTGTCCAAGTCCGTTCAAATTTTGCATTATGTGCTATCTTTTGTGTCTTACTTAATAAAAATCCTTTCCATTCATTCCTAAAGTCATCATCATCAAAAAATGGAAATGAATAACTGAACAATCCATCAGAAACAGAAGCACAAACAATTTTATGACCTTTTCTATAAGGCTTCTTTCCTGTAGTCTCATAATCGAATGCTACTATAGGCACTTCTCTCATTTTATGTATTATATCAATGGCTTCTTCCATCTTGTCTATTACAATACAATCTCCTAAATAATTGCTTGTATAAAAAGGTTTTTCTGCTAATTTTACTGCTTCTCTTATATTGCTTATGAACTGTTTCTTTACTACACTATTTTCACTACCATCTTCATTCCTTATGATATAAGATGGATGCCATGTAGGACATATCCAGCATTTATAATCTTGGTCTGGTATAATACAACCAGCCCAATCAGTCATAGACAAACCTTTTATTCTTCCTGTTATTTTATCCCCTACAAGGGATA
>Ga0209605_1002390_pt1 | contig 18255 bp, 18 predicted proteins | sample AD_UKC035_MetaG_FD_184408 | JGI IMG/M metagenome (GOLD analysis project Ga0209605, IMG submission 184408) | Active sludge microbial communities of municipal wastewater-treating anaerobic digesters from USA - AD_UKC035_MetaG (SPAdes) (version 2) | ecosystem: Engineered > Bioreactor > Anaerobic >...
GCAATGCACGCCCGGCGCATCGGTCAGCTCCATCAGATAGACACAGGGCACGTGGCTGGACTCGATCAACCGCCGTGCCGCCTCGTTGCGCTCGAAGCCGGTGATCAGCATGCCGCTCGGCCGATGTGCAAGGTAGTTGCGCAACAGCTTTTCTTCCTCGTCGCGCGCATAGTGGGTATTGCCGATCAGAACCTGGTAGCCCGCCGGCGCGAGGACCTCGTGCACCGCCTCGAGCAGGTCGATGAACACGGTGTTCGCCAGCGACGGCACCAGCACCACCACCGACCGACTGCGGGCGGATGCAAGTGCGCGTGCCGCCGGATCGGGCACGTACTGAAGCTGGTCGGCCGCAGCCCGCACGCGCTCGGCCAATTCCGGCGCCACGCTGTCGAAGCCGCGCAGCGCCCGCGATGCGGTCATCGGACTGACACCGGCCAGCGCGGCCACGTCCTGCAAGGTGCTGCCGCCGCGCGTGCGCGGGGTCACGGTTTTGGGCTTCTTCATCACGAAAGCGGGAGCGAAGGGGGATGCGCTTAGGATAGCGCTATCCACGGCACCGAGGGCGAGTTTCGTTGCCGGACGCCGGCCCTTCGCGGCAGCGCGATGGCCCAGAGTGCGCAGACCGACGAACACGCTTTGATGCAACCTCGATCGACCTTGTTGCGGGGCGCGATGTCGAACTACCTGTCGATCGACGACCCGGTGCTGGTCTTCGCGCTGGCCCCCTTCCTGATCCTGCCCGCCCCCAGTCAGCAGGCGAAGGCCTTGCGCTCCGCCTCGGTGAGCGGCAAGGGCAGCATGCGGCCGAGGCGTGCCGCCTCCACCACCGTCTCCAGCACCGCCATCGTCGCCACCGCCTGTGCCGCCGGCACCGGATTGGCGCCGCGGCCACGGATGGCCTCGCCCACCGCGGCGTAGAAGGCCTCGTAGCGTCCGCGCGCGACCGGCAGGTCGACGCTCTCGCCCTCGCCGCAATGCAGGCAGGCCGGCCGCGCATCCTCCGCCCACCCGGGCGCCCCGGGCACGAGGCCCGCCTTGAGCTGCTCCTCCTGCACGTCCAGCCCATGGCGAATCCAGCTTCCCGCGGTGCCGTGCGCGGCAAAACGCGGCAGCCCGCCGCCGACCAGCATCGACGCCGACAGGCTCACCTGCAAGTTGCCATAGTCGAGCCAGGCCTCGCAGCCATCGTCGGCGGCGGCGCCGTCGCGCTGCCGGCGCAGCCGCCCGCCCACCCGCGCGGGCAGGCCGAAGAGCTGCAGGGCCTGGTCGACCAGATGCGGGCCGAGATCGAGCCAGATCCCGCCGCCCTCGTCCGCGCGCTCGCGCCAGCGATCCTGCACCTGCGGCCGGAAGCGGTCGAAGCGCGATTCCAGCCAGGTGAGGCGGCCAATCCGGCCGCCTGCGAGCACCTCGCGCAAGGCGAGGAAGTCGCCGTCCCAGCGCCGGTTCTGGAACACGGCGAGCACGCGGCCGCACGCCGCCGCGAGTGCCGCCAGCCGGCGCGCGTCGGCCAGGCTCAGCGTGAACGGCTTGTCCACGACGACGTGCCTGCCGGCGCGCAATGCGGCCTCGGCAAGCGGCGCATGGGTCGCGTTCGGGCTGGCGATCACCACCAGATCGATGTCGGCGCGCAGGAGTGCCTCCTCCGCCAAGCCGACCACCTCGACGCCGGGCAGCGCCTGCGCCAGCGCGTCACGCCGGCGGCTCACCACCAGCGCCAGCTCGAGGCCGGGCGCGTGGCGGATCAGCGGCGCGTGGAAGATGCGGCCAGCGGCGCCGTAGCCGATCAGTGCGACGCGCAGCGGGGCCTCAGCCATTGCCGGCCACCTTCGTCCGTGGGCTGCCCGGGGCGTCGCCCACCGCGACCAGCGGCGGCATGACCGGCTCGAACTGCACACCGCAGCGGAAGCTGCGCGAAGCACCCGGCAGCAGACCGATCGCCGCCTCGCAGTCGGCACGATTGAAGGCATCGGTCATGGTCTCGACCGGCTCGATGGCCACCGAACGCCGTGCGCCGCGTTCCAGCGTGTCGCCGGTGAACAGATGAACGAGCCCGCCCTGCTGCCACACGGTCAGGCCGCAGCCGCGCACGGGGTCGCGCAGCCGGCTGCGGATCAGGCCGTCGGCATCGGCCGCCAGCCCGCCGAGGCAGGCATCGACGGCCACGCCGCCGAGCGCGCGCCCGGCACGAAGATCCAGCTCCGGCCGGCTCGCGATCGGCGCGTATGCGGTTTCGCCCGGCAGGGGCAGCAGCTCGGCATCGGTGAGGATGGCTTGCGAGGCCGGCACCTGCAACTCGAGGCCGTCGATCGCCTCGTCGCCGAAGCAGAAATAGGGGTGCCAACCCGCCGCAAAGGGGGCCGTCAGTTGGCCGAGATTGGTCGCGGTCACCGTCAGCGACAGCCCGTGCAGTCCGAATCGGACGAGCACGTCCAACGCCAGCGCATAGGGATATCCGGGGAAGACGCCCGGCCGGATCGCGTCGGTCCGGAACAGCACCTCGGCGCCGTCGGTACCCTCGCGCACGCCGCACAGCTCGAGATCCAGCTCGCGCAGAAAGCCGTGATAGATCAGGCGTTCGCCCTCGGCCACGCCCGGCAGAAGGTCGTGGTCGCGGTGATCGAAGCGGTAGCGGCCGGCGGCGATCCGGTTGGTGAAAGGCGCCATCAGCCCGTTACGCACGCCGTTCTGGCGGGACAACTCGGTGCGCGAGCGGTAGCCGTCGGTCAAGGACAGCAGCGCCCCGGCGAAGGGGACTCGCCAGTCGAGCAGCGTCGCACCCCGCACAGCGAAGGCCGCATACGCCCCACTCAACGCGTCGCTCAGCATGACGCCGGCGATCCCGTCGAAGCGGCCGACGGTGACCCGGAAGCGCGGCAGGCGATGATCTTCGCCTTCGTCCGCTGTGCCGGGCACGGCCGCCCGTGCGCGTAACGATGTGCAGTTCGCCGATGATTGGGCTTGCCGCTCGTGGGCCTGCAGGGTCATAGCCTGCACCTTTAAATTAAGAAAGTTTAGTTATTTAAATGGCCGGCGATCGGCCTGTCAAGCCCGATGACTTGTGCGGATCAGGCAACGACTCGCCCTCAGCCATCACCCGCCAACGCACGCCGGGCACCGCGTCTTCGCAAGGGCTCTAGCAGTCCGACCAGATTGTTGTGGTCGAGCTCGTGCATCAGTGCCAGCAACTGGCCAAGTTGTCCCGGTGGAAAGCCTTGGCGCGCGAACCAGGCGAGGTAGTGCCCCGGCAGGTCGGCGATGACCCGCCCCTTGTACTTGCCAAAGGGCATCTCGCGGGTAAGCAGCAATTCGAGCAGTTCCGGGTTTGTTTAGCTTTGTTCGACGCCTGCCCCTGCCTCGCGGCGATGAAGGTCCGACCCAGGTCGGTGGGCAGGCGTTGGACAAAGCCCGGGGGAGGAAACCGCGAAACGAGGCGAGGCCGTTCAATCGGGGCGCAGCGCTATGGGCATTTGAGCGCCGCCCGACCGCGCAGGTACGCGATGTGCATGGTGCTGCGCCATGTGCGGCGTGTTGCGTGAAGCCGTTGCCCGCCCTCGGTGGCATGGGCGGCGTCAGTGCAGCGCGACATGTGATGCGAAGGCGCGTGGCGGGCGCAGCGGGTTTCGACCAGGCCCGTCCGAACGGGTGCTGGCGGAAGGCTGCGGGCGTGGACGCGATGCCCGGTCATGAGGTCGCCCCATGGAGTGGCGGCGCCCGGATCGTCGCACCCCGAGCAAAGGTCTCGATGACGCGCATCACCGATCCACAGCAGCGACACACGAAGCCGGCGGTGGGCGTGGTCGACAGCGCGGCGGCTGGCTCCACCGCGATGGCGTGTGGATCGTCTGGCGGCGTCGCGACGAGCAACTCGCGCGCATGCGCTAGGTGCTGCCGCCGTCCTGCGTTGGCGAGCAATCCGTAGTGCCGGATGCGGTGAAAGCCGCACGGCAACACGTGCAACAGGAAGCGGCGCATGAACTCCTCGGCAGTGAGCGTCATCGTCTTGTGGCGGGTGCGCCCCTTGGCGCGGTAGTCCTTCCAGCGGAAGGAGACGCTGCCGGCGTCGAGCGACACCAGGCGACGGTTCGAGATCGCCACCCGATGGGTGTAGCGCGACAGGTAGGCGAGCACCGCCTCGGGGCCGGCGAAGGGCCGCTTGGCATAGACGACCCATTCGCTCGTGCGCAGCGGCGCGAGCCAGCGCAGGAACGCGGCCAGTTGTGCCAGCGGGGCGAACTCGCCGAAGAAGCGCAGCACGCCGGCGTGATGCGCCTTCGCCAGCTCTTCCAGGAAACGCCGCCGGAACAGCCGTGAGAGCACGCGGACCGGCAGGAAGAAGCCACGCCGGCAGGCAATCCAGCGCTGCCCGTCGGCCGACAGGCCGCCACCGGGGACGATGCCGTGCACGTGAGGGTGGTGCGTCATCGCCGAGCCCCACGTGTGCAGCACGAGCGTGGCGCCGATCGTCGCGCCGAGGTGCTTCGGATCGGCAGCGATGGTGAGCAGCGTCTCGGCGGCGACCTCGAACAGCAGCCGATAGACCAACGCTTTGTTGGTGTAGGCCAGTGCGCTGATCGGCGCCGGCAGCGTGAAGACCACGTGGTAATACTCAACCGGCAGCAGGTCCGCCTGCCGGGCCTCGAGCCAACGCTGGGCAGCCCGCGCCTGACACTTCGGGCAGTGCCGGTTGCGGCACGAGTTGTAGCTGATGTCGATCTGCTCGCAGGCCTCACAGCGCAGCACATGCCCGCCCAGCGCCGCAGTGCGGCACTGTTCGATGGCCGACATGACCTTCAACTGCCCGAGGCTCAGGTGACCGTGCTGGGCGAGACGCCACGCCGGCCCGAAGGCGCGGAAGATGTCCGCGACCTCCAGTGCGGAGCGGACCACGATGCGCCTACGCCGGCTGCAGCATCTCCAGCGGACTGACGACCTCGCGCAGCAGGTCGGTGGCGACCTGCGTGTAGATCACCGTGGTGTCGAGTTTCTTGTGGCCGAGCAGCGCCTGGATGATGCGGATGTCGACCTTCTGCTCGAGCAGGTGGGTCGCGAAGCAGTGGCGACAATGCCGATATCGGCATTGTCGCCACTATTCCGTGTGCCGGACTACGCCGCGCCGAGTCAGCTGGGGCCTGGAAAGCAGGCAGCCGTGAGGGTTTCGGCAGCAGAGGATTCTCGATGGCTCGGCATAGTTTGATCTTCTTTCAGGGGCATATCGCCCCGGAGGAAGGAGATCGCAATGGAACAGCTATACAAGGATGCGCGCACGCTCGAGCGCATGCGGGCAGGTTTGTTGGGTGCATATGTTGATGCCTTTGCCCGGCAATTGATCGACCAGGGGTACGCGAGGCCCTCGATCCGATACTCGCTGCAACTGGTCGCCGATTTCGGTCGATGGCTGATGCAGCGCAGGATCCTGGTATCACGTGTCACGCCAGAGAGCCTGAGCGGCTACCTGCGCGATCGAACCCGACGTGGGCACTTCAGACCGGGAGATGCATCGATTCTGCGGCGTTTGCGGAATCTGCTCGCCGAACAAGGGATCGTGGTGGAGGACCCGCCGATCGCGCCGACGGCGGTCGAGCAACTGGAGACGGAATTCCGGTATTACCTGGAGCGGGAACGCCGACTGGCCCCGGCGACGGTATTCCACTATCTGGAGTTCGCGCGGCGCTTTCTGGCCCAGATGGTCCCGAAAGGTGAAGCGTCGCTCGCGCACGTGCAGGCAGCGGACGTGGTGGACTTTGTCCAGCGGGAAGCCGCCCGGCTTCATCATGCCAAGCGGGCCAAGCTGATGACCACGGCGGTCCGGTCGTTCCTGCAGTACGCGCGTTACCGGGGGCTTATCGAGGCCGACTTGAAACCCAGCGTGCCGGCGGTGGCGAATTGGTCGATGGCCTCGCTGCCACGCGCCCTGTCAGCGGTCGAGCTCCAACGACTTCTCGCCAGTTGCGAGCGGGGGACCGCAGTCGGCCGCCGCAACTGGGCGATCCTGTTGTTACTCGCCCGCTTGGGACTGCGTGCCGGTGAAGTCACTGCGCTGACGCTCGACGATATCGATTGGGCGGCGGCCGAACTCTGCATTCAAGGCGCAGGCGTATCTGCAAACCGTCTGCCGCTTCCCCACGAGGTCGGTGCGGCGCTGGCCGACTATCTGCGTGACGGGCGTCCCGCCTGCACCTCGCGCCGGGTGTTTGTTCGCATGCGCGCGCCCACTCGTGGCTTCAAGAGTTCATCGGCCGTTTCCACCGTCGTGCGGCGTGCGCTCGCGCGCGCCGGACTGGATCCTGCCCACCATGGTGCCCACCTGTTGCGGCACACGGTAGCCACCCAGATGTTGCGCCAGGGCGCCTCGTTGGCTGAGATCGGTGAGTTGTTGCGTCATCGCAGCCCGCAGACGACGATGATCTACGCGAAGGTCGACCTGGACCTGTTGCGCCCGTTGGCCTTGCCGTGGCCAGGGGGTGTGTCATGACCCCGCTCGGACAAGCGATTCAAGACTATCTCGCCTTGCGCCGCAGGCTGGGGTTCAAACTCCGGGATGCCGGGCTTTGCCTAGTGAAGTTCGCGGCATTCATGGAAGCCCGCGACGCCCCACACATCACGACCGCGCTGGCACTGGAGTGGATTCGCCAAAGTCCATCGGTGACGCCTGCGACCTGGGCGCAGCGGCTGGGCTACGTCCGTGGCTTCGCCCGCCATCATGCGGCGAGTGACCCGCAGACTGAGGTGCCCCCGGCGGGTCTGCTGCCGTTTCGCCCACGCAGGGCGCGACCCTACCTCTACTCCGATGAGGACATCGCACAACTGCTTCGCAGCGCGCTCGATCTACCGCCTGCCGGCGGCTTGCGCCCGTGGACGTATCACACACTGCTCGGCTTGCTCAGCGTCGCCGGCCTGCGAGTTGGCGAGGCGATCCGCCTCATGGACGCGGACGTCGATCTGCAGGAAGGGCTGCTGACGATTCGCGGCACCAAGTTCGGCAAGTCGCGCCTCGTCCCGATCCATTCGTCAACGCTGGAGGTCCTGCAACAGTACCGCGCCCACCGCGAACCCTTTCTCGCAGGCCATGCAGCCTCGGCATTCTTCATCACCGGTCGCGGTCATCATCTCGACATCGGTGATGTGCATCGAACGTTCTATCGCCTGTCGCGCCAAGTCGGACTGCGCGGCGCGACCGCCAGCCACGGTCCGCGCCTGCACGACTTTCGGCACCGCTTCGCGGTCCAGACGCTGTTGCGCTGGTACCGCTCGGGCGAGGATGTCGAGCGACGGTTGCCGGTGCTGTCGACCTATTTGGGCCATGCCCATGTCGCCGACACCTACTGGTATCTGAGCGCCTGTCCGGAGCTGATGGGACTGGCGGTCGGGCGTCTTGAACGACGCTGGGGAGAACTGCCATGAGTGCGACGCCCAGTTTCCCTGCGTTGTTGCAGCGCTTCTTTACCGACCGGCTGATGCAGCAGCGTCGGGCAAGCCCGCATACGATCGGCTCCTATCGGGATACCTTTCGTCTGCTGCTGCGCTTTGCCCAGATGCGACTCGGCAGGCAGCCCTCGCAGTTGGCGTTCGAGCAGATCGATGCGCCACTGATCGCCGCTTTCCTCGACGAGCTCCAGGACAAACGCGGGATCACGGCCCGCAGCCGCAACCTACGCCTCACCGCGATTCGCTCGTTCTTCCGCTATGCCGCTTTCGAGGCGCCGACCCATGCGGAGCAGATTCAGCGGGTGCTCGCGATTCCCAGCCAGCGTTTCACGCGTACCCAGGTCGGGTTCCTGACCCGACCGGAAGTCGACGCGCTGCTGGCCGCGCCCGATCGGCAGACGTGGTCCGGACGCCGGGACCACGCGCTGCTCCTGCTCGCAGTTCAAGCCGGACTACGCCTGTCCGAGCTGACCGCGATGCGGCGAGATACGGTGATCCTGGGATCCGGTGCCCACGTCCTGGTCATGGGGAAGGGCCGCAAGGAACGCGCCACACCGCTGACCCGACAGACCGCTGCCGTCCTCAATGCCTGGTTGAAGGAGATTCCCGCCAACCCCGACGCGACAATATTTCCGAGTGCCCGTGGCACTCGCCTGAGCGCGGATGGCGTGCAGTATCTGCTCGCCAAACACGTCGCGGTGGCGGCCCGGAGCTGCCCGTCCCTGGCCCAAAAGCGGGTCACACCGCACGTGCTTCGCCATACCACCGCGATGGAGTTGCTTCAGGCGGGTGTCGATCGTGCGGTAATCGCGCTGTGGCTGGGCCACGAGTCCGTGGAGACGACGCAGATCTATCTGGACGCGAACCTCGCCATCAAGGAGCAAGCCTTGGCCCGGACTACACCACCCGACAGCACCCCTGGGAGATTTCGACCGGATGACCAACTGCTCGCCTTCCTCACAGAACTCTGAGACTTGAAGCACAGGACTATGCCGAGTTTGCCGACGCGCCTCGGCCAGTCCGATGCGCGCGGTTGATTCGGCGCGGCGTAGTCCGGCACACGGAATAGTGGCGACAATGCCGATATCGGCATTGTCGCCACTGCTTCGCAACTCACCTGCTCGAACAGAAGGTCGACATCCGCATTCTCCAGGCGCTGCTCGGCCACAAGACAACTGCTCCGTCGTTGCTGGCTTTGCGATTCCTAAGGCATGAAGCAACTCCTTCTGCTCCGTGCTGATCGCCGACACGCGCTCCATCGGTTCGCCGCCGTTCAGGGGCACGCAGTGATACTGGATGCGCTACAACTGTTCGAGCGCCCGCTCGAGCGTGTAACCCGCGTCCGCCGCCTTAAGCCGGCTGCGCATCACCCGATGCAGGATCAGCGCCATGAAGCAGATCGACGCGTGCGCACGAATCCGCTCGGGTACGCGGTGATACACTGGACCGATCTCGACCTCGGACTTGAGCACCTTGAAATCGCACTCGATGTCGGCGAGCGATTTGTAGCGCTGTATCACGTTCTGCGCAGCGAGGCCCGCGGCGTTGGTCACCAGCAGCAGCTTACCGTCCATCATGTCCGCAAGACGCTTCGCCTTGTTGTCGATATGGTAGCTGAAGCCTTCAAACCGGCGCCAGCGCTGAAGGTGCTTCCTTAAAAGCGGCAAGAATCGGGGAGAACTGTCGAACCCTGGGCCCCACGACTGTCGGGCGCTACTTAGTTCGCGGTAATTTAATCGGATACATCCTTCAGCCAACTCAAACGAGCCGCTCGAAGATGAGCCGCGCAGGCTTCTGATTAACCGGCGATACCTGTACCCTCGCTTGCACTTCGATCTGCCCCCTCCGGGCTGCACAGAACAACTCGCCGACTGCGCGATGCAGCCGAGCCTGCTCTTCGGCGTCGGCAGATTCGAGCAGCAGGGGAATGCCCGCCCGCGCAGGGATTTCGAATGCGCTGCCGTCGGCCGCGTCGACGACGTCAGTCACCATCAACAATCGCCGGAAATGGGCATAGACCTGCATCCGCAACAAGCGAAGCTCACCGTCGATAGGCGCGGGGATCTCGACGCCCTGCAGATCAAGAGGGCCGGTCGCCAGATCCAGTCGCACTGAACGACCTTTGAGCACTTTAAGCCTTTGCTCCTGTCGTGGTGACAGCGGAGGCGCACTATCGTCATCCAGACGCACGAGGATGGTAGCGTGTTCCTCTCGAATTCTATGCTCGAGATCCGCCAACTCCCTTGCGATCGCGATCTTGATCGGCATTGCGCTGACCTCATCCAGCCCCAGCGCAGCCTGTGGTGCGGCCACCATGTGAATCTCGGCAAGCATTTGGCTATCCACGGCGCTCACATGCAGCTTCAAGCATATGTCGTGACGGCGGGGCTCCGGGATCAACAAGCGCAGTTCCCGCTCAAGATCCCTGACCCGCATCTGTACGCGCTCGAATGGCAGCCGCTGCCCTGGGGCACTGATTGGCATCGAGACCGTCCTGGAGAACTCATCAGCCATATTCACTTCCCCTTCCTCAAAAGAGATGGCATCAGTAGTCCAGACACATCCGCAACTTGCTCTCGAAGAACGGCAGCAACACCCGCAGCAAGCATCCACGCATGGAACCCATCCAGGGAGATCGCTGCGGACGGTGGCCGCACGTCCTCTTCGATAGGCTGGGCGCTCCACAGGAAGTAGATCTTCGGACGAGCCTGGTGCGGCACATGTTCAAACGTTGGGCAGGGCACCCCAAACGCTGCGCGGAACGCCCCCCGAATGGCTGCTCGCTCACGCGCAAGACCCTCCGTCGCGTCGGAGCACACTGAAATCCCCACTGAGAGACCGGACACCCCACATCGCCGCAACCAATCGAACAACGTCGCGGCACGTGTCGGGTCGAGCGCGAAGTAACCCGATCGCCAGTAACCCTCGGCCCAGATGATCCAGGCGGGGGCCTCGACACTGGCGGGCAGCACCGACAGCAAAGGAAGATACTTTTCAGCATGCCTTCGTTTGAAATCCATTCGGGCTGAGGCATTCCACAGCAGGAACTCCCGCAGAAAATGGGCATCGTGATCGCCGCTTCTCCAGATCCGCCGACTGGGGCTCCAGGCTCCGACCAAGCGCAGAATCTGCATCGCGGCATGCACGACTGAATGCACCAATTTCGGCATGCACGCATTTCGCCTGCAGACCCACGCAACCAGATCCTCGGGCGGCCTCTGGGTTGCTAAATCCTCAAGAATCCAGGCCACGCGCTCAGCGCTGGGCGGCGGATCGTCTTTCAGCCAAGACGGTGGCACGGACTCGACCAACGCGATCCCTTCGGCGACATCAGGCCAAGTTGATTTGGCTTTGTATGTATAAAGCAAGCTCCAGATTTGCGCATTTCGGTCGCCCTGCCCTTCCCGCGCCCTGAGCCGCTCCAGCCGTTTTCTGACGGACGCGGGCGGCTCACCGATCAGACGAGCGCAGTCCGTGGCGTTGAGGGTGATCATGCTCGACAGCACGGCGTGCAACTCCCCCTGCAGCCAAAGTTCATATTGATGTGCGTACGATCGCAGGGAACTTGCTGAAAAGTGGCCCATCCCGGCAGCAATCGGGTTCAGCCAATTGACATCGCCCCGCTCTCTATTTCCCCCCACGATCTGGCGATCACACCACGCGTGTGAAAGGGTGTGAAAAACGACCGAGGGGTCGCCCGTCGCCGCGCGCAGGAGCCCGATCAGCGCGGCATGAAGGGTGCCGCGCCGATAGACGTGATCTGGGTGGTGCGGGTCGCCAAAAAGGAGATCAATGTCCGTTGCTCCCTCGGTGCGGCGCCTGCAGACCCAGTCATCCAGCGCGGACACAGCGACGTCATCAAGATGCATGGCCCGCACGCTGCTGTCCGACTTCGGCTGACGATCGCGGATCATCGGCGCGACCTCCAGGACCGCCCCCTGCACGTTGCGCAGCCGCAACGTCATCAGCTCCTCGGTCCGCAGCCGGCAGGACCATGCCAAGCGGAGCGAGACGGAAATCGCCCCGCGCAGGCGATCATCGAGATCACAGCGCGCGAGCCACTGATGGATACGGTCCATTTCGTGTGGCCAGACTGTGTTCGCAGCCGGCGGTGGATCAGGCAGCTGTGTGTGCAGAGCCTGATCGAGTGCATTGATGCCGTGCCACCTCACCAGATGATCATGGAAACTGGCCATCGCCGACGCCAAATTCTTGCGGCTGCCAGCGCTTTTTGATGCCAGAACACGCTGATAAATCTCGAACCATGCTGCGGCGTCGCGCGTCAGGGCGGTGATCCCCTGCAACTCCAGCATGATCGGTTCCAGGAGCGGCGGCACATAGCCAAGGATCGTGTTCACCGCGAGCTCCGGCACACGCTCCGTGCCCGACTCGATCAGATCAACGGTCCAGGCGAATAGCAATGCTGCTTGCCATCCTGATCGACATGCGGCTTCCATGTGCGCCCCGATCAAGCGCAGCATTTCCTGACGCACGCGGTAGTGCGTGCCTCCGATGCGGGCGCCCTCACGGAGCGATTTCTTCAAGACATCGAGCAGCGCGCGAGCGTCGCCCCCTACGGTGTCAGCCACATGGATTGCATCGAGGAGACGTCCCATTGTGGAGATGTCTGCCCGCGGTGCAGCAAGCGCACCTGTGATTGAGAGAGCGAGCCCCGACTCGCGCCTCGCCCAGGCAGACCTTGGCAACGCACACAATGGCGAGTCACGGCACACATGGGCGGCAAGGAACCCTGGCAGTGACAGCACAGCCCATGCACGACCCGCTGTGAGCACCCGCTCGACGACGATCTCATCGCTCTCTTCATCCCAGAACGGGACTGTCGCCCGCACAAACCCTGCCAGTTCCGCGATGGCAGCGTTCTCGCTCACCACTTGTACGCCAGGCTGTTCAAGCACCGCACAGACGACGGGGCCGAGCATGCGTCGGTCCAACCACCCTTCCCCCCATGTCCACTCAAGGAAGAGGCGGCCCGATCGATCGGCAAACAGGCCTTCGGGTAGTGCAGCAGTCGCAAGTGTGAGATCACGACGGGTGAGCACCGCTTCAGTCCCGATCAGCAACCCCAGCAGTCGCGCCTCCCCACCGAGTGACGCCTCGCGAAGAATTGCCTGTTGGAAGGCCATGAATCGGCGCAACTCGGCAACACTGGAACTCGTCGTACTGTAGCGAACGCGCCCGGCACGGTCACCGCGCACAGTGACTGCTCCACGGGGCGCAGCACCAATCCCATGAGAGTTGCGACTCATGCGACGATTCCCCGCAGCGGTTCCACCCCCAGGCGCGCAAGCTCTGCGTTCATCCCATTCACGACCTCCAGCGCCAGTGCCAGCGGGCTGTCGCCGCTATCGCTGGACAGGGGGTGCTCGCCCTGCGTGACGTGGCGCATCAGCCGGTCGATTGCGCGACTCGAAACGCCCAGCTCCACGAGCCGCGTTTGCCAATATGCCCGCCCGAAGTTCTCCGCGAGGCTGAACTCTTCTGGCCACCAGCGCACCAGCTCACTTGAGCCGACTGGTTGGATCTCGCCTTGATGAGTGATCTGGACAAGCAACTCAACCGGAGCGCACGCCCCGATCCGCTCAAGGGTAGCTGCAGCGTCCGCGAAACTCTCGAAGCGACGCAGTCTGCGGGCCAATGCCTTGCAATGCCGCCGATACAGTTCAATTTGGTAGCGTGCAAGCTTAGCGAACGGGGTGGGATGCGGGCCGGCCGAGCGACCATCCGGCGCCCAGGCGGAGGGCGAACGCTTGTCGAGCAGCCCAACCACCAGGGCATCAATGTCAACATCGGCAGTAATGGGTAGGCGGGCCACTGACCGCGAAGCCAGGACAAACACCAGAAGCGAGGCGGCCGCTCGCGTGTAGGTGTTGTGATACTCGATTAGCTTTCCAAGGCCTGCGTTGCGCCCGGGAGCCACTGCTTCCACTGCTGAACTCATCCAGGCGAACCAGCGCTGCATTGTCTGATCGGTTGGAACGCCGAGGGCCCCCACGGGCAATCCGGCCACAAGTGGCACGGGCGCGCCCCAACCAATACAATCAAACAGCGCCCCGGCAGCCTGCCAGACAATATCGCGCGCCAGCAATGTGTAGTACGTCTTGCTATGCGAAACGGTTTCAAACCGGCCGCTTAAGAACGCTGCTAGCACGCGATGCATGCCAAGTTCGGCAACGCAAAAGCGCTCTACCGTGTTCCCTGCGCGCGCAAGGGTCGGCTTGATGCGTGCGCTACAGCTGTGTGAAAGAAGGTCAGCCTCCGAGATCTCAGGGGCGTCAAGCATCTCATCCACGGTGAGCGCAGCCGGTTTTTCCTGTTGCAATCCTCGAAGCCGGGCAGCCAGAAACTGGGGGAGAGGACGCGTCACTACCCTGTTCGCAGCGACGCTTCCGGCGCCCCGGGCTCGTCGGGCATGCGGCGCAACCGCGTTCAGGTCAAACAGGTAGAGCCCGCTTTCGATATCGATCGCGGCAGTCCAATCCCCAGCCCAGCGCGACAACAGAGGCAGGCTGCGGGTGAGCTCGATGTTGAGCCCCGTCAGCAAGACAAGGGCGTGAAGGATCGCGCGCGGGTCATCATCCTCGACGCTTCCACGCAAGAACTCGCACGCTTTGATGAACTGAGATGATTCAAGGGCTCGATGCGAGGCCCGCGCTTGTTGAGTGTGCTCGCCCGAATAATGCAACCGCGCGCGGTAGTAACTCATGACCCTTGCTGGCTGCGACTTCTCGACCGGAGCCGCCGACGATGCGGAGAAGCGAACCTCTGCCTCGTGCAGGATCGTGGATACGAGCGGATCGGCACCAACCCTTACACCACCTTCGACAAGCTCTCTCAACCGGTTTGCACGGCCCGGAGGGAACGGCCTCCCCTCAAGCACACCGTTGACAATCTCGGCACCGATTGCAGCCAGCAGGTCCGCTTGGACCTCCTCGGTGATGGTCAGTACCAGGCGCCACGCTGGGTACTTGGCGAGGCGCCTCCACAGCACCGACGAGGCGTTTCTTTTCGAGCCCGATGTAGGCAGAGTCAGCTCGGCGCACAACTCGCGCAAATAGAAGTCTGGCTCAGTGATCCACCGTCCGAGCGCCAGAACCGCCAGTGCAGCCCCCCCGAGGGCTTGTTCAAGCGCGGGCTGGTCTGCAGGGGCATGAAGAGTCAGCAGCAAGCGGCGTTGGGTCTCGCCCAGCACGAGGCCGAGATGGCTATTCCTCTCTCTGTCCATTAGTGCGGTAATCCGGGTAAAGAGAGGTCCAACATACCGCGAGCGACAAGAGCAGCCACGTTGACAAACCACGGTTTTCTGGGCGTTTTGTGAGGAATTTCTGCCGATACGCCCCAGCAGGATGCCGATCTACAAGCACTCAGGTCCATTGGGCACCTCCAACTCTCTAGTTAACAAGGCGAGCAGAGCCAACCGCCCCCATGCGGGGTCAGCTCAGCCACTCGTTGGTTAAGAGGTGCGCACCCACCAACCTGAAGATCAAGCTACCGGAGAGGGCAGAATGTTCAAGAGGGCAAATTCCAATAATTTTTTTTATGGCTTAACAAGGGCATTTCTACCCTCCTCATGTCGGGAAAGAGACCGTTCAGCGGTCGTAGGATTTGCTCAGGACCTGCGAGGCGGACAGTTCGATCTCAAGGTCGCCCTGATCTCTGCGGATCAGAACACGGCCATTGGCACTGCCCTCGCCGAACCTGAACCGGGCGCGTACGGTGCACTGTCTCTATCTCTCTCCCACGCCCTCGAGTCGATGCACGGTGGGTGGCACCATGAATTTCAAGGATGGGCAGCCTCCTTACGGGGAAACTCGATTCACGCTGCCGCGGAGACGCAGATGTTCAAGGGCACACAACGAGGCTCGGGCAATCCGTGCCGTGTGCCTCCGATCACCGCCGCTGTGCATTGATCGCTATGGCTGTGCAGTCACGACGAACGGGCGCGCGCCCAGATGGCGGTGGTACCGACCAAACCCGGGCTGTCCGGGGGCACATCGGTTGATCAGATCGCTTTGCCCGGATAGACGATCGGCGGCGCTCAAGAGGATGGCCTCCAGGCTCTGCGGCTCCCTCAGCCCAAGCCAGGCAGGAGCCCCTTTCGCGCAACCCAGCACGTGCAAGAGGGCAAGGTAGTGCTGCTCGTCGATCAAAACGCGGTGCTGTGCCTGTGCGGCGGCAATCCATTCAATGACGGTCAGGCGGTGCCCAATCAGTTTCCCGCGCGCCGATAGCTCGAGATTGCGATAGCCCACCCTATACTCGTCCGCCTTGCCCGCGTCATGGAGGAAGGCCGCAAGGATGAGAATGCCCAGGTCAACCCGCTTCTCATGTATACCAAGTGCCACGACGCGCTCGACCACGTCGACGGTGTGCCGCAGATTTCCGCTCCGGCCCGCGTGATGGCCCGAAAGCGAACTCGGGGCATTGAGATAGCGACGAAATCGATCGCCCTGCCAGAAGATGGCATTGAACAGATGCCGGAAGGATGGCTGTAGCCCGTCCCAGTGCGCGCCGGCACGTCTGAGAAGCGCACGGTCAGCGAGCCAGTTCGACGGCACCGTGTCAAAAAGGTTGAGCGACGGCTCGGGCCGGTCGAGCGGAACCAGGCGCGCAATGCGCACCGCGCCCTTGACGCAGGTCGGACGTCCCAGCCACCTGATGCTTACCAGGCCGCCGGTGACAATCCGAACATCCACGCTGCGCGACAGCCACTCTACGGTCAGACTCGCCCGCTCGTGGAAGAGCACAGCCCGATTCATCTTGTCATGGCCGTCAAAGTACAGCCTCGCGATTGACTGGACCCGGAACGTCAGCGGCAGATGCTTCACGACATGATCGTCCCCAACTGGCAGTGCATGCACCGCCAAGGTCGTGACGGAATGGCGCTCATTCATGATCAGCCTCCTCGAGCGTGCCTGACAGCGAGCCGTGAGCAACCGTCGGTTCACTCGCGTCGACCGACGTCTCGACTCCACCACCGATGGCTCGCGCGAGCAGACGCTCGAAGGCCGAGCCATCCTGGCGCGTGAGGTTCGGCACGTAGCGGCTGTAGACCTTGAAAAGCATCTCCGTGCTGGTATGCCCCATCTGGCGGGCGATCCATTCCGGGTTCTCTCCCGCTGCCAGCCACAATGTGGCCGCGGTATGTCTCGTCTGGTAAGGACGTCGCGCTTTCAGCCCCAGGTGGCGCAGCAGGGGATACCAGACCCGCTTGGTGACGTTGTTGTGATCGAGCGGGCTTGCGTCGCGAGAGCAGAATACGTATTTGCCCAGCCGCGCCGTCCTTGCCCGCTGGCGCTGCAGCGCTTCGAACACCAACTGACTCATGCGGATGTCGCGAATCGATTCGGTGGTCTTGGCCTCGTCCTCTTGCTCGCCCATGACGCGCGTTTCTCGAATCAGAATCAGCCGATGCGCGAAGTCGACGTACTCCCACTTCAGCCCATCGACCTCGCCGGTGCGCATGCCGGTGAAGAATCGCACCGTGAAGTAATCGCGGAAATCCTCGCGCACGGCCTTGAGAATCTGCTTGACCTCCTCGAGCGTGAAGGGCTGCACCTCGCTCTTGGGGATCTTGAGCGGTTTGATGTTGTAGAAGGGACAGATAAACTGAAAGCGGTCGGAGGCTTCCTTCAAAATCAACCCGACGATGTTCATGATCGCGTTGATGCGGCGGGGTGACAGCGTCTCCTTCTTCCGTCCGGGGACTTTGGCGAGTTCGGAACGGAATTGAAGCAGTTCTTCCCGTGCGATGCTTCCGACCACCCGCTCACCGAAGCGCGGGAGCAGGTACTTCTGCACGATGTCGTCGACCGTGCGCCGGTACGAGCGACGCCAGGCCACCTCGTTCTCGGAGATCCAGGTAGCGGCAAATTGCTCGAATCGCGGCGTCTCTCGTGCAACCGCTCCCCACTGAGCAGCAAACGGAGCCCCGATAGGCATCGGCATCGGCGCAGGCGGAACGAGGGTGGCGGCCGCTTGCGTTTCTACCCGGCCTCCTTGGGCTCTTGAGTTCTTCTTGCTGCCAGGGAAGAAGCTGGCGTAGTCGAAGGTGCCCGCGGCAAGGTCCGTTTCAAGGCGCTGCACGAGTCGCATGAGCTTTTTGCGGTTCGCCGGAGTGTCTTCCAGCCGCGTGTATTCACGACAACGCTTCCCTTCGTGGCGAAAATCGATGAAGAGCGTTCCTGTGCTCGCAAGTGTCCGAATGCTAGCCATGGCACACGCCTCCGTTCGACATCGGGATAACGAACGCATTGAGTGAGGACTTCGCCATGTCTTCTTCGATCCGCTCCCAGACGTAAAGGATCTTCCTTCCTCCAAACGGACGGATGTAGTGCACTCCTTCGAGCAGAACGCTGTCCTTGAGGCGCTCACGAATTGTTCGCTGGTCGTACTTGATGCGATCGGATAGTTCTTCCGTTGTCAGGTAAGTCGCAGCCATTTCTTGCTCCTTTGATATTTGTCTATTTGTCTAGCACCTAGACAATTCCAATCTATCGCAGAAGTGCAACGAGTCAACCCGCTATTTTCTAGACAGCTACAATCTCGCCGTACCCACTGGAGTCTGTGCGCATGGATCGGCAACAAATCAATGTTCGACTTACAGAAGAACTAGCCACTCGAATCGATCACCGACGGGTCTCGCTTCAAGCCGTACTGGGGAGGATCCCGAGTCGGTCCGAAGTCTTGCGCCTCGCGTTGGAGGCCTACTTGGGAACGAACACCGACGGACCAAGGGGCACACACGAGCAAAGATCAAACGGTGACCTCGCCAAAGAGACAAAAAAATGACGGGGCCACGGGTGGGCC
>Ga0209605_1002397_pt1 | contig 18220 bp, 15 predicted proteins | sample AD_UKC035_MetaG_FD_184408 | JGI IMG/M metagenome (GOLD analysis project Ga0209605, IMG submission 184408) | Active sludge microbial communities of municipal wastewater-treating anaerobic digesters from USA - AD_UKC035_MetaG (SPAdes) (version 2) | ecosystem: Engineered > Bioreactor > Anaerobic >...
AGGTTGAAGGTGGCGCCGGGTTTCAAGACGCTGTATTTGCGGACTTCATCCTCGATGCCGAGCTGGCGCAGAATGGGGATTAATGCTGGCACGAGGGACTCACCGACAATCAGGGTCGCGGCCTTGGGTTTGTGCCAGAGCGCAACCCGGAACCCGGCGCGGATAAGCAGGATTGCCAAAGTCCCCGCCGCGGGACCGCCGCCGATGATGGCAACGGTCTGTGGACGATTGAGAGAGTGCCTGGTCATTTTCAAAGTAAATGCAGCCGGGCGACATGATGGACCGGTGGGCGCATTATTCAAGCAATTCCAAACGGAACCGGGCAGGATCATTTTCCCTCGCGGATCTCCTCCGCGACCGCTGTGGCGGCAAGGCGAAAGTCTGGTGTGCCGGGCGCAGGCCGGCGGCCTATTCGTTGATTCCCCAGAATCGTGGCGTCGTGGGACGTTCCATGATTTCGACGAGGAGATCAGTCATCGCCGTGGCTTGGTGGTGTAGCGTTTTTTCCAGCGGCAGCGTGTCGTGGAGCGGCTCAGATTCGTCGCTGGCCAGGGTTGTCGTTTCGGTGGTCAGTACGGAAGTGAGCAGGAACCGTGACCCGGTTGCCTGATCATCAGAATGCGGGGGGCGGCTTTTCATGAGGCAATCTCGCTCGTCCGGCGGAGATTGCATGGGGAAAAACGTCGCGGAAATTGGCCGCGGATGATGCTGAATGCTAATGGCGCAGAACCGTCCGGGCGGCTGCGTTCAAGTCCGGGGCAGTTTTTCGCGATATTGGGTGGGGGATTCCCCCGCAATTCGGCGGAAAACACGGTTGAAGTGGCTCAACGACTGGAAGCCGGCGGCAAAGGCAACCTCGCTGATCCGCAGGTTGGGATTCAGCAGAAGATTTTTCGCTTTTTCCACGCGCACGCGTGAAAGGTAATCGGTGAAATTCAGGCCCGTCGCCTTCTTGAACATTTTGCAGAAATAGAAGGTGCTGGTGTTCACCGCCCTGGCCACGTCCGTGAGCGAAATTTCCTCGGTTTGATGTGCGTCGATGAATTGCTTGGCCTTGGTGATGGTGGGCGGCTCGGCGTTGACGCGGCGCACGAGGAGTTGATTGCTGACCAGGGCCAGGTGTTGCGCGAAGATGGTCAGCAACCGGAGTACGGATTCGTACTGCTTCAGCGGGATTACGCGCGTCTGGAAGTATGCCTCCTCCAGCCGGCTCAAATCCGTTTTGCATCCCCACTGGGCCAGCAACCGGGCGGTCTTGGCGAATCGAGCCTTGGTGGGGCGTTGCAGAAAAATCTGGCCCGTTTGCAGGAAGCCGAGCAGTTCGTCGCCCACCGAGACGGGCACGCCGGTATCGCACAAACCGGCAAAGCATTTTACCGTGTGCGGCGCCGATTTGGCCTGGTCCGTGATCTCCTGCTGAGCCTCGAGGCAGGCCGCACACGTGCGATTGTTTTCCGCCATCAGCAGACAGAACGGGTTTTCCGATCGCTTGCCGTCGTGCGCCCGTTGAAACGAGTCCACAGACCGCAGACTGAGGGGCAGCCCGGTCGCTTTGGTGAAGGCGCGCTCGTAATCCTGGTAAATTTGCGACTGGGACAACGCTTCGATGAATTTTCTTTTTTCACCGCTTTCCACAGGGGCAGCCTAGCCGGGAGCACGGTGTACGACAAGCCGTGAAAAGTCCACAAAAGACGGTGATAAAACGGCAAGAGAGGTGGAGCCGGCCGGCGGTGCGCCACTTAGGTTCAGCACCAGAGATGGCGATCATGAAAGCGGTTATTGCATCCAGAACGGAGAGGTCGGGCGACCCGCAGGAGTCGCGGTTCCGGCGGATCCTGGTGGGGGTGAAGTTTTCCACGGAAGACGAGGCGGTGCTGGCCTGTGCGGCGGAATTGGCCATCCGGTGTGATGCCTCGTTGATGCTGGTGCATGTGGTTGAACCGTCGTTTCCCCGCCGGACCACGGGACAGCCACCGCGGGAGACCACGCGTTCCGGGCTGGAAGATTACGCCGAAGCCAAACTGGAGCTGAGCACCCTCGGGCGGCAAATGCTCGGGAAGTGTCGCGTCGTGGAAACCTCGATCCGCAATGGACTGGCCTTTTTTGAGATCACGGAATCAGCCCAGGCTTTGGGGGCCGATCTGATCGTCATCGGCGCCGGCGGGGGGTACACTTCGTTGAGCGAGACCGCGCAAAAAATTATACGTCATGCTCCCTGTCCGGTGCTGGTGGTTTGAGGGCGCGCGTCGGTCATGGCGAAGGGGGACTCGCACCACTGCCGCGGGTGGCGTGAATTGCTTGAAGTGGGCGAACGAGTCGCCTAAAAGATGAGCATGGCAATCAAGCAAACTTGTCTTCCGCTGGTAACGCCGCGGTGCGCACCGGAGCTGGATCCGCAATTTCGCCCGGCCGCCCTGGCCGTACGGGCGTTCCGCGCGGCGGCGCGTCAGGCCGGCTCCCCGCGTCCGGTACGGCTGGCGCTCGAGCAGACTGACGGAGCGGTGTATCACTTCCAGACCGAAATTTTTCCAGAGGCGGCGCATCAAGCGGACGCCGATTATGAGCATCTGGAACGGATCGTGAAATTCCTGCTCTGGTCCCGGGGCGGCTGGCGGCTGCATGTTGATGGCCCGGCTGATCTGGTGGCCCGGTTGGCCGCGCATTATCGTGAATCGGCCACGGGAAAGTTCGACGCGGAAACGGTCGGCCTGCGCATGTTCGATCATCCCATCGAAGTCGTGCACCGAAGGGAGTTGCCGCCGGAACGGTTGCTCACCCAGCCCCTCGGCCGTCACCTGGAAGGCTGCCGGATCGGTTTTGATCTCGGTGGAAGTGATCGCAAAGCGGCCGCGGTCATTGATGGCAAGGTGGTGTTCAGCGAGGAGACGGAATGGAATCCGTATTTTCAAACGGATCCGCAGTATCACCTGGATGGGATCATGGACTCGTTGCGCAAAGCCGCCGCGCATCTCCCCCGGGTGGACGCCATTGGCGGGAGCGCTGCCGGCGTGTATGTAAACAACCGGGTGAAAGTTGCCTCGCTCTTCCGCGGGGTGCCGGCGGAGGTGTTCCAAAGTCGGGTGCGGGATCTGTTCCTCGAGGTGCAACGCCGGTGGAACGTGCCGCTGGTCGTGGTCAATGACGGCGAAGTCACCGCGCTCGCCGCCTCGATGTCGCTGGGGGTGAATTCTGTTTTGGGCATTTCCCTGGGCACCAGCACCGCGGGCGGCTGGGTCAATGCCGAGGGTAACATCACGACCTGGTTGAACGAACTGGCGTTTGTGCCGGTGGATTATCATCCCGACGCGCCGCGTGATGAATGGTCGGGCGACCGGGGCTGCGGAGTGCAGTATTTTTCCCAGCAATGCGTGGGCCGCCTGCTGGCGCCGGCGGGGATTGCCGCGCCGGCGGACATGCCGCTGCCGGAAAAACTCAAGCAGGTGCAGGCGCTGATGCAGCAGGGCGACGAGCGGGCGCGGAAAATCTATCAGACCATCGGAGTGTATCTGGGGTACGGTATCGCGCATTTCGCTGACTTCTACGACCTTCGGCATGTGCTGATATTGGGGCGGGTGACCTCCGGGGCGGGCGGCGATTTGATGCTGGCCGGAGCGCGCAACGTATTGCAACTGGAGTTTCCAGAGCTGGCAAAACAGATTGCGTTTCACATCCCCGATGAGAAGGATAAACGTCACGGGCAGGCCATTGCGGCGGCGAGTCTGCCGGATCTTAAGGCGAAATCATCATGAACGACTATCACCAGTTTGTTGCGGAAACGGTCCGGCTGATTGCGGCGGCCAGGGAAATCCGGTTGGGCGGCTTTCCGCCGGCGCCGCGACCGGAAATCGCCCCGGACGCGCCGCGCGCTTTGTTTTTTGCGCCCCATCCCGATGACGAAACCATCTCCGGCGGCCTGGCCCTGCGATTATTGCGCGAAGCCCGGTTTCGGGTCGTGGACGTGGTGGTGACGCAAGGCAGCAACAAAGAACGACAGGCCGGACGTCTCGCGGAATTGCGCGCGGCCTGCGCTTATCTGGGGTTTGAGGTGCAGACGACCGGCCCGCAGGGTTTGGAGCGGGTCACGGCCAAAACCCGCCAGAGCGACCAGGCGCATTGGCAGGACATGGTGCAGGTGATTGCGGACCTCCTGGTCCGGCAGCAACCAAAGGTGATCATCTTCCCTCATGAACGCGATTGGAACGGAACGCACATCGGGGTGCATCATCTGGTCATGGATGCGCTGCGCCGCTTGCCGGCTGATTTTTCCTGCTACACTGCGGAGACCGAGTTTTGGGGCGCGATGGATGATCCCAATCTGGCGGTGGAACTGAGTGTCGCCGACCTCGCGGATTTGATCACCGGCACCAGTTTTCACGTGGGAGAAGTGAAACGTAATCCGTACCACCTGTTGCTGCCCGCCTGGATGATGGATAATGTGCGCCGCGGGGCCGAACTGGTGGGCGGGCAGGGCGGGGCGGCGCCGCATTTTCAGTTTGCCGCGCTGCATCGCATCCGGAAGTGGACGGATGGCCGGATGGAGCCCGTGTTCACCGGCGGAAAATTTTTATCGCAAACCGAAAATCCGGCGGCGTTGTTTCCATGAGTCCCCGGCTGATGCGTGAAGCGATCCGGTTGTCGCGGAAAGCACTGCGCGGGCACCACGGCGGTCCGTTTGGCGCCGTGGTGGTGCGGGCGGGGAAAATCGTGGGGCGCGGCTGGAATCAAGTCACTGCCAGGAACGATCCGACGGCGCACGCGGAGGTGGTGGCGATTCGCGCGGCGTGCCAGCGGTTGCGGTCTTTTCAGCTCGAGGATTGTGAGCTCTACACGAGCTGCGAGCCTTGTCCGATGTGCCTCGCCGCCATCTACTGGTCGCGTTTGCGCCGGGTGTACTACGCCAACACCCGCCAGGATGCCCGGCGCATTGACTTTGACGATGCGCTCATCTACCGGGAAGTGGCGGCGCCGATGGCGAAACGGCAGATCCCCATGCGACAATTGCTGCGGTCCGAAGCCCTGACCGTGTTTGCGGAATGGCGGCGGAAGCCCGATCGCATCCACTACTAACCTTCGCCGGCGGCGTCCCGCCGCTTCGAATCCGTTACGCCCTGCCGCCGAAGCTGACGTAGTCGTCCAGGTCCAACAGCTCCGCGTAACTACGAACGTCCGTGCGGGTGGGGCACAATTTCCCGATGGTTTCCGCAAACCACCCCAGAATCTCGGGGTCGCCTTCCGGCCCACGCGTGTCCTGAAACGCGCTCCACTGGGCGATTTCCCACGCGGCCCGCTGGTGTTTGGCGTGCGCCTGGATCCACGCCAGCAGTTCGCCATCGCCTTTGCCGGTGGCGACCTCCTGCTGCAACGCTCCCGGATCGATCCCGAGGAAATCCAGAATTTCCTGGTCCAGGGGGCAGTTATAGCGGTACTCACCATTCTTGCCGGCCAGTGTGGCCCGGCACTTGTCCAGCATCCGCGGCAACAACGCGTAGCCGCCCAGCCGCACCCGTGGGCTGCGTGGTGGATGTTGCGTCAGATCCGGTGCGGTGAAATTCATGCGGGTGGGGTTTGGAGTTTGCATACGAAAAAGGGAGCTCAGGCCACAAACGCCAGCGCCTCATTGGCGCCGGGGCCTTCGCGCGCCTCCATCCGATTGCGCAGCTTTTTCAAGGCCTGTTCCTGGATCTGCCGGATGCGCTCCCGCGTCAATCCGAAATGATCCCCGATTTCTTCCAGGGTGCGTTCGCGTCCGTCCTTCAAACCAAAGCGCAGCGAGAGGATCTTGTATTCCCGCTCGGGCAGTTTGGCCATCACTTCGCGCACGAGGTCGGTGTCGGTTTCCGTGACCAGCCGGTCGTACGGCAGCGCCGCGTTGGGATCGGCCACGACCTCGGAGATGGAGTTGGAGTCATCATCACCGATCGGCGCGTCCAGTGACAATGGCGCCTTGGCCGCCTGCCGATAACGCCGCACCCGGCGCTCGTCCAGTTGGAGTTCATGCGCCAGTTCCTCGTCGGTGGGTTCGTGGTTGAACTTTTCGCGCAACTTTAATTCCGCGCGCCGCAATTCCGCGACGCGATCCACCACATGCACCGGCAACCGGATCGTCTTGGCCTGATTCGCCAGCGCGCGTCGGATCTGCTGCTTGATCCACAAGCCGGCGTAGGTCGAAAGCTTGGCGCCCTTGCTGGGATCGAACTTTTCCACTCCGCGCATCAATCCGATGTTGCCTTCATTGATCAAATCCAGCAGCGGCACGCCCATGCCCTCGTAATCGCGGGCGATTTTCACCACGAGCCGGAGATTGGCCTTGATCATGTGTTCGCGCGCCGCCTTGTCTCCGCGCTTGATGCGTCGGGCCAGCGTGATTTCCTCCTCGGGCGTCAGCAATTTGATCCGGCCGATTTCATTGAGGTACAGCTGTAGCAGATCGCCCCGGGCCCCCTGGCCGCCGGATGATTCTGCGGGAATCGCCTCGCGCGCCGGCGGCGCCGGGCGTGCCCGGCGTCCGGGCACCTCCACGGGAGTAAACCGGGTGAGTGTGCGTCCGATCTTGCGCGGGCGTGGCTGGATTGCGCGGGCCTTGGCCGCGGGCCGCGGATTGCCTGATGCTTTCATTTTGGAACCTTTCTTTTTCACCGGTTGGAAGTCAACGCATCGATTTTTTCAACAATGTTCTTTTTGCTGGTCACGCCGATGCTCAGATCCTGCAGCTTGCCGGCATGGAAATACAACAAGGTGGGGATGGACTGGATGTTGTATTGCGCGGCGAGCCGGGGATTTTGATCCACGTTCACCTTGACCACCTTGGCCTGGCCGGCCTTTTCCCGGGCCACCTCTTCCAGCACTGGTCCGAGCATTTTGCACGGTCCGCACCAGTCGGCCCAGAAGTCCACCACCACTGGCTGAGGAGCCGACAGGACCTCGGATTGAAATTGCTGTTCGTTGGTTTCAATTGTCATGTTCATGTTCATGTTCATCATTTCCTCCGGTGGTCCGGCATCGGGAATTTTCCTGGAATTCCCCGCGCGATGTTCACGCCCCGGACAGGAGCTGGCGCCGGCCCGAGCAGCCGGAGCGGCATCACCATGACCGGTGAGTGGATTTTGCGTGTGTTTCTCATGTCCACCGATGTTTGCCTCATTTCAAAATCATCGTATGTAACAAAATTAGTTACAACATCGTTCAAAAAAAATTCAACGACCTTTGGTTTTGCTGCATAATCCCGACGCGCGGATGTGTTCAATCACGTCGGACAGGGTTTTGCCGGCCAGATCCCGTTCCATGGCCTTTTGGGCGGAGGTGAAAATCTCTTCCAAGGTGGCAATGATGCAGTTGCCCACCGGGCAATCAGCATTCGGTTTTCGGGCGGGCGTGGCAAACGTGTCCGCATGTTCCACAGCCCGGAAAACTTGCGCCAGGGTGATCCGACCGGGCGCGCGCGCGAGTCGCGATCCGCTGCGCGCCCCCTTGCGGGTGTCCACCAGCTCCGCCCGCTGTAGCGCCAGCAACAGTCTTCGAATGATGACCGGGTTCGTATTGACGCTTCCGGCCAGAAAGCGTGACGTCACCCGATCTCCTTCCTTGTACGCCAAGACCGCCAGGACATGCACCGCCATGGCAAACCGACAACTCGTTCGCATAACGCCGGCATTAAGGTAACTGCAGGAGTTACACCAGTCAATGGGTTTTTCCGTTACACGGAACGCAGGCAAGAACGCCTGATCCGGCTGACTGGCTCCGGCGTGCGAGGCGAGGGAGCGGCACGATGTTACGCGCAGCAACGCGCGCGGGCCTCCGGCTCATCCTCACACCCGCCGGGAGAAAGTCCACACCGGAGCCCGGGTCCGGCTCCGGTTCGGAGTGGGACGTGCCATGTTTCCGAACGGCAGACCCCGGCAGGGATCCGGCCGCCCGGCCGGGCTGACCGGGGCTGAAGCCGTTTGGGGAGTCGTGTTTGTCCGGGCCTGCTCATTTGTAGAGCAGGAACGGCTGGCGCTCCCGGCGGAATTTCTCCTCGCCGGTTTTCCAGCCGGCCACGATCTCGGCGGCGGAGGTTCCGCGTTGCAGGGCGCGGCGCATGGCGTCGGTCCCGTTCACCTTGTCAAACATGGCGAAGCTTTTGTTGGCCTTGACCGCTTCCGCGAACAGGTCCCGGCCGGCCACCTGTTTGAGCGCTTCGAGCGCGTAAAAATTGATGGCGGTGAGGGGAGCGCGCGCCGGATCGGTGAAGTAAAGTTGCACTCCGCCAACCACCTGATCCTTGAAGGCGGCGTAGTAGGGTTTGAACGTGACGGGTTTGAAGTACACCCCGCGCAAATGATAACGGTTCAGGGCGTCCGCCAGGAGGTGCGGATTCACGTTGGTCGTCGCAACGCACTGAAAGGGCAGGGTGTAACCCACGCCGATGTTCACTCCGCCGATTTCGCCGAGCATTCCGGTGGCGACTTGATACAGGGGCGATTCGCCGTGCGGAACATGCGGGGATGCGGGCACCCAGGGCAGACCGGTGTCCGCCCAGACCATGGAGCGTTTCCAACCCCGCATGGGGATGACGGTCAGCCGGCAGCGGGAGGTGATCCAACCCTTGGCATTGATCATTTGTGCCAGTTCGCCACAAGTCAGACCATACACATAGGGCACATTCCATTGGCTGACGAATGAGCGCAGGTTTTCCTGTTCGAGCAAAGGACCCTCCACCCGCAGGCCGCCCAGCGGATTGGGGCGGTCCAGCACAATAAATTCAACTCCGGCGGCACCGCAGGCTTCCATGGCCAGGCCCATTGTGCTGATGAACGTGTAGGAGCGGCAGCCCGTGTCCTGCAGGTCGTAAACCAGGGCGTCAAGCTCCTTGAGCATTTCGGGGGTGGGTTTGCGCGTTTTATCGTAGAGGGAATACACGGGCAGTCCGGTGCGCTCATCCGTGCGATTCGTGACCTTGTCGCCCGCCGGAATGTCGCCATAAATTCCATGCTCCGGGCCAAACAGGGCCACGAGATTCACCTGGGGGGCGCGGCGCAACACTTCAATGGTGCTTTCCAGTTGACGATTCACCCCGGAAGGATTGGTGATCAGCCCCACCCGTTTGCTGGCCAGCGCGCGAAAGCCCTGTTTTACCAGCATCTCGTTGCCCAGTTTCACCTCGGCGCTGGCGCCAACCAGGCTGGCCGCCAGCCAGGCGGCGAGGAGCGCCGGTTTATGTCGCTTGCATTTCATCATGATCATTGTCGCCCGCTCATTTTGCCGCTGAACTTAACGGCTTGCCGGCGGTGAATGAAGTCTGAACCCGGTCGAAACCCAGACATGTTCGTGTGCCGCCGGGGACGATTGATTTCCGAATTGAGCCGAACGAAAGTTCCCCGGTATGGTATCCGGCATGAATGTGTTTGTGACCGGCGGAGCGGGTTACATCGGCTCGGTGTGTGTTGAAAGTCTGCTGGATGCGGGTTATACCGTGACGGTTTTCGACAATCTTTCGGAAGGCCACCGGGCGGCGGTGGACCCGCGCGCCACCTTCGTGCAAGGCTGCCTCAGCGATCCCGCGCTGATCACGCGGGCTGTTGCGGCTGCGCGCGCCGAGGCCATTTTCCATTTTGCCGCACATGCCCTGGTGGGTGAATCCATGAAAAATCCCGCCAAATATTTTCGCAACAACGTCGCTTACGGGTTGAATTTGCTGGAGGCGGCCGCGGCGGCCCGCGTCAGAAAATTTGTCTTCAGTTCCACCTGCGCCACCTACGGTCCACCGGAACGCGTGCCGATGACGGAAGATTTGCCGCAACGCCCCATCAATCCCTACGGTGAGTCCAAGCTCATGTTCGAGAAGATGTTGCAATGGTATCAGCAACTGCACGGCCTCGAGTTCATTGCCTTTCGCTATTTCAATGCCGCGGGGGCCACGGAGAAATACGGCGAGCATCACCGTGTCGAAACGCACCTGATTCCCAACGTGCTCAAGGTGGCCCTCGGGCAGGCCGCACAGTGCGAGATTTTCGGCACGGATTATCCCACGCCCGACGGAACGTGCATTCGGGACTACATTCACATTGCGGATTTGGCGCAGGCGCATATTCTGGGACTGGCTCCGGGGAAAACCGGTTTTTACAATCTCGGCAACGGCGACGGTTATTCGGTGCGGGAAGTCGTCCAGATGTGCGAGAAGGTCACCGGGAAAAAGATTCCGGCGGTGGCAAAGCCCCGGCGTCCGGGGGATCCACCCCGATTGGTGGCGGCGGCCAACAAAGCGGTGGTGGAGCTGGGCTGGCAGCCCAGGTACCCGACCCTGGAGGCCATTGTGAGCACTGCCTGGGCGTGGCATCAACGGCATCCAGCGGGCTACACGGATTGAACTGATCCCGGCTGTCCGGACGAAATTACTAACGGTCCGGAAGGCGCAGTCGCAGCGGCGGACCAGCCGGCCCGCCGCATTACCAGAAACGTATGATCAAGAAAATTTTCGCGGCGCTGATCGTGGTCACCTTCGTCGTTGGCGGATTGGCGGGCGTCAAGGTGCTGCAAATCCGGACGCTCATTGCGTTTGGCAAATCCTATCAACCGCCGGCCGAGGTGGTATCCACCGCAGTCGTCAAAGCGGACCAATGGCGCGAGACGCTTTCGGCCATCGGTTCCATTGCCGCCGTGCAAGGGACGCATCTGGCGGCGGAAGTTCCTGGCACGGTGGCGGAGATCCATTTTACGTCCGGCGCCGTCGTTGCCGCCGGCACGGTGCTGTTGCGCCTGGACACGAGCATGGAAGCCGCGCAGTTGCGCGCCTTGGAAGCGCAGGTGGCATGGGCGCAGACCAATCTGGCGCGATACCGGAATCTGCGCAGTGATCAGACCGTATCACCAGCCGAGTTTGATCAGGCGGAAACGGACCTGAAGCAGAAACAGGCCAATGCCGATGCGCTGCGCGCCACGTTGGACAAAAAAGTGATCCGCGCCCCCTTCGCGGGCAGGCTCGGCATCCGCCAGGTCAACCTCGGCGAGTATGTGGACGCCGGCAAGCCGCTCGTTTCGCTGCAATCGTTGGCGCCGGTTTATGCGGATTTTTCCCTGCCGCAGCAGGAACTGGCGCGCCTGGCCACCGGCCTGCCGGTGCGGGTCACGACCGATACTTATCCGGATCAGGAGTTTGCCGGCACGTTGACGGCCATCAATCCCGATCTGGACGTCGCCACGCGCAGCGTGCGTCTGCAGGCGACCTGCGCCAACGAAAAGGAACTGTTGCGGCCCGGCATGTTCGCCCGCGTGCAAGTGCTTCTGCCGGACACGCGCCAGGCGTTGGTGATCCCGGTGACTGCCGTGTTGAGCGCGCCCTTCGGGGACTCGGTTTATGTGGTGGAATCCGCCACCAACCATTCCGGAGGGCTGGTGGTGCGCCAGCAGTTCGTGCGGCTGGGCGAAGCGCAGGGGGATTTCGTCACCGTGCTCAATGGATTGCAGGCCGGAGAACGGGTGGTGACGTCCGGAGTTTTCAAACTGCGCCACGGCATGGCGGTGGAGGAAAGCCGGGAACCCGCGCCCTCCCTCCAGTCGCGACCCGATCCCGCCGACAGTTGATCTGAACCGCCCCCATCTGCATGAGGTCGTTGACCGACATTTTCATCCGCCGGCCGGTACTCGCGATCGTGGTGAATTTATTGATCCTGATCGCCGGACTGCAGGCCATCAAGACGTTGAACGTCCGGCAGTATCCCCGCAGCGAAAACGCCACGGTGACCGTAACCACGGTGTACATTGGGGCGAGCGCGGAACTGGTGCGAGGGTTCATTACGCAACCGCTGGAGCGCGCCATCGCGGCGGCCGACGGCATTGAGTACCTGCAATCCGTCAGCAAACTGGGGCTGTCCACGATCACCGCCCGCTTGAAGCTGGACTATGATGCGACCAAGGCGCTTTCGGAAATCAGTTCCAAGGTGGATCAGGTGCGCAAGGATCTGCCACCCGAAGCGGAAGTGCCCATCATCAACATTGAGTCGGCGGACACGCAGTTTGCCTCCGCTTACCTGAGTTTCACCTCGGATCTTCTGGCAGCCAATCAGGTCACCGACTATCTGGTGCGCAAGGTCCAGCCGCGGCTGGCCGCCCTGGCCGGGGTGCAACGCGCCGATGTGCTGGGAGGCCGGACCCTGGCCATGCGCATCTGGCTGAAGGCCGATCGCCTGGCCGCCTACGGCATCAGTCCCCAGGAGGTGCGGCAGGCGCTGGCGGCGAATCATTTTCTTTCCGCCATGGGCCACACCAAGGGGGCGCTCATTCAGGTCAACTTGACCGCCAACACGGATCTGCGCAGCGCCCGCGCGTTCAAAAATCTCGTGCTGCGGCAATCTGGCGACACGCTGGTGCGGCTGCAAGATGTGGCGGAGGTGGTGCTGGGCGCGGAGGATTACGATTCCGCCGTCCGTTTCAGCGGCGAGCATGCCGTCTTCATGGGCATCTGGGTTTTGCCCAATGCCAACTCGCTCGACGTGATTCGACGGGTGCATGAGGAGATGGCGGCGATCCAGAAGGAATTGCCGGCGGGCTTGACGGGGCATTTCGCCTACGACGCCACGGAGTACATCAATGACGCCATCCACGAGGTCATCCACACCCTGACCGAAACGCTGATCATTGTGGCGGTGGTGATTTTTCTGTTCCTGGGGTCATTCCGCTCCGTGCTCATTCCGTTGGTGGCCATTCCCATCTCCCTGATTGGCGCGGTATTTCTGATGCAGTTGTTTGGTTTTACCCTGAACCTCCTTACGCTTCTGGCCATTGTCCTTTCGGTGGGTTTGGTGGTGGATGACGCCATCGTGATTGTGGAAAATGTGGAGCGCCACGTGCGGGAAGGGAAGACGCCCGTGGACGCGGCCTTGCTGGGCGCGCGTGAGCTGGTGGGGCCGGTGATTGCCATGACCATTGTGCTGATGGCGGTGTACGCGCCGATCGCCTTCCAAGGCGGCCTCACGGGTTCGTTGTTCCGGGAATTCGCCCTGACACTGGCCGGGGCGGTTTTTATTTCCGGCATCGTCGCCCTGACGCTTTCGCCGGTCATGTCGGCGCGGCTCCTGCGCGGAGGTGGACGCGAGGAGGAGGGGCTGGTGGGCCGGATCAACCACGGCTTCGACTGGCTGCGCCGCCGGTACGCCGGGGTGTTGCGTTTGACCTTGAATGCCCGTCCCGCGGTTTACGTGATCTGGATTGTCTTGTCGCTGGCCACCATCCCCATGCTGATGCTTTCGCCCAAGGAGCTCGCCCCTGCCGAGGATCAAGGCGTCACCCTCGGCATCATCGAGGGACCGGCCGATGCCACCATTGACCAGACGGCGTTCTACACGGACGCGGTGAACCGGGAGTTTTTCAAAACCCCCGAGGCGGAGCAGAGCTTTCAAATCACCTTTCCTGACAACGGGGTGAGCGGTCTGGTGTTGAAACCCTGGACCGCCCGGCAGCGCACCGTGTTTGAGATCATGCCCGAGGTGCAGACGCGGGTGAACCAGGTGCCCGGGATCCGGACCATGATGGTCATGCCGCCCGCTTTGCCGGGCGGCGGCGATTTTCCGGTGGAAGTGTTGATTTGTTCGACCGCCGAACCGGAGACGATCTTGCATTTTGCAGAGCAGTTGCAACAGCAGGCAGCCACCAACGGCCTGTTCGCCTTCCCGCCGCTCATTGACACCAAGGTGGATCAGCCGGAAGTGGAACTGGTGATTGACCACGACAAGGTGGCGGCGCTCGGACTGAATTTGCAGACGGTCAGTGCGGATCTCGCGGCGCTGATGGGGGGGAATTTCGTCAACCGTTTCAATCTGGCCGGCCGGGCGTACAAGGTGATTCCGCAGCTGAAACGTCAGGACCGGCTCAACCCCGGGCAGTTGGAAAACTATTATGTCACCGGACCGAACCAGCAGTTGGTGCCGGTCAGCACATTTGCCCGCCTGGAGAGGAAAGCGACCCCGCGTTCCCTGCACCGGTTCCAACAGTTGAATGCGGTGAAAATCTCCGCCGTGCCGATCCGTCCCCTGGACGAGGCGCTCAAGTTCTTTGAAAGCGAAGCCGCCCGCATCCTGCCCCAGGGGTACACGCTGGATTATACCGGGGAATCCCGGCAGTTGCGCACGGAGGGCAATAAATTCCTGCCCGCCTTCGTGCTGGCTGTGGTGCTGATCTTCCTCGTGCTGGCCGCGCAATTCAACAGCTTCCGCGACCCGCTCATTATTATTCTGGGTTCCGTGCCCCTGGCGATGTTCGGCGCCCTGATATTTTGCTTCCTCAAATTTCCCAATCCCAATTTGAGTTTTTGGACTGACGGCTGGACCACCACTTTCAACATTTACGCGCAGGTGGGACTGGTCACGCTGGTGGGACTGGTTTCCAAAAACGGCATTTTAATCGTGGAATTCGCCAACGAACTGCAACGCCAGGGCAGGCCGAAAATCCTCGCCGTGCAGGAGGCCGCTTTGACGCGCTTGCGGCCGGTGCTGATGACCAGCATTGCCACCGTCTGCGGCCACTTTCCCCTGACGCTCGTCTCGGGAGCCGGCGCGGCCGCGCGCAATTCAATCGGTTTGATCATCGTCGCCGGCATGGCGTTCGGCACGCTTTTCACCCTGCTGGTGATTCCCGCCATTTACGTGCTCATTGCCAAGGAGCATGGCGCGGAGCCCGCGCGCACCACCGCCGCCCCCAAGCCGGTTGCGGCAGCGGTCGCCGCGCTGGCGGGGGCGGAATGAACCCGCGCAAAACCTTTTCGGGACCGGCCAGGAGAGACGCGCGCACACCGTCCGCGTCCTCACTCTCCGTTGCGCGGGAAGGGAGAGGGGAAGCGGACGGGCTGGACGGTCAGGGCGCGGCGGTCGCGCGAAAGAACCGCCGCGGAATATTCGTTTGAGTTTCCTCGAAGATCCATTCGCCCGAGGCGGGCAGGAGATTGGTTTGAATGGCCGTCCAGATTGCCAGGTTGGTGGAGGCCGCAAGCGTATAGCGGTGGTTGGGTTGACCGGTGATGCGCGCAGTAAACCGGGCGGCGCCCGCGACACTTGTCAGGCCGGGGCGATCCAGAATTTTTCGGAGGTTGAGCCGGCCGCCACTGGCGCATTTCCCCAGGAATGCGGGACGCGAGTCCACCGCCGTCAGCAGCCAGGTTCGCAACTCCGCAGCAGGAGCATCGGGGAACTGTTGTCGCATCAGGGCCAGGGCGCCCGCCACGCACGCGGTGGCCATGGAAGTCCCGTTGCGGTTTTGGTACGCGTTGTCTGCCGCGATTCCGGTCGAAAGGATTTCAGCGCCGGGGGCAAACAGGTCCACACTCGCTGCCCCGTAGTTGGAGGCACTCCAGCGCGCATCCAGCCGCGTGGACGCACCGACGGAAAGCAGGTTGTCCAATTGGATGGAGGCGGGATAGAATGGCGTGAGGTCGGTGTTTTGGCCATTGTTTCCCGCCGCCGCCACCACCAGGACGTTTTGGGTGCGTGCGGTGTGGATGGCGTTGGACAAGGCCGCGGAAAATTCCGTGTTGCCCCAGCTTAAGTTGATGATCTGCGCCCCGTTGGTCAGGGCAAATTCCATGCAGCTCAAGGCGTCAGAAATATAACCGTTGCCAGAAGCATCGAGAAATTTGCAGGCCATGATCTGAACCCGCCAGGCGATGCCGGCGCTGCCACGGGCGTTGTCGGTGGTGGCGCCGATGATCCCCGCCAGATGGGTGCCGTGGCCGTTGTCATCCCAGGGATCCCGTGATCCGGTAAACGCATTATATCCGTGACTCCCATCACGGGGATCCGCCCAGAGGTTTTCCACCAGATCTTCGTGCGTGTAACGAATGCCGCTGTCAATGATGGCGACGACCACATTGCTGGCCAAGCGCGCCACATCCCAGGCCTGCGGGGCGTTCAGATCCGCCCCAGGCACCCCGCCGTTCTGACCGTAGTTGTTCAGCCACCATTGGGTGCCGTTCTGAAAGTAAGGGTCGCTGGGGAGGGTGGCGGCGACGGAGACAACGTAATCCGGCTCGGCGAAATCAACCAGTCCGCTGGCCTGGTAGCGGGCGATGGCGTCGGCCACGTGGTCTTCGTTTCGCAACCGGACCACCTGGAGATCGGCAAGTGTCGGAAAGACCCGGACCACCTGTGCCTGGCGGGCGGCATGCAACGCGTTCAACCCGGGCAGCGCAGCGCCGTGCCGCGGCATCAGCAGAAGTTGCCGGCCATGCGAAGCAACGGTCGCTCCCCAAACCGACAGGCCCGATGAGAGGCAACAACAAACCAGAGCCAAGCGATTCACAATCGGTAATGCCACGTTGCAGCAAAAACTGTCAATGCCGCCGGCAAAGCGCAATCCGGGAAATTTCCGGGTGTTGCCGGGTTGACAAACGTGAAAAAGTATTGTGTTATCCGGGACAGTTTCCGGCCGATGGCGAAAGACATTCAAGTCGGGCTGGTTGTCGGAAGGCAATATTTTCGGAAGGTAGTAAATTCGGGATGCGGCATCCCTGACGCTTGCGGGGGTCATGAGGGCGGTGCGTTTCCCCGGTCGGATACAATTACAAATTTAATATGCAAGCATCCACCACTCAGATTTTGTGTGCCAACGGAGGCTCCAGCCCGACCGGGCCCGGGCTGACCGCCGGGGGCGGTTGGCGACGGGCATTACCCGCGCCGGGTGCGGCTGCCGCGCCCACCATGAAGCGGCGCGGGGTGGTTTTCCGGTTGGCGCTGGGGATCGTGACCCTGCTCCTGGGAATGTTCCTCCCCGTGCAGAGTCAGGCGCAGCCGACCGCACCCCTGCAATTTGTTGAAGCACCCACCGCGAGTGGGTTTTTTGTTGCGGCATTAACGAACACCATCAATGGCACCGGCGTGGGACAGGGGCAGAACTGGTCTTTGGAAGCTGAAACCGCCGACCGATTGACCGTACGCATCGAAACCGCAGTCGGAAACGCCCGGCCCAAGCTGAGAGTGTTGAATGCGGCGAATCAAACGGTCGCCAGCATTAACGGGGCGGCGACGGGGATTGCCGAGGTTTATGACGTTTTGTTGCCCGCTCCGGGCACGTACCGCGTACAAGTTTTTTCCGACCACCAAGCCTCGGAATACCGCTTGCGGGTGGATCTGGCTCGTGGCCCCCAGCTGGAAACCGAACCCAACGACTCCATTGCGCAGGCGGTTGAACGCCCCATGGAAATGCAGGCGGGTCAGTTCCAGTTGCGTATGGCCGGGACGCTGACCAGTGAGGATGCGAGCGGGGATTTTTTCAGGCTGGGCGCCTTGGCCCCGGGCAATTCGATCTCAGCCACCCTGCTGACCGGCCCGTATAGTCCTCTGTCTGTCAGCAACACCACCATCACCCTCTATCGTGATACCAGTCCGCTGCTGGCCACGAATGCCGCCTTCGATTTTGTCGTAACCGATCCCGGCGACTACTTTGTGAGCCTTGTTGCATCCACGAACCGGGATCTCCTGGCCCAGTATTTCCTGACCCTCACGGTGACGGATGCCGTGCCGCCGACGGTGGCGGCGTTGACTCTGCCTGCGGCGGACTCCGTTGCCTCAAATATCATCAACGGATTTACCGTGACCTTTTCTGAACCCATGCACGCCGCTTCCGTCAATCAGGTGGCCAATTATTCGCTCCGTGCCGCCGGTTCTGATGGTTTGTTCGACACTGCCGACGACGTTTTGTATTCACTGCTTTCGCCTGATTATTCGCTGGGCACCAATGCCACTTTTGCCGTTGTGGATGGCCCGCTCCAACCCGGCGAGTATCGCTTTTCCATTGCCGCAACCATCACCGATCGCGCCGGCAACCCGCTGACTCCGGCCTTGACACACAATTTTACGATCGTGGAGTGGGGCGATTTTGTTTTCGAGAATCGGGACAACGACGAGGTGGCGGTGGCGACGGGGCTTGGGGTGGTGGTGGCTGGGGGGTGGAGCGGGTCGTATGCGGTGGGGGGCAGCTACGGGGTGGGGAACAATCCGCATGGGCTGGAGTGGGGCGATTTTAATGGGGACGGCTGGGTGGATTTGGTGGTGGTGAACAGCGGTGCGGGGACGGTGAGCGTGTTGCTTGGGGCTGGGGACGGGGGTTTTGGGGCGGCGACGAGTTACGGAGTGGGGAACAGTCCGCGGGCGGTGGCGGTGGGGGATGTGAACGGGGATGGGCATGAGGATTTGGTGGTGGCCAACTACAATGCGGGGACGGTGAGCGTGCTGCTTGGGGTTGGGGACGGGAGTTTTGG
>Ga0209605_1002401_pt1 | contig 18176 bp, 13 predicted proteins | sample AD_UKC035_MetaG_FD_184408 | JGI IMG/M metagenome (GOLD analysis project Ga0209605, IMG submission 184408) | Active sludge microbial communities of municipal wastewater-treating anaerobic digesters from USA - AD_UKC035_MetaG (SPAdes) (version 2) | ecosystem: Engineered > Bioreactor > Anaerobic >...
ATCGCATTAAAGTATGGAGCCCTGCGTACACCTCACTTTTACGTTTTCGACGAAAACAGAAAGTTGATATACACCGGGCGTGCCATTGACAATCCCCGCGAATCCTCCAAATCCACAGTGAACGGCTTGGAGAATGCGCTTGACGATTATCTGGCAGGAAAAGAGGTAGCCGTTAAGATTACCAATCCCATCGGTTGCAATGTTAAATGGGAAGGCCAACACAAACACTGGATGCCAGCCGATGCCTGCGATTTGATATAGCGTCTTTACCAAGAGGGGTATCGATTCATTACTTTAGCGATGATTCGTTCGCTTCGGGATTTACCATAATCCAGTAATCATTGGGAGCACCTGTTGGTGCGCTAAACTGACCCATTGTGGGTATCTCTAAAAACGGGTATTTTACATGCATCAGGTAAAGCCCCTGAGGATAGGCAATGGTGATTTCTTTGCGTTCTCCCTCTTGTCTCAGCAATCCTTCAAACTCATCGATGGTAAGGCTGCCATTGCCAATATCCAGCAATCTTTTTGCGATTATCCTCACCATTCCTTTGACAAACCTATCAGCAGAAATACTGATTTTCAACCTGTTTCCCCATTGATTGGTAAATACCTTCACCGATTTCACCCTGCAGATATTGCTGTCGTTCCGGCCCGGAGTCTTACAGAATCGCGAAAAATCGTTATAGTTCGGTACCATATTGGCAGCGCGTTGCATTTCGTGAAGATTCAAATGCTTTTCGTGATACAAGGCACTTACACCGCTTAAAAATGGGTCTTTGTAGGTATGAATGTAGTATTCGTAAGTTCTCTCAATGGCACTGAACTGAGCATGATTTCCTGCCTCAACGGGGATGATGTCGAATACAGCGATATCATCGGGCAAAACTTTATTAATACGCCAAAGCAGGTCAATTTCCAACTCCCTGTCCGTATCGAAATGGAAGAAAAATTGTGCCGCATGAACCTTCGCATCCGTTCTGCCACAGCCAATGCAGGTTATTGGCTTTCGGAATATTCTGCTAATACAGGATTCTATAGTTCCCTGCACGGTTGTTACCCTTGCCTGTCGCTGCCATCCCCTATACTGCAGCCCGTTGAAACCAATGTGCGCAAAATACCGCATGGACAATTTCCTGTGCTTTTAATTTTTGGTGAAAAACATTTCTAAATTACGACAACAAAGCTAAGAAAATATGAAAAGATGTACTCGAAATCTCAGCAATTGACTGCATTATTGAGTATTTTTGCCAAATGAATTTTCTGTGTTTAATTAGCATTTTTGCATAATAACGGGGTTAATTTTTTTTTAAGATTATTCCCCGGTTTGAAACCCATTCGATTGGTATTACATCCATTCTTATCAACAGAAGTAGTAATGAAAATAAAAATTCTGCTTTTTTCCCTTGCTTTTGCCATAAGCCCTATCATAGCACAGGCCCAAAGCATAGCTATCAACGAGGTAATGTCCTCCAATGCCACCACTATTGCCGATGAGGATGGCGATTACGAGGATTGGCTGGAGATTTACAATTATGGCGATGAAATCGTTGAATTGGAAGGTTTTGGTTTGTCCGACAGCTACGGCAACCCTTTCAAGTGGATTTTCCCAAACATTAGCATTAATCCCGGCCAATTCAAACTGGTATGGGCTTCGGGGAAGGATAGGGTTAATGCAGAATCTCCCCTGCATACCAATTTTAAAATAAGCGCCAACGGCGAAGAGCTAATCCTCACCAATCCCATGGGGGTGCTTGTTGACGAGCTGGAACCCATTGCCATTCCCACGGATTATTCCTACGGAAAATTTCCAAACGGTTCGGGACCGTGGCGTTTTTTCACCTCCCCCACTCCGGGAACAGGGAATGTCGGACCTGGTTATGGTTTTCTGCTTGCTCCGCTACACTCATCGCATCCCGACGGTATCTATACCGATAGCATCAATGTCACCATTTCTACCACTGACGAAGGTGTGCAAATATACTATACGCTCGATGGTTCTGAACCCGATGAGACCTCGGCATTATACCAGGGGCCCATAACACTGACCAGTCGTATTGGCGAACCTAACGATATATCGATGATTCCAACCAACAACGACAACAATCCGGGACCACCGTACTACGAGGGTTGGCAATCCCCTCAGGGAGAAGTGTTCAAAATAAACGTACTTCGGGTAAGGGCCTACCACCCCGACGCACCGGCCGGAAAGACGGGCACGTTCACCTATCTGATAGATTCAAACGGGCAAAACCGTTACTCCCTACCTTTCTTTTCTATTTCTACACACAGGGACAACCTGTTCGATAACGAAATAGGAATTTATGTACATGGCAATCACACTAACTATTTTCAGGACGGCATAGAGTGGGAACGCCCGGCCAACATCACGTTTTTCGAAAACGGTGGCGGGTTAGCCTTTAAAGAGGATGTTGGAATCAGGCTGCATGGCAACACAACCCGCAGCCGTCCCCGAAAATCCATAAGGGTATCCTCTCGCTCCGAATACGGCAATAGCTGGATTAACTACCAGCTTTTTCCCGATAAGCAGGTTGATATGTACAAGCGTATGATTCTGCGTAACTCAGGTAATGACTGGGATTGGGCTATTTTTCGCGATGCTTTTATTCAGTATCTGGCCAAAGACCTGCACGTGGAAACTCAGTACTATCGTCCTTCAATTGTGTTCATCAACGGTGAGTATTGGGGAATACACAACATTCGCGACAGGTACGACGAGCATTACATATTCTCGCACTATGGCATTGAAGAAGACGAAATGACCATCATGGAGAATAATTCGGAGTATAAATTTGGCAATCCGGATGGAGTGGACCATTATGAGCAAATGCTTGATTTCATAGGTGACAACGATTTGGCACAAAACAACAACTATGCAACGGTTAAAACCATGATGGATGTTGAAAGCTTCATCGACTTTCAGTTCACCCACATCTTTGCCATGAATACCGATTGGCCAGGCAATAATTCTCTGTACTGGCGATACATGCGCAATGGCTATGATCCCAATGTTCCCTACGGGAGGGATGGACGCTGGCGATGGATGATTCTCGATACCGACTTTGGCTTTGGACTTCCATTTTTCTACGTTCCCGGCGTTAATGAGGGCCCTGCGCACAATACACTGGCTATGGCAACACAACCCGACGGGGAAGGGTGGCCAAACCCACCCTGGTCAACTTTTATCCTTCGTCGCTTGCTTACCAACCAGTCGTTTAAGTACCAATTCATCAATCGCTATTGCGATTTGCTGAATACCACCTTTAGCAGCGAACATGTTTTGGCTACCATCGATTCCATCAGCGGGCTTTTGGAACCCGAGATGCAGGAGCATATAAACCGCTGGCGCAGACCGCCAACCATGGACGAATGGCACGACAACGTGGATGTAATGCGTTCGTTTGGCCAACTTCGCCCCTCTTTCCAACGCCAACACCTTCAGAACAAATTTGGGCTTGGAGGCGAGGCGTGGGTTACTCTCAACGTGTCTAACGACAAGTATGGCTTCGTTCGCCTAAACACAATGGATATCAAAAGCAGTACCATGGGGGTGCAGCCCCACCCATACCCTTGGGTTGGGTACTATTTCAAAGGTGTTCCGATTACAGTGGAAGCCATACCCATGCCCGGTTATCGGTTCAGCCATTGGAGTGGGGCATCCGGTTCAACCAACGCGTTGATTTCTTTAACACTCACTTCGGATATTGAACTCACAGCCCATTTTACTCATACCAATACCCCTCAGCTAATCCATTTCTGGTTTTTTGGAAAAGACCTCCCCAACGACACCCCGCTGGAGTCCATAGATGCCACCCATAGCCTAGTGGGCAATGCCCATATCCAATACCATTCGGCATTGGAGGGCTACCCTTTCAGCGAGGGTGATCCCAACTGGCGGAAGGCCTCCATGGAGCGTCGCAACAGCCCTACCGATATAAACTACCGGCCCGAAGGCAACGGCAATATTGCATACGGCAATGCCAATATGAGGGGCGTTCAGATTCGACAGCCTTTTACTGGCAATGGTGGCGAAAATACCATAGTTCTCCATGCGCCCACCGAACGCTTTCAGAATATCGTGCTTCGGCTTGCAGCCAAGGATGAGGGCGCTGCCAATGCCCTTATTGTTGATTACTCAACTACCGAAGGTACTCCTCAGTGGACATCAAACGGACTGAATACCAGCACACTTCCATTATCCAATGCATACCAGCTCTTCGAAATTAATTTCTCAGATATCGATGAAGTAAGTAACAATAACCATTTTAAAATCCGTATCCGGTTTGTAGGCGATAACATGGCAGCCGACGAGGGTAACAGGTTAACATTCAACAATATCAGCATCGACGGGGTTTCGTTGGAAGCATATACCATATCTGCCACCACAGGTGCCTACGGCAGCATTAACCCCCATGGCAACATAGGTGTATATCATGGAGTAGATCAGCCATTCACCATTACTCCCGATGAGGGGTACGCCATCAAAAACGTGACGATTGACGGGGAAGATGCACTAAATCTGATTGATATCGATGGCAATGGTATTGGCTCCTACGTTTTCGAAAACGTCATCGACAACCATACCATTCATGCTACCTTCGCTTCGTTAACCCATACTCCTGAAATAAACGTTCCGATTGATGTGCTGATTTACCCCAATCCGTGTTCGGATTTTCTAAAAATCGTGTCATCCGAAAAGGTTAGAAAGGTGGAGATTTTCAATACACTTGGGAAGCCCTTGTATAGCAACTTATTTAACTCGAGGGAGGTAGTATTTAACCTTAACAATATTCCCAACGGTTTTTACATTATTGCCATTGATACAGCAAAAGGGAGAGTATCGAAGAAATTGCTGATTGAACGTTAAATTGAGCGGGGTAAAACGATATGTCTGAAATTGGCTTATAATTTTTTTTATAGCTTTGCGCAACTTTTGCTTCAGCATGCTCAGAAGAATTCGTCAATCGCCCTATACAGCCTACATAGCACTTTTCTTTGGGATTATTTGCATCGGTTTTTCGGCCATTTTTGTCAAGATTGCCAATGTTCCCGGCTCGGTATCATCGTTCTACAGGCTGTTCATTGCAGCCATTCTGATAATCCCATTGTGGATATACCGTGGCATGAAGATCCCTTCATCCGGGGATATTTGGCTGATTTTTGGGGGAGCACTCTTTTTCGCCTTCGACCTCTTCCTATGGAACACTGCCATACTGCTTACATCGGCTGCTACGGCCACACTACTTGCCAACAACGCTCCCATTTGGCTGGGACTAATAACGCTCGTGGTGTTAAGGCAAAAGTTGCCCCGAAAATTTTGGGTAGGGCTATTGGTAGCCATTGTTGGGCTGAACATTTTGGTTGGCATTGAGGCATGGCGAACCATGAATTTCAACCGGGGAGACTTACTCTCGCTAGCAGCGGGTTTTTTCTATGCAACATACCTGCTCTTCACCCTCGACTCCCGAAAAAGGGTCGATACGGTAACGTTTATGACCTTTTCTGTGGTGTTCATGGTAATCCTCCTCTTTTTCACCAACCTGTTTTTAGGAAACCCCTTTTTCGGATTCTCAGCCAAAACATGGCTTGCCCTTGTGGGGCTTGGGTTAATTGCCCACTTTTTGGGCTGGATTTCCATCAATTTCGCCTTAGGGCATCTGGCCGGTACCAATGTATCGGTAACCCTTCTCTCACAAACCATTATTACGGCAATTCTGGCCATTATTATTCTTGGCGAAACCATTAGCCTCAACCAAATTGCCGGCGGAGCACTTATCCTAACGGGAGTTTACGTGGTCAATCGGAAAAATTCAAAAGGGTAAAAGGCGGCAAAACAAAATCAAGGATAATCATAAATGATATCTCCTGTTATCAATCATTCCGAATAGAGGGTAAAACCATGCTTTGTGCAAAGCATTAAATATGAACGTATGCAACGAAAACGCAAAATCAACAGCGCTAAAACTTCAAGATTTTTTGTTGAGTTTTTTAAATCATTTTTTTTAAAACTAATTAATACAAAATATAGCCGTCAATTATTCTGAGTTGTTTCAATTATCCATATCTTCGTGCCATATTTCTTAAATACTAATTAAATAAACAACGTTTTATGAAACTTTTAAAATTTTTATTGACCTGCGTAGCTGGGCTAACGCTGATATTCACAAGTTGCAAAACTCAAACCGTTAAGGTGGATATTAAAACCGACCTCGATAGCGTGAGCTACGCTTTGGGTGTCAACATGGCTGAAAATCTTAAACACATGGATTTTAAAGACCTCAATGTAATGGCTGTGGCCAAAGGCATTCAGGATTGCCTTGCAGAAAAACCGGGTACCATGACCAACGAGGATGCAATAATTCTTCTTAACACGTTCTTCTCAAATCTACAGGACAAAAAGTCAAAAGAGAATCTTGAAGAGGGCAGGAAATTCCTTGAGGAGAATGCCAAAAAAGAGGGTGTAATTGTTGACAGCACCGGACTTCAGTATAAGGTTATCGTTGAAGGAACGGGCCCCAAACCAAAAGCCGAAAATAAAGTTAGGGTTCACTACCGCGGAACACTGATCGATGGCACTGAGTTCGATTCGTCGTATGGAAAGAATGAGCCTGCCGAGTTTAAACTCAATCAGGTGATTAGGGGCTGGACCTTAGGGCTTCAAAAAATGAGCGTCGGGTCAAAATACATGCTATACATACCATCCGAATTGGGGTATGGCGAAAGGGTAAGACCCGGGGGTGCTATTAAGCCCAACTCAGCGTTAATATTCGAGGTGGAATTACTGGACATTGTTGAATAAAACTTCATAACCTTTTAATAAACTCACGGCTTACGGGGTTGGGTTGGCAAAACCGCCCAACCCCTTTTTTTAAAAATCAAAAAACAATGGAAATAATCGGTAAACTTTTCAGCAAACTTCCCCAACAGAGTGGAGAGGGGAAGAACGGGAAGTGGGTAAAACAAGAGTTTATTGTTGAAACACAGGATCAGTTCCCTCGCAAAATTTGCATCGCCCTCTGGGGCGATAAAGTTCGCGACTTAGACCTTTTTCAAATGGGCGAATCATTAAAAGCAATGGTTAACGTGGAATCGAGAGAGTTCAACGGGAAATGGTACACCGATGTTAAAGCCTGGAGGCTTGAAAAGGTTGACAAAAGTAGCACATCACCAACTCCTGAACCATATCCTATGCCAGGACCGGATGATGTTCCCCCGTTTATTCCCGGAGAATTCACTGCTGACGAAGGCGATGACTTGCCATTTTAATTCTTGGGAACTAAGATTTACCCTTATATCCCTTGGCAATTCTTTGTTATAGAGGAAATAAAAAACATTACATTCTCTTAAGGCTGTTTTTCCTATTTAGTGGTTCATTCAGTTTCGTATTGCATAATGAAATACAATAGCAAAATCCTCATCTAATCATCCCAGCAGCATATAAAAGTTGAAGAATAGATAGCCCCGTCTTATCTTTATCTATAAACAATGTTTTTTATTATTGAGTATTAACAACTCCCACACAAAGAGATAATCAACTATATCTCAGCATTTTAAATTTTTAACGTCTTATTCCTTAGAGGATCGATTAACAATTTTTAACTGTTTTTAAGGTTTTTACTATTGCATTTAATTGTAAAAAGCCACATATTGTCCAACCGGTAGAATCCTATCGTTTCTTTCAATTTGACAATTTCAACAATCTTTAACGATAGGGTGTTCCCGTTTCAACTACATTAATCGTAGTTCAATAGTTAGTAATGAAATACTATCCGGAAAAAATAGCGTTATCTGCCAAATCTTTAATCCTGCTTCGCAAACTTTTCGAAGAAAATCCGAGGCTTTCCAAAATTTATATGCAAGCCGAATCATCGCAGGAAGCCAAAAAATGGATTAAAGAATGGGCATTAGAGGTTATTGACGAAAACCCTTCAACCAAAAATTTTTATTTAGGAACTGAAGGTGGAATAAATGGGTTTGAAAAGTTGAGATGGTGTGATTTCGCTGCCATACGTATTCTCGATTACATCGAAAATTCAGGTCGTAGTTTTGCTAATCCTTACCGAACAGTAGATAAATCGGTTTCTGAGCCTTTCAACTTGTTATGGTATGGTTTTAAGAATGGCACCGGTGGTTCAAAACCACTATTTTTTGAAGACATGATCCAGCTTTTCCGCCAGTTGAACGGGAAACTGCAACAAAATCTTCCTTCAAAAGACAAGATAGAACAATGGATGAGCAGATGGAAACACGGTCTGGAACCTAATGTGATTAAAACAAGGGAAGAAAACAAGGAACGGATAATAAATATATTAGTAAACAAAATCCAAAGTTGCGAAGTGGGTGAAACACGATTCTGTTTTGAGGACGGATTGTCTTTACAACAGAAATTGGCAAAAATGAGAGAATGGTGGAACGACTACAAGTTCCATTTACGCTACGCTGTTCGCACTCCTGAACTGCTCAATGAACTGCTCGATTATTCCCTCGATTTAGACACTCAAAAACTTCTGGAAAAGGCAAAGAAGAAAGGCATTCCATTTTTCATTAACCCCTACTACCTTTCTCTTCTCAATACACATACATCCAATGAAACTATTGGTTCCGACCTGGCCATAAGGCATTATGTTATTTATAGCAAGCCTTTGATTGATCAGTTTGGCAATATCAGCGCATGGGAATTGGAAGATCAGGTGGAGCCCGGCAAACCGAATGCAGCGGGATGGCTGCTCCCATCGAGACGATGTGTTCACAGGCGATACCCCGAAGTGGCCATACTCATCCCCGATACTATGGGGCGTGCATGTGGCGGGTTATGCGTATCGTGCCAAAGGATGTACGATTTTCAGCGAGGTAATCTCAACTTTAACCTCGATAAGCTAAAACCCAACGAAACCTGGGATGATAAGTTGAAACGTTTGTTAGGTTACTGGGAACACGATACTCAACTGCGCGATATCCTGATAACCGGAGGTGATGCGTTGATGAGTGCCGATAAATCGCTTAAAAAAATTTTGGATGCCATTTATGATATGGCATTACGGAAAGTAGAGGCCAATAAACAGAGAGAAAATGGAGAAAAATATGCTGAGATACAACGTATTAGATTGGGAACAAGGTTATTGGCCTATCTTCCACAGAGGGTGACCAACGAACTTCTTGGGATATTAAAGGATTTTAAGACCAAAGCTTCTCTAATTGGAATTAAGCAATTTATTATCCAAACCCATTTTGAATCACCGATGGAAGTTACACCTGAATCGAAATCAGCCGTTGAAAAACTTTTATCAATTGGGTGGTTGGTGACCAATCAATTAGTTTTTACTTCAGCAGCTTCAAGGCGTGGACATACAGCAATGCTTCGTAAAGTTCTCAATGATATAGGCATTATCACTTATTACACATTTTCTGTTAAAGGTTTTTTGGAAAATACTTTCAACTACGCCACCAATGCCAGGGCAGTTCAGGAGCAAGTTGAAGAAAAGGTATTTGGTAAGATTCCTTCAGAAACAGCTAAGGATGTTTCACTTTTTCCCTTAAGAACGGAGCATTTAATCGAGAATATTCAAACCTTGAAATCCAAAGCAAAAATCCTATTCCTAGCAACCGATCGAAGCGTAATTAACTTACCGGGTGTTGGAAAAAGTTTAACTTTTCGCACCATTGGCATAACACGCTGGGGTAGAAGGATTCTGGAATTCGATTATGACCGAACGCGTTGGCATAGCCCCATAATCGACAAAATTGGAAAGGTGACTATCATTGAATCGAAACCAATAGGAGAGTACCTTAAACAGCTTGAAGAAATGGGTGAAGATCCTGATGAATATGCCAGCATATGGGGTTACTCCATTGGAGAAACTGAACCCAGAATGGTTTTATTCGAATATCCTGAATACAAATTTAAAACGACCAAAAGGATTTCAAATCTCGAATTATAACACACCATTGCTTATCACTACATGGCTCTCTAAAAAGTATAGCCTTTAAATAAGCGTTAGCACCAAAAATTCTGCAACTAAGCCCATTGAATTATACGTTAAAAACAACTTGAAGTATTTTTTAACACTCCTTTTATTATACTCTAACAATCATACATAATCTCTACAATAAGCTAATATATTTACATTTTAACTATACAATGCAACATATCAATATTTATATCTTCTTTTTTATCAGATTTTTAACAAACTGACATAACACTGCCATTTTTTTTTATTAGTTTTACAATAACTTGACAACAAATAGAATAAATTGAAACTTTTCATTATATATTTGTTAAGTCAATCTTTTCAAATTGGAGCTTATGGTTAAGTTTAATGGTTCAAAAAAGGTTATCAAACTCCTCGAAGATTTTTTCGACACGGTTGATCAGGGTGTTTTAGTCTTTAAAAATGGCGTGAATAACTACCTGTATGGTAATAAAGAAAATTTTCACGACAATCTCATGAATTTGGTAAGGTTGGAGAACGATGCCGATCTGATTAAAAAGGAGGTTGAGAATTTACTCTACACGCGATCCTTGGTTCCTCAGTTCAGAGGCGATTTACTCAAACTGCTGGACGATATGGATACCATTCTGGATACCGTAAAAGAGAATCTATCGCAATTCGATGTGGAAATGCCCAGCATTCCCGTTGAATTAAATCAGGACTTCAACAAGTTGACCGAGCTGTCTGTTTCAGCAGTTGAATCGTTACTGCCAACCGTCAGAGCTTTCTTTAGGACACCGGATACTGTTAGAGACCAGCTACATCGAGTTTACTTTTTCGAAAAGGAAACCGATAAAATGGCTTTAGCCATAAAGAAAAAGGTATTTCATGAAATGACCAATCTAAATTTGAGCGAAAAGTTTCACCTGCGATACTTTACACTGCATATCGAGAATGTTTCGGATGTGGCGCAAAAGGTTGCCGACCTGCTGTCTATAATGGCCATTAAACGTACAATTTAACCCTATCTATTGCTGTGTTTCTGTTTTTTCTAACAGGAGGATTATTTTTAGGTTGGTCGTTGGGTTCAAACGATGCAGCCAACATTTTCGGTACTGCCGTGGGGGCGAAAATGTTGCGCTTTAGGACTGCCGCCACCATAGCAAGCATCTTCATAATTCTAGGGGCAGTAGTGCAGGGTTCGGGAACTACGGAGACATTAGGGAAACTGGGAACAGTGGATGCCATTGCGGGTGCTTTCACTGTTGCCATCTGTGCTGCTATCACCGTTTTTGCATTTAACAGGAATAAACTACCTGCATCAACAACCCAAGCCATTGTGGGCTCAATCATTGGCTGGAACCTGTTCACCGGCAACCCCACCGATTACTCAACTCTGACCACAATCTTGTCAACATGGCTTGTCGGTCCGATACTAGGCATTATCTTTTCAGCCTTGCTGTTCATATTGACCCGTTGGCTATTGCGAAAACTTCAAATTCACCTCATAAAACTCGATGGCTACATCCGTTGGGGGTTAATCATTGTTGGGGCGTTTGGAGCATACAGCTTGGGGGCAAATAACATAGCCAACGTGGTAGGAGTATTCGTCGGGTCGATTCCTCCAATAGTGGTTGATTTTGGCCTTTTCCAAATAACAGGGATAAAACTTGTTTTTCTTTTGGGTGGAATATCCATAGCCATTGGTGTTTTTACATACGGGTCGAAAGTGATGGAAACCGTGGGTAGGGGGATAATGAATCTCACCCCTGAAGCTGCCATAGTAGTTGTTCTGGCCCACTCACTGGTACTTTTCATATTCTCCTCTACCAGCCTATCCATTCTGCTTGAGAATATTGGACTACCAAGAATACCCTTAGTTCCCGTTTCCAGCTCGCAATTGGTGGTGGGTGCTATTATTGGCATCGGGTTGGTGAAAGGCGTTCAAGAGTTGCAACTCAAAACCATAGGTAATATACTGTTAGGATGGTTGCTTATCCCCTTGGTTTCGTGCATTCTCTCATTTTTTGCCCTATTTTTTATTCAAAACGTTTTCGACCTTAATGTTACCGAAGCCACCAACGAACAGCTGGCAAGTCCATCTGTAACTGAGGTAGATGTTAAGTTAGACGTAGCCAATAATCTCAACATGGTTTATCCATTCGCATTCGCCATTGCAATATTGGTGCTTGTTCCCATTATCTATTTAATTTTCAGGCAGCGTAAATCAAAAATAGATGCACAAAACGCTCTTCTGAAAAAACAAAAAGAACTCATCGAGGCGCAAAGTGCATTGACCGAATTAGAGCTAAGGGCCATGCGCCTTGAAAATACCTCCCTGGCAAGCAAGCTTGAGTTTAAACGGAATGAGTTGGTAAATTATGCCCTAAATATTATCGAGCAGCAGAACTTTTTGTCTTCAATTTTGTCTTCCATAAACGAGATAAAAAAGACTAAAAACGATGTTGAACAATCGGCTAAACTCGACAACCTGATGATGCTGATTAAACAACAGATGAACAACTCCGATAAGGTTAAAGTATTTAACCTTGAAGTGGATAAAATACATCGCGATTTTAATCAACGACTTGCCACCCGATATCCCGATTTGACAGAAAGTGATAGGCGACTTGCAATACTGATACGGCTGGATTTCTCGTCGAAGGAAATAGCTCCTTTGCTCAATATTTCGCCGAAAAGCGTTGAGATAGCGAGGTATAGACTACGAAAAAAACTTGAATTGAAAGATAGAGAAAACCTAACTGAATTTCTTAAATCACTATAAACTAAGTACTAACTCTAATTGTATGCAGGTATGAAAAACAAACGGAAATTTTTAATCCTGGGAATGCTTATGGCCATCACAGCCTTATTGCACGCCCAAAGCAGGAATGTAACCGGTACTATCACATCGAACATCGATGGGAAACCCATTGCCGGTGTTACCGTTCGACTGAAAGGGGCCGTTACCGTTGCAACATCTAACGAATCTGGCTCATACTCAGTTGCCGTTGACGAAAAGTCAACCGAAACTCTCATTTTTTCTCACCCCGACTTTGACGATATGGAGGTAGTGGTAATAGGGAAAAGTAAACTCGACATTACCCTTTCGAGCAATGTTCGCCTAAACCAGTACGGACAAAAAGTTGATCGCCAACAGTTGAGCACAGAAAACAGGAATGGTGTACTCACCTTTGAATCAAAAGACAAGTCGTTTAAATTATGGACAGATATGAGGGTTAACATCGACTTCACCAAACATTTCGATAATTACGACAACGATCTTTCTCCTGCCGGAAACCCTGATGCCATACAGCTATCGGATGGTGGACAAATACGCAGGGCAAGGATTGGCATTAAGGGTCAGCTATCCGAAAAATGGTACGGAGAGGTGGATTTTGACTTTAGAAACCTTGAAATCGATATCAACGACGTGTATTTGCAGTACAGTGTTAATGATAATCTGGATTTTAAAGTAGGTCAATTCCGCGAGCCCATGGGGATGATGACCAATACCACATCACGGTATGTAACATTTATGGAACGTCCGGCAAGCAGTGAATTCGATCCAAGTCGCCACGTTGGTATTGGAATGAAATACTCTCATTCAAGGTTTATGACCGGATTTGGCCTATTCACCGACGAGGCATATGGTATTGAGGGAAAAGATACGCGCAGAAAGCAGAGAACTGGTACAGAATCAAGCTGGGCAGTTACGGGTCGAGTTATGGGATACGCGGTAAACGAAGACGATGTAACGCTGGGCATCGGCCTGGGTGGTTCGTACCGTACTCCTGAGATTACCGATGAAGGATTCAATACAGTGAGAATCAGAACATATGATGAAAACCGCATCTCTCAAAAAAGGTTTTTGGATACTGATGCTGTTAAGTATGTAAAACACATTATCATAGCCAATACCGAACTGGCTTTCGCATACCACTCGTTCCGTTTGCAGGGCGAATATAAAATAATGATCCTGGACAGAGGGCCGATTTATACCGATATCAATTACACCGGCCAAAATCTGAATGATGTTCAATACAATGGACACTATATTGAAGTTGGCTTTTTCCCCTTGGGCGATAAGGTAAACTTTAACTACAACGACGGTGAATTTACACGCGTTAGTCCAAAACACAAATGGGGTACCATCGAAATTGCTGGACGATACAGTACCATAAATCTGAATGATGAAGCGGCAGAAGTATTTGGAGGAGAGGCAAAAATTGCATCTTTGGCTGTAACCTACTGGGCATACAGGAATGTTAGAATCACTCTTAACGGAGCTTATGTTAATCACGACAAGCATGCCAGCACAAAGTATAACTGGCCGGTTCCGGAAAAAGGGTACGATTATTACTGGATTGGAACGAGATTTGAAATTGACTTTTAATTTATACCTTTTTATACCTTTTTTAACCCATTTTACTAATTTAAACACACTACTATCATGAAAAAAAGAATTTTAAGCGCAATCAGCATCGTGCTGATGGGTACGTTAATGGTTTTCGTATCGTGCAAAGAAGAACAAAAAAACCCGCCACTTATCAAAGATGTGGAAGTTACCGGTGATGGCCCATTTATCGTTAAAGCCACAATTCTTGACGATAACGGGGCGCTGAAAAGTGCAGAACTTTTTTACAAAAAAAGTACTGAAACTACTTTTACAACAGTGAACATGGTAAAAGGCGATGCTAATGTTTATTCTGCCGAAATTCCTGCTCAGGATCCCACAACAGTAATCAATTACTATATCAAGGCGGTTAATTCAGTGGACTTAACCACATTTGAACCTGCAGGGGCTCCTGAAACCACCCTTCAGTTCGAAGTTGGAGGCATTAATTACAAAGGCATTGTTCTTAACGAAATTTGGGCAGGTGCTCCATCCGATGAAGAAAAATTCATCGAGCTGTTCAATAAAACCGACAAAGACATTGATATTTCAGGCGTATTTTTTAAACGTAACGGTGATGCCGGTGACGGTGTTGTGGGAACCATACCCGACAATACAACTCTGAAAGCAGGAAAATACTACATTTTGGGGACGAAAAACAACACTACCAACCCCAATGACCCCAATGCTCCATACGATCACAGCATTTCTAAAGGTTTTTCCGCAAAAAAATCAATTCTTTTTGAAATGTTCGATCCATCGGGCAATAGGATAGACTTTTTCTTAAGAGGGTCTATGGATAACCTTGATTCTGGCGTTTCTGATCTGGCTCCTAAATCATATAGCAGAATTCCCAATGGTACCGGAGAGTGGAAAGCTGTTGATAATGCAACCCTCCGTGCCGAAAATGACCCAACAGGCGCCATGGATATCCCCAATGAATAGTTAGTTAAGAGACTGTTTTTTTAAACTAAGAAGTTCATTGTTAATTGTTTAATAATTGAGAGTGCATACTTGTAGTATGCACTCTCCTAAATTCTTTTTCCTATGAGTAAAGAAGAAATGAAAATTGGAGAAATTTCCAAACCACGGTTTGAGTTCCGTTCGTTTGGACAAGATTTTGACGAGGCGCACTTCCGCATGGCACGCCTCTCTATGCCCGTGCCCGAAAAAGTATGGGAGCGTTACTCTGAAGAGATTTACATTCTCTCGCGTACCAACGATATAAATAACACCAAGATACGCGATGGAAAAATGGACATCAAAACGTTCGTGCAATCTAAAGATGGTCTTGAGCAGTGGAATCCACTGATGAAAGGCGAATTCCCCATGAAAGCCAGCGTCCTTAAAGAGGAAGTTTTCCCCGCTTTCAAAGTCGAAATGCCAAACTTGACGAAGGATGTTTATACCTATGAAGAATTTATGGATATTATCAAAAAACATCCTGATTTGCAGGCAGTAAGAGTAAACAAAGAGCGTTACGGATACATGGTTAACAACACCATTTGTGAGTATGGTTTAGTATGGATTAACGGAGCTTTGGTGGTAACCATCAACTCCGAGTCCACTGAAATTGAGGATATTAAAAAGACCATTAAAGATGTTGGGCTTGAAGGGGTAGAGAATATTAACTATCTGCAAGCCATTAAGCGCGTTGTTGGTATGATTGACAAACCCTTAGCAAATGAATAGCCATGGCACAGGAAATTGAACGTAAATACTTGGTAAAGGGCGATTTTAAGTCCTTAGCCACAAAATCTACTCGAATCACACAGGGCTATCTCTCCTCTGTTCCCGAGAGAACCGTAAGGGTAAGAGTAAAAGGCGACAAGGGCTTCATCACCATCAAGGGCATCGGCAGCCAATCGGGTGCCAGCCGCTACGAATGGGAAAAGGAAATTCCTGTTGAAGAGGTCAATGAGTTGCTAAAAATTTGTGAACCGGGCGTGATAGACAAAACCCGTTATCTGGTTCCCGTTGGTAAGCATACTTTTGAGGTTGACGAGTTTTACGGCGAAAACGAAGGCCTCATACTGGCTGAAGTGGAACTTGCATCAGAAAACGAGGCGATTGAAAAACCCGCCTGGCTTGGTGAAGAAGTAACAGGAGATGTTCGTTACTATAACTCCATGCTTATGAAAAAGCCTTACAAAACATGGTAAACTAAGGCTGTTTCATGCAATGGTTGGCAGGTTAGCGCCTGCCGCCGTTGCGTGAAGATTTGTTTAACTTATTTTATTTATTATCCCAATGGTTGAAACCGGTAAAGGATTCGATATCCTGGATATGAGCAACTACAGAGTGGAGAAGTTGCCTCAAAGAAAAAAGTCTGGATTTGAGAAATACATGGCTCTCGTTGGAGGCCCCCTGGCAATCATAGCATTCGTACTTATCTACTTCTTTTCTGATATTCCCTTTTTGAATGATATTAATCACGATCTTCTTGGCAAAACTGCCTTAAAACGATTGGGGGAGCTTGGCGATGCAGGGTTCTCACGCATTAACTACGCCATGCTGGCCATCTTTACCGGAGCAATCATCCTTTGGATTACTGAAGCCATTCCCAACTATCTCACCTCGCTGATGTTAATTATAACCATGGTACTCACTGGTGTGGCACGCGAAGTAGATGTATATCATCAACTGGGGCATCCGGTAATGTGGCTCAATATTCTTTCCTTCGTTATGGCCAGTATGCTTGTGAAAACGCAAGCTGCAAAGCGATTTGCCCTGTGGTTTATCGTTAGATTTGGCAAAAATGCCACATGGATATTCTTCAGTTTCATGATTATCAACGTGGTGCTTACAGCATTCATCTCGGCTACCACTGCCAGAGCTGCCATTATGTTACCCATTTTTATGGCTGTAGCAGCCGTTTACGGAGCAACAGGAGGAGATAATCGCAACAATTTTGGACGTAACCTGGTACTGCAAAACCTATTTCAAATTACATCTTCGTCCAGTGGCTTTTTAACCGGTTCGGGAGCTACCCTGTTAGCCGGGGCCCTCATTGCAGGTGCATTGGGGTATCAATCCTATTCCTATCAAAAATGGCTTTTTGCAGCATTCCCATTCATGGTATTAATCCTGTTAATCGGCTGGTTTGTTGGCACTAAGTTAATTTTCCCCATGAAGCGAGAGGAGCGTTCTCCCCAAATAGAGGGAGGTATGGAAAGGCTGAAGGACGAGCTGCATAAATTGGGGCCAATTAATGCACAAGAAATAAGAGCCATCATTATTTTCGTTGGAGTTCTTGCAATGTGGGCAACCGACTCAATTCACGGAATCAGCCAAACTGCCGTGGTATTCCTTGGCGCAGTGATTGCTTTAACCCCAAAAATTGGCGTAGTAAAATGGAACGATGTGGATATTCCCTGGCACCTACTCCTTTTCTCTGCCGGAGCCTACGCACTCGGCGCAGGATTGGATGCCACCGATTTGGCCATGCTATCGGTCAACTACATTTACGATAGTTTGGGCTTTACTGCCAATACTCCATTCAGCGTTTTTTACCTATTCCTCACCGGCATAATGCTACTGAGTGCCATTTTCTTCCAATCGAAAACCATGAGGACGCTAATATTCATACCCATTGCCATTGGTACTGCTCAAAAATTTGGTTATCCCATACTCAGCCTTGCACTTCCGGTGGCCCTCCTAATCGAGCATGTTTACGCATTGCCTTTCAATAGCAAACCGGCAGCCTTGCTCTACATTACCGATCATTACAGTTGGACGGATACCGCAAAATTCGGTTTTACCATGCTCGTTATCACCTGGTTAATGATTATTATTTGGGGCGAAACGTGGTTACGTTTCCTTGAGTACAC
>Ga0209605_1002408_pt1 | contig 18130 bp, 17 predicted proteins | sample AD_UKC035_MetaG_FD_184408 | JGI IMG/M metagenome (GOLD analysis project Ga0209605, IMG submission 184408) | Active sludge microbial communities of municipal wastewater-treating anaerobic digesters from USA - AD_UKC035_MetaG (SPAdes) (version 2) | ecosystem: Engineered > Bioreactor > Anaerobic >...
GACGGTTAAGATTCAGAGTGCTGACACTGCTGTGGTAGGAGTTAGTGTGGATTTGCAGAAGCATGCGATCTATGTGCGGGATATAGTCGCAAAGAAGCTGCACCCGGATGAGATATATCGCACTGCGTTTGATATGGCGGATAGGTTGGGCACTAAGGTTATTGGGATTGAAGTGACGTCGCTCAATGAGTTTATTACTTATCCTATCCGGAACGAGATGCTGGCGAAGCGGAAGTTCTATGAGATTGTAGAGCTTTCGCCTCGAGCGAAGAAGGAGGATCGAGTAGCTGCACTGGCACCATTCTATAGAATGGGCTATGTTTATCACAAGCGAGGTGTCACGGAGATTCTGGAAGATCAACTTACTCTCTTCCCCAGATCGAAGCGGTGGGACGTTATGGACGCTGTAGCTTACTGCATAGAGATGCTGGAGCAAGGCGAGAGGTACTTCTTCCCTAGTGCTAAGGCAGAGAAAGCTGGAGAGACACTGGACGCATTGAAGGAAGCATTGCCAGAAGACCCGATGTATCCTACTGATGATGAATATGATGAGTTGGAATACGATGCTCCGATTGAGAACTTTAGGATCATGTAAACTATGTTCAAATTTTGAAGGTAGCGTATCATGGCATTAGATAATAGAGATATAGGGACTGTACATGTAGGAGATCAGACGGTCTCTTATGATAAGGATGTGACTTACAGTGATGGAGAGGATAGACGGGCTATCCCCGACGGAGGATGAGGATGTAGTGCGGAAAGTAGACCTTGCTACGCTCACGCCTACGTTAGATAGTCCTTTCTTGCTTGCAGCTGCTGCTGCAGCACTGACTGGAGCGAGGCAGTTGCAGGTCTCCTCGCCGTTGCAGAAGAGTGATGGTGGAGCAGGAGGGAACATGACCCTCAGCATCAATGGACAGTCTGTGTCTAGCTACACGTTTGTAGTTGGAATAAGATGGAATGGGAAAACTTTGCAGATGCAGACAAGAGCCCTTACATTTACTAATGGTGTACTCACTGCCATTAGTAGCGCAGCTTGGAGCACAGTACCTACTGTATAGGAGGACGTAATGCCGTACGTAGTTGCAGGAGAAAAGGGTGGGTCGAGTGGAGTTGACGTAACCACTGACTACGCCTATAAGTATCCAAATGGATTGAACTTGCGCCCTGATTCTCCGACGCATCAGAAACTGCTGACAGAGATTCTCTCACGGGCGCAGGAGAGTTACAACGTCATGTCCTGTCGGCATGAGCAGTGGTCGGATGTAGATAAGACTCTGACATGCTATATATCGACAGACGACGCTGAGGAAGCAGTGAAGGCAAATGACGAGAGGAAGCCGGTTTCTATTGTTATACCCTACTCATTTGCCACAATGGAGACTATCATCACCTATCTCATGATGGCGTTTCTGGATGAGCCGATCTTCCGTTATGAGGGAGCTGGGCCAGAAGACGTCTTGAAGGGCATCCTTCTGGAGAAGACCATAGATATGCAAATGCGCAAGGCTAAGGCAGGTCTGGCGTTGCATACTATGTTTCGTGACAACCTCGCCTACGGGTTCGGTGCGGTGGCTCCTATCTGGGTTAAGGACTATGCCTTTAGGACTGAAATGGTAGAGCGCCAGTCTATGCTCTCTATGCTGGGAGTGCGAAAGCCAGAGATGGATCGGGTGCAGCGGAGAGTGGTGAAGTATGAAGGGAATCGTCTCATTAACATTGATCCTTATCACTTCCTCCCAGATCCGAATGTGCCTATTCATGACGTACAGCGAGGAGAGTGGATGGGCTGGGTGCGTTCTACTAACAAGATCCTAATGCTGGAGGAAGAGAAGAACTCTGAAGGTAATATCTTTAATGTGCGCTATCTGAACGGCAAAGGGGAGTATAGGAGTCAGTTTGCACCACAGACTGATCGGACGAAGAAGTATGGCATCACACAGGGCCAGGAAGGCTACTCCACAACACCTGTTGACCAGTTGTTTCTGTATGTGAATCTGGTGCCGAAGCAGTGGGGATTGGGATCGAGTGAGTATCCTGAGAAGTGGCTCTTCTGTGTGGCTGGGGATAAGATCATCACTCAGGCACAGCCCTTAGGGCTTGACCACAATCAGTTTCCTGTCGCTGTAGCGGCGTCGGAGTATGACGGCTATACTGTGGCCTCGATCTCTAGGATGGAAGTCGTAGGTGGGTTGCAGAACATCCTTGATTGGCTTGTGAACTCTCACATCACCAACGTCAGGAAGGCAATCAACGATATGCTGATTGTAGATCCCTATATGGTCAACATCAATGATCTGAAAAGTCCGAAGCCTGGAAAGCTTATCCGCCTTCGCAGGAGTGCGTGGGGTAGAGGTGGGGTTGACCAGTTCGTGAAGCAGCTGAAGGTGGAGGACATTACTCAAGGGCATATCAAGGATGCAGGTGTCATAGTAGAATTCATGCAGCAAGTCTCTGCCGCTACTGATACTGTGCAGGGGTTTATGCGAAAGACTTCGGAGCGCATTACTGCTACAGAGAATCAGAACACACGAACAAGTGCGCTCTCGCGTCTTGCTAAGATTGCTAAGATTGTTAGCATGCAGGCTATGTATGACTTGGGCTATATGCTTGCGAGCCACACCCAGCAGCTGATGGACGAGGAGATTTTCGTCAACCTGACTGGAGAGTGGCGGGAAGTTCTGATGAACACCTACGGACAGGACACTCAGAGGATAGCCGTAGGGCCTCAAGACATCCAGGTGAACTTTGATATAGTGATGAAAGATGGAAGTGTGAACACGCCGGACTATCTCCAGACCTGGGTGGATATGTTCAAGATTATGGCAGAGAATCCACTTCTCATGCAACGCTTCGACATTGTGGGAGTATTTAAGCACATAGCGAAGCTTGGAGGGGCCAAAGATGTGGATCGCTTTGAAGTGATGCCTCAGCAACAGGTGCCACCTGTGCAGGGGCAGGTAGCGCCTGATGAAGCAGTGGCTCGTGAGGCAGAGAAAGGAAACTTGGTGCCTATACCAACGGGAGGTATGATGTGAAGCTGGAGTTAATCACACCAGAAGGGCCTAGGGAGGTTAGGACGTCTGTATCTGGTTGGGAAGACTTTATGCGGAGTGCAGTGTGGCTGGACATGCAAGATGCTATTAAGCTGCGCATAAATGAACTCTTTGAAGAGTTCCGGATAGAGACTGATCCTGCGGACGTAGTGGCGGTAGCCAGAATAAAATTCTATATTGCTGTACTCGAGGAGTTTCTGGAGCTTCCAGAATGGCTCAAGGATGAAGCTCTTGGGGCAGTAGAAGACAGGGAGGTAAGAGAACATGACAGACAAGAATGATGTTACTTTGACGGTAGGAGACGAAATTGACATCTTGACAGGGGAGAAGGAAGCCCCTGCAGACCCGAGGTTCGAGGCAGTGCCTGACTACGCTCCTCTTGAACCTCAGCCAGAGGGAGGCGAGCCTGCAGATGTTGCTGAGCCAGCTTCGGCGGAACCTCCCACGTCAGAAGCAGATAAGGAAACCCCTCCTCCGACGGCCCCGGAGGAACCTTCATCGGCTACTGAGCCTGTCCCTCAGGAACCGGAGTCCCCTCCTTCTCCGTCCTCTGAGGACTCTGAAAAGGAGTCTCTCCAGGCTCAGGTGGCAGCGTTGCAGGCTCAAATACGAGAGTTGCTGGATAAAGTGCCTGAGGCTACACCCCAATCTCCTACTCCTCAGTCTACTACAGAGGCCCCGGCAGAGCCTCAGGCACCTCCAGCGACGAAGCAGTTTGTCAAGGACGAAGCGGAGTTTGATCAGATCATATCATCTGTGGATAACTTCAACGCTTTTATTGGTCGTGTAGTGCAGGAGGCCAGAGCTGGAGCCGTGGAGCAGGCGTATACCAACCTGCCCCAGGTTGTGTCAGGGATGGTCAATCGGCAGATGGCATTTGGACAGCTCGTGCGGGAGTTCTACAAGGATAATCCTGACTTAGTTCCTCATGCGAAGTTTGCAAGCTTCGTGATGAATGAACTGGCGGCGCAGAGTCCTGAGACGGAAATTCCGCAGCTTTTGAGCAAAACTGGAGAGGAGGTGAGGAAGAGGTTAGGGATTGTGAAGAAGGCTGAGGCCCCTGGCCCTGCATCTGGCGCACCTGTGAGGACAAACTCTCCTGCGTTTGCGGCAGGTCCGGGGACGAGAAAGGCTGGCCCGGCTCCACTGGCTGGCTTGGAGAAGGAAGTTAACGATCTGTTGGATTTGCCGTAACTTCGTTCAAAATTTGAAGGTAGTTTGGAGGAAAGAAAGATGGCATCAAACTTGGATAACTTTCTTTGGCAGCTGATCCGAAGCGGGAAGATGGAGTGGCTTAAACTCACAGGCCGCTCCCTGACTGTCGGAGGACAGACGATTAACGTCTTGCTGCGAGATTCCAGCGGAAACGTGCTCCTTGGGACGTGCACTACTGTGCCGTCTGACGAAGGATCCGGGTTCGCCAAGGGATGTATCCTTATCGACACTGATGTTGGGGCAGGTAGTTCGGGTATATACGAGAACGTAGGGACTACGACCTCGTGTAACTTCGATGCTATCAGCTCCGCGGCTGCGGAGTCGATCGCTCTTGCTGATGGGAAAGTGCTTATCGGTGGAGCAGGTGGAACAGCAGCTGCGCAGACTCTCTCTGGGGATGTGACGATCACTAACGCTGGTGTCGCATCTCTCGCTGGGACTGCTTCCGAGAACATCAGCGCTAATACAAGTCGTGCAACGAGTAACAGCGTTGTGATCAGTGAGAACAAGGTGATAGCTGATAGCAAGGATGTCTCGGCGTCGGTTATCGCTAGCGCAAACCTGAGTAGCGATGCTAGCACTGCTCTTTCTCAGAGCACGCTCATTAGTACTGCAGATAGCAAGGCTGTGAGCAATAGTGCTGTTATTTCTACTGTCGATTCTGAGGCAGACAGCAAGGACGTTTCTCAGTCTACGCTGATCAGCACTGCGGATAGCAAGGCAGTCAGTTGTAGTGTGGTTGAGTCTACTAACCTGTCCACCTGTGATAGCAAAGACGCTTCACAGTCCTTGCTGGTGAGCACCGCTGACAGCAAGGCAGTGAGCAACAGTGTAGTGGTTTCTAGCAACCTTGTTACGAGCGACAGCAAGGCGGCTAGTAATAGCGTGGTGATCAGTTCGAATACTGATGCAGCTTCGACGGCTGACAGTAAGGCAGAGTCTGTGTCGGTGCTTACTAGCATCGCGCAGAGTGCGGCTGATCTGGCGGATGACAAAGCTGGTGTCGCCGACAGCAAGGCGGTGTCTAACAGCGTGGTCATCTCCACACTTGACAGCAAAGTAGCGTCTTATCACGCATAAAGGAGGACTTGTGAAAGTAGCACACTGGACACTGTGCAACGGTAGCGGCATGCACCGAATGGCTGAGGAAATTAGCGCTGCGGAGTGCGCTCTGGGCGTTACATCTCTTCTGGTTCCGTGTGAAGATAATACCAAGTGGGAGAGTGCGTATGATGCTGATATTCATGTCAATCATACGCACCTTCCAGATATCCCAATGAAGGAAGGTGCAAAGACTGTATGGATAGGTCATGGGACGATTGAGCATTGTTTCCAAAATGCTGTGGAGGAAGGCACTAACAAGGGTTACGGAGCAGGTGACACATGGATGCTTGTTCTCCACTGGCTAAAGAGAAGTGATGCGTTGGTTACTTTCTGGCCTCGCCAGCAGGAGTTGTGGCAGACTATGGTAGACAAAGGACGGACGGTGCACTGTGTGCCTATGGGAGTTAATACTGACTACTGGCAACCCATACCTTCCCAAGGCAAATACGCTGGGACGCCGTCAGTCCTTACTGCTGAGAACTGTCACTATATCAAGTGGCCTCTGGATCTTATCCTCATGTGGCCCTTGGTGACTAACGTAGTGAAGGATGCCAGGCTCCACTTGGTGTACCTTCCGCGAGATCAGCATCGCTGGTGGGCTCCTTTGATGTTTGCCAACGGTGCAGCGTTTAAGACTTATATGACCGGAGACGCATTTGCGAAAGACACGTTACGCAATGCTTTTTGCTCTACGGACTACTACTGTGGTCTCGTTCGATATGGAGATGTGAATCGGGTCTGCTTGGAGGCCAAAGCCTCTGGCGCGAAGGTCATATCTTTTCGTGGAAATGAGTATGCAGACTTCTGGCTCTCAGAGGGAGATCAGAGGCTTCAGAAGGAAGAAATGGTAGCTATCCTGCGAGGAGACGTTGCCCCTCGTGAGACGAAGCCCGTGCCTCATATTCGTGACACAGCTGCGGGTATGATCCAAGTTTATACGAGTCTGCTATGAAGATACTGGATTGGCTGTATAAGAAAATCGACAGAAGGGTGCGAGGGATAGTCGTGTGGGAACCTTGCAATGTTTATGACACTGCTCAAATAGGACACGGGGTGTCTATAGGGATGTTTACGGAGGTGGGAGATGAGGTAAGGATAGGTGACTACACTAGGATCGGAATGGGAGTGTTTATCCCTAAGGGAGTGACTATAGGAGCACATTGCTTTATAGGTCCCAAGGTATGCTTCGTACATGATATGCTGGAGTGGGAAAGATACCCCGGTAGATCTGAGGGGCATTGGGAGAAGACAGTTATAGAAAACTATGTGACTATCGGAGCCAACGCCTTGATTCGTCCTGGCGTGACAATTAGCAAGGGGGCGTTGATAGGTCTTGGTGCAGTGGTCACCAGAGATGTAGGGCCTGATGAAGTCTGGTACGGCAATCCTGCCAAGTATAAGAGGAAAAGAAGGGGAGGAGATTAGAATGGAACTCACAATTGCAGAAAGGTTTGTTCTTTTAAATATGCTGCCTCAGCAGGGAGACATCACAACTGTAAAGATAGTCCGGCGACTTCGCGAGGCGTTGAGTTTCTCTGAGCAGGAGCATGTAGACTATGAGATCCACACAGAGCCTGACGGAAATGGGCGTGCGTTCTTTAGATGGAATCCTTCAAAGTCCGGTGCGGTGAAGGATGTAGAGATAGTGGGCGTTGGTAGGAAACTGGTTGTCGAAGCTCTCCAACGCATGGAGCAGGAAAAGAGTCTCACAGAGAGCCACGTGACTCTGTGGGATAAGTTCATGAACACGTAACGGAGGTAAAAATGGCTGACATTGGATTTCTTGGAATGAGAGGAACTGGGGACTGGCAGACTGACCAGCGCCCGAAGAACTGGAGAGAAGGTATCCTCCGTCTCTATCCTAATGGTATGGCTCCGCTGACGGCTATCATGTCCATGCTGGGGTCTGAGAAGACAGATGATGCTGAGTTCAACTGGTGGACGAAAGCTTTCCCGACCCAGAGTGTCGCGACTACTGGGATCTATACGGACGCGCTGAGCACGCCGTATGTGTCTGGCGCTGTTGCCGGAGGCACGCTCTACGTCAAAATGTCCGCTGCGAATGCGGCGAACTTCAGAGCAGGCCACCTGGTTCTGCTTCGGGATGCTTCGGACCTCACGACTGATGTGGTGGCCAGTGTGCACTCGGTCACAGTTAACGGAGCGAACTCTTACATCAGAGTGACGCTTCTGGAAGATGATGACAATTCCGCTCACAGTCATGATCTGTCTGATGCGGATACTGCCATCATCATCGGCAACATCAACGAGGAAGGCGCAGCGATGCCTACTTCGGTGGCATACGATCCAACGAAACTGACGAACTATACGCAGATCTTCCGCACTCCGCTGAGCATCACGCGTACTGCTCGTCAGACCCGTCTGCGGACGTATGATCAGTATAAGGAATCCAAGCGGGAGGCGCTGGAACTTCACTCTGTCGAGATGGAGAAAGCGTTTCTGTTCTCGATTCCTTACGAGAGCACTGGATCTGGTGGAAAGCCGATTCGTGCTACTGGTGGGATCAACTACTGGCTGAAGACCTATGCGTCTGACAACCTTGATTACTTCAACCTCAACGCCTCTTACACCGACAAGGACTGGCTTGATACCGACGGTGGATGGGCGTGGCTGTGGGTCATGCTGGAGCGTCTCTTCGCCTACGGCAGCACGGAGAAGCTTGCGCTCTGTGGCAATGGTGCTCTTGCTGGCCTCAATAAGCTGGCTCAGATCGGTGGGCATTTTACGCTTACGCCTCAGACGAGGGCGTATGGGATCAAAGTTCTTGAGTGGGTTACTCCCTTTGGGACGATCTATCTCAAGACCCATCCTCTGCTCTCTCAGGAAGCGACCCTCACAAACTCCATGTTTATCCTTGACACGAAGAAACTGAAATACCGCTACGTCCAGGATACGAAGTTCTACGGGGAAGGTGGCAAAGCTGGTGATGGGACGAACTCCGGACGCATCGACGCTACTACGGAGGAGTACCTCACGGAGGCGGGGCTCGAGCTGCATCATCCGCTCTGCTTCGGTGCCCTGCATGGCGTGGGCCTCAACGGGCCGACCTCCTAGCTGGAGCAATTAGCTTAGATGAGTGTGGCTATGTTCAAATTTTGAACGTAGCCACACTTACGGAGGCTCATAATGGAATATAAGGATATTCGCGAAGAGTTCGTGAAGAAGAGTGGCAGATATGATCTAGTCAATTCCGACTGGACGGATAATGGAGCTGACTTCTTCCTGAACGCTGGACAGCGGATGCTCGACAGACGCGCAGATCTGGAGAAGCTGGAAGCACGGTACTATTCCTCTATCGTAGCTGGGGATGTGTACGTGAATACTACCGGTCTTCTGGCCATACTCCAGGCGTGGGTTGTAGATAGTGATGGCAAATCTAGGCTGGAGCGATGCTCACTTGAGGACATTCGAGGCTATTATTCGGAACTCTCTGCTGATCTCGACCAAGGACAGCCTACATACTATGCACCATCTATCGTGAGGCCGTATCCAGATACGATCACTCCTAGCGCACTGGCCGCGTTCTTGGACACGGATGGAGTGGTTGCATCAGCTACTCAGGCCTCACAGCACTTTGGCTACAACGGGATCTTCTTCATGCCTCCTTCTGATGGCTCATACACGTTAGAGATCTTCGGCAAGTTCGGATCACCTGTGCTGAGTGCTACACGTGATGGCAGTACATGGACACAGACTGCTAGCGTCTGGACTGTGAATCATCCTGACTTGCTGATCATAGCAGCGTTGTATAGGATGGAAGTGTTTTATCGAAATACTGAAGGTGCGAAGGATTGGCTTGGAGCGCTGGATCTGGACCTCATGGATTTGGACAAGCTGAGGGTCGATCAAGAGAGCGCTGAGGTCACTCAGATGGAGGGGTAAGATGAAGAAGAGACAGTTTGTACAGGGCGAGACTCATGACGCTAAGTTCAAGTCTATAGAGAACGTCCTTCGGAAGATGTCTAACAAGATGAAGACGGTTGTCTACTTCAACGTCCCTCCTTCATTGCTGACTGGCAGAGTGGAAATAGAACTCGGAAAGGGACATGGGCAGTGGCTTCTTCCGGTGGATGGGGAGATTAGGCAAGGAAGTATTAGGCTCTTCTCTCCTAGTATCAAAACAGGTCAGATCAAGCTGAGCTGTGGGGACGGAGTTAGAGCCACTACAGTCACACATCCTATACCTAAGCGCGGTAGTGCATTCGGGCAGAACTTACAATTCAAATGCGCTGAAGGAGATATCTTGGATATGGATATTAACTTGACGTACGAGGAAGAAACTGACGAGGCAGCCTATGCACTTGTGGCAATCGCGTTCTTCGCAAATAGCACAGCTACGGCAGAAAACAAGCTGGCGATTTCTGAAGTACTGGGAGAAGAGGAATGAGAGAGTTTTATGCTCCGATGCTCAAGCAATTCACGCTTCGGCCTGACGAGTCCAGGCCTTGGGCAGGAGGTCTTGCAGAGTGCTATAATGGGCGAGCAGGGGAAGGGTACATAGAAGGCTATTCTCCTGACATTCGTCCCTTTTCTACGATATACTCTGGCGCCTCTCCTGTGTCTATTGCGTTAGACTGGCCTTTTCCCCAGCTCTTCATGACCGACAGAGGAATAGTGCTAGGGAAACGTGATGGCTTGTTTCTGCTGACGTACTCTGGTGGGAAGTGGAATATCGCTACACTGGTGCAGAGAGTTGCTGGAGCCGCAGTGAATTGGCCATATACTTGTGCACCTGCTCCTATGTTTCCAGTGATAGCGTCAGGAGACCTCCTCTTTTATTACGATTATAACGATGGTTCTCCGAGGGATATAGGCTTCAACATCGCAGACGCTGGAGCAGAGCCTGGAGATAAGTGGAATAGTTCCTGGCGTCAACCTAACGCCGCATGCTACAACCATGGGCAGATCTTCTTAGGCGGTGCGAATAACTATGAAGGCGCGCCTAGCCATTCTAGGCTAGTGCGATATAGCCAGATTGGGACGTTCGACTTCCTCGGGCATACTGCACGAACGTCTCTCAATACAGCAGGCTTTTGGTATGCAGAAACTCATGACGACGATATGGTTATGGCAATCTTGCCTTTTGGGAAGTCTACTATTGTCTACTCTCAGTTCGGCGTGTTTGAGTTGACACCTGCTGCTTCACCGACCCCAACTTTTGCGATCAAGCAGATTGCGTCTGTAGGGATCAATAATCCACTGGCTGTGGCTGCGAGTAAGAATCGCCATGTCTTTGTGAATCGCGTAGGCGATCTTTGCCAGATAGTGAGGGAGAAGGAATACTACACCACGCTTGAATATCAGGTGCTAGGCTTTTCTGAGTTTCTGCAGGAGATGAATAAGGATACAGTTATATCTACAGGCACTAATCTTGTGTCGGTGACTTACAATCCCGCAGAAGATGAGTTTTATATTAGCAATGCCGATAAGGGGTATTTGCTGACTACTACAGGCCTCACAGGGTGCTCAAAGTTAGTAAGTGGATTCATCAGCTTTGATCAAGTCAACAGTCTTGTGGCTGCAGAGTTTGGCACCTCAGCTGGTGGAGGCTTAGGCTATACGGGTGACGCAGGTGGGAAGTATCTTGAAATAGTGACTGAGCCAACTGATCTGGGTGTCCAAGCTATCAAGAGCATCCAGACTGTTAATGTCAACTGCGCTTTGCCTGACAACGCAGTGATGGAAGTTGCCATAGATTGGCGTATGGCAAAGAATCAGCCGTTTAGAAGGAGTCAATGGATAAGGGCTAATCCCGATGGCGTGGCTACTCCGATAGTATCGGCGGTAGACTTTCGGGTGCGTATCAGAGTGCTTCCCTTCGCGTATGCGAGGATTTATGAAGTGCATGTGGGCTGGAAGAGCACTGACAAAAGGAATATAAGGGGGGCTTACGATGCTAGTAAAGCTGGAAGTGGATCAGGCTCTTAGATATTGGGAGCCTTTACGAGGATTGATTATGATTGCTCAGCCTGTTCATGCAGGCACGGATAGAGAGTCTGAGGTAAAACTTCTAGAAGCGGTATCTCTAGGCGCCCTTGACATATGGGCAGAGATGAATGAGAAAGGTGGCATTGATGCTGTCGTGAGCACAGCTTTTACGTCGGATGTAGGTACGGGGAATCTAAGCTTGTTGATATACTCCCTTACCGCAGTAGGCAAGTTAACTGCTCCACAATGGACAGCGGGGCTCGAGACTCTCAGAAAATATGCAGCTAGCAGAGGATGCAAGAAGATCGTTGCGTTCTCTGCGCATTCAGGTGTTATAGGGCTAGTACAGAAGTTGGGAGGAGATACTAGTCTAACTCTTTGCACTTTGGAGGTGTGATATGGGCAGTGGTGGTGGTGGATCCTCAGGTGCAGTCTCCCTTCCGCAGTATCAACAGGAGTTGCATGCATTTGCTATGGCGACGTACTCTGGTGCGACGCCTACAGATCATTTCGGTGCGACGTATCGGCTGGCAGTGCAGATTGTCAACCAGATGGATAACAGCCCTTACAATTCGCTCTCCGCATATGATCCTGATGTGCGGACAGCAGCGATGACAGGAGCTGCACTTTATTTCAAGAACGCAGCAGATGCTCTTGCCTATGGCACAGACTTTCCTGCGTTCTTCGTGGCTGCAGCTGCGGAATTGACAGGTGTGAGTCATCTGTCTGATATGGTCTCGGATATAGGGGAGCTTGACACACTTGTAGATGGTATAACTCCTACCACTGGATGGGAAGCTATGCTTGCGTCAGTTGTAGGGAAGGTTGTAAGTACGCTGTTGCCTCAGTTGCATTTGACTAGCGCTTCGGGTGAGCTGGCTTCTCTGGACTCATTGCTGGATAGCATCGTTCATACGACTGATGTTAAGACTATGATATCTAATGCAGCTGCGCAGATAGACACTTCTATTGCTCCAGACAGTTACTTCACCGCACAAGCAGCAGCGGCTACGAGCATTCTTGGAGACGACGTAGATGATACACTGGCTCGATACTACGCAGGGATGCGTGATTTGAATAGTGTTATGATTTCGGCTTACTCCATTGGTGCTGCGATGATAAATAGTCGCAAGACGGATCAGTTGGCAAAGCTCACTGCGGATCTGCAAAGTGCTGCGTATATGAAGCGCACAGATATTATAGCGCAGGCTGTGAGTGATATGGTTAAGCTGTATCTTGGCGAGGTTGCCGGTCGTGGAGAGCAGGCTCGCATAGGCACATCGCTCTACTTGACACATGACAAGAACTTGATTGATGCTATAACTGCAGGCACCATCGAGGAAGTTAAATTGCAGTTGGGGAAGATCTCTGGGAAGGTTGATAGCGCGAAGTTGTCAGTCTTGGCATATGGGCAGAGTGATGATACCTATGGGAAGCAGCTGATTTCTGTGGCAGACGCGATGTCCAGGTATCATCTGCAACAGCTGGACTTCAAGAGGTTCGCAGCGCAGATGACTGCTGAGGCGAATCGAGTCGCACTGGTGGCTGAGAAGGAGGAGACGGACATCAATAGAGAGATTGATGTGGCAGATGCTCTGTGGAACCTAGAGCTTTATAAGTATCTTGGTAATATGCTAGCTGCTGTTCAAGGCGCTGTGGTTCCACACGGAGCGCCAGGGAAGAGCACAGCAAGTTCTGCCATCGGTGGGGCGCTGATGGGGGCAAGTGCTGGAGCCGCTATGGTTGGTGCGTTAGGTTCTGAGGCAGCCTTGGTAGGTGCTATGGGTGGCCCAGCTGGTATGATAGCTGCCGGGGCAGTGCTTGGAATAGGATCAGCTTTGATGTAAGAAGGAGAAGAGAAGATGAATAAGTATCTTGACTATTACAACACTAAGATAGGCCCAATGCAGGCTGCTGGACAGCAAGGTATTCAGCAGGATAGTGACCTGATCAGTAGGCTGCTTACACAGCACACAAACGCAAAGGTAAGTATGACATCAGGAGAAGGCGCAGACAACATCACCGATCTTAAGGTGAGTTGGCCCAAAGCTACACCTGGGTCGGCTACGTCTATCAATGCGGCTACAGGTCCTTCTACAAGCAGGATTGCAGGCGTTCCTACTGTTCCCACTCCTCAATCAATTGGAAGGATAAATAATCCTCCCACACCAGCTGCTCTTACTCCACCTCCACCCTCTGCACCTGCCCCTATTGGTGTGAGCGCCATTGACCAGCAGGGTATGTATGGTACTCTCGCACAAATCCTTGCTGGCTTTGGCTCTGGATTCCTGGACAAAGATAATCCTGCTCAGGCTATTGGAGCAACCGCAGCTGGAGTGGGGCGCAACTTGGCCTACAACGCAGCACTCAAAAAGCAGTTGGCAGCGATCTTAGGAGAGGGCGGGAACTCAAATTTTTGACGAGCCCCGCTACTGGAGTTGATTGGGCAGCAGCGGGGCTGACTCCGGAAATGAGTGACCAGATTTTCAAGACCGCGCAAGGTGCTTGGACGAACTCTCCTGCAGGACGCAGGTATGAGATGATGAGATCTATTATGCCTACGCTAGTGTCGGTGCAAGGGCAGAAAGATGTCATAAAGATGAAAGAAGAGATGGCTCAGGGGAACTTGGATAAAGCCGTAGCTGCCGGCCAAAGTCTGGCGTTGCCGACAGATTTACAAACTACTCTTGGTGTGAAGAGTTTCGGTTCTCTGGTAGGGCAGGTGCGAGACGTAGATACGGCACAGAAGATTCTTAATGCAGGGATTAGCTTGATAAACAGTAAGAATCACGCGGCTTACCTGGGAAGTGAGTCTGCGCTGAGAGAATCTGAGAAGCAGGAGAGGCTGTATCTGTCGTACAACGAAGCGCTTAATAAGATGGCTAGAGACTATATTCTTCCCCACGAGGTTGCAGAGATCAGTGCAAAGCATGGAGAGGATAAGAAGAAGATAGCCGAAGAACTTTCTGCGCTTTCTAAGGTAACCGGGAAGACTGTGATGACGCAAGGTGATGTGGACAGGTACAACTATATCATTAAGCGTCTTAACGCTATGGCACAAGGTAAGCCTTCGGACTTTGATGTTACTTTAGAAGAGCTGGAGCAGCAAGCAGGTGCAGATAAGGAAGCTCCTCCACCTCCTCCACAAGAGAAGGAAGTGTGGCAAGGCCCTTTGCTTCCTCCAGAGATGCGGGCAGGAGATCTGGTGGGACAGCGTGCAGTGCTCAACGCATGGACGCCTGGTGTGGAGCCTAGCTGGAAATTCAAAGACATTGTCCCTAACGCTCTGATTCCAGGACAGATGGATCCTTATAAGAGGTACTAACCTATGAGGGTACAAACCAGAGACGGAAGAATTGTGGAAGTTCCTGACAATCTGAGTCCTCAGGAACAGCTTGCACTGGTGCGCCAGAAGACAGCGCCTCCTCCACCTCCGCCCCCTGAGTTAACGTATGGAGAGAGGTTTGCTGGGCACTTGACAAAAGGTGCTGGTGAGTTGTTCTCTACCGCAGGAAACATTCTTGCCCTTATACCAGGCGCACACGATAACATCCTGCAGGAGACAGGCGCTGATATCAAGGGCACTGCAGCTGCGCAGAAAGTTATACAACAGCCTCCGCAAGGGTTCTGGCCTAATGTAGGGTGGAGCCTTTTGGAGTTTGCGCCACAAATGCCTCTCTATTTTGGAGGTGAAGCCTTACCTATGGCGGGTATGAAAGCTGTGCCTTATCTGCGAGCGATTCCAAAGGTGCTTGAGGCAGTCAAAGGCGGAGCATATATACCTGAGATTCCCAAGGCTATGGGGCGTGCGGCTATCGCTGGCGCCACAGTTGGAACGCTTGGAGCGGAGCCTGGGTCTGGCGTCGTTGGGAGCTTGAAGCATGGGGCAGAGGAGGCAGTAGGCTTCGCGGGTGCAGTTGGCGCTTTTGGAACTCTCTTTAGAATCCTTGGTGCAGGAAGTAGAGGGTTACTTCGAGCTCATATGGATAAGATAGCTCGCATGGATAAGGCCAGAGTGGATAAGCTTGTCGAGGATCTCCAGGCTGAGCCTAATATGGAAGCAAGGCATGCACGCTTCGCAGCTGAGATGGATGCTTGGGGACGCGAGCTTCCGGAGTTTTCCGCAGATACGAGGCTCAGAGAGGAGCCCTTCGAACCCTTCAGGCCTCCGCCAAGTGGAGGTCCTCCGAAGCCTCCGCCGGCTCCTCCAGCTGCTCCGACAGGTGGGGGTGAACCGCCCTCCGTTCAAAATTTGAAGGTAGCTGAGGAGGTAAAGACTGATGTTAAAGAAGACCTCACAAGGGTGGATCGTGTTGAGCGAGAAGGGGAAGAAGCTAGGCGGTCCATACAAGACGAAGGCCCTGGCGAGGAAGCGCCTAGCGCAGGTGGAGTACTTCAAGCACGAGAAGAAGTGACACCTGCTATTGAGGACGCTCCTCCTGCACCCAAGGAAGCTACTCCTAAGAAAGCCTTCTTGGAAGCGAAGAAGGAAGCAAACAAAGTCGCGGATATAGAAGGTCCATTTGATGAACTCGGATGGTTTGAGAAGAATAGACTGTATGACCATCTGGAGTTGCTCGAACGAGGCTATCCGCTTGAAAGAATAAAAGTGGCTGAGGGCTTTGAGAGAACAGGTCCTACTGTACTGGAGATGACCAAGAGTGAGGCCAAGGCGGAGTTGCAGAAACTCTACGACATTAAGGTAGAGCCTCCTACGGAGCATGAGCTTCTGGCATGGCAGGAACGAGTGACAAAGATCAAGGAGATGCGTCCTGAGGCAGGGAAGCATAGGAACATAGGAATGACAGCACACGAACGTGCTATGGCGAAGGCTATAGCTGACAAACTTATGGCAGACAAGAAATTGTATAGTGCCGTAAGAGCCCTGGCTAAGATAGATCAGGAGAAGCAGATCTTTGGACGGGAGCCTATAGAGTTTGGAGATCCATATGCAGAGTATGCTCGACTTCAGACTACTGCGCCCACGCCTCCTAAAGCTAGTCCTGTCAGGCAGGTAGAAGTTACGCCTGAACTGGAAGCACAGTATCTTGAGTCGCTCGCAAAGAAAGAAGAGCAGACAGCTGCGAGGGAGCTCTTGCGTAAGGGCAAAGGGGAGAGTAAGATAGGTAAGCTTCCTGAGAGGATTAGGGAAGAGACTCCTGAGGAAGTGGAAGCTAGGATAGATAGGAGACGACGGCGTACTAAGAAAGAAGAAACAGCGCCGGTCACAGAAGATGAAGTTAAGAAAGTCCAGGCGGAGATTGACAAGATAGCTGCGGAGGAAGAAGCTGGAAGAGAGATCAAAGCTCCGAAGGAAGCAGAGAAAGTGGATGTTGATGTGGATCCAAACTCTGCAGAGGCCTGGGAGCGGAGGCTTTCTGATGAAGGCATGGGAGTGGAAGAAGGGGCTGTTGATAAGTTCATGGAAGAGGAGGCGTATAATCCTCTCTGGCGTGAGTCTACCCTTGACTTCATGGGCCTTCAGCAGATGTATGAGATGGCTGTAGAGAATCTGAGGAAGCTTGGGCCTGTGCTCAGAAAGATCAATGCTAAGATAGGTGCTAAAGGGGAGATAAATTTCTGGCACGGCAATCCCAAGGATGCTACGATAGAAAAGGAGTTTACACTTTCCTTCATGGGAACGGGTGAAGCTGAGAAGGCCCTTAAGCAGCTGGTCGCTGTCTCACGAGGGATTATGGTGGAAGGTCCTAAGAAGTTCTCCGAGTTTCGAGCCAGGCTTAGAGAGATAGTAGGCGATCTTTGGGACGATATTAAGCATATGGCTCGAGCACTTTGGAAGTCTGCTACTGAGTGGTATAAGAACAGCCGTATCGGAAGCGAGCGTGGCTCGTTCTCTACTGAGGCTAAGGAGCCTTCTGAAACTATGGCCAACTTCCGTCGAGGGCTTCATAAGTTCTCCGACGAGGCGAGGGCATGGTATGAGACTTCTGTCTTTGGCAGACGCCCGCAGAGAGATATCAATACTCTACGGGATGTAGCCACTTTGATGGAAGAAAAAGCATATGAAGTCCCCAAGCCGGCTGCGAAAGTTATCGAGTCCTTGAGTGGGGAGAAGGCAAAAGTATACGACATCCGCAACAAGAATGGGCCTGATATTGTGAAGGGAAGTGAGTGGATAGTTCCCACCATGAGGACTTTCTCAAGCCACCCTGGAGCGGATAGAGCTGCGTTTGAAGTAGTAGCTGCTGATCTGACTGCTGGGCATAATAGAGGGATTCACTTCTCTGTTATTGGCAATGCAGTAGCAGGGCTCAAAGAAGAGGAGCGCAAACTCCTTCGTGACGTCATTGAGAAGGGGAAGTATGCTTCTGAGCATATACGTCAAGCGGCGTTGAAGATCAGCGCGTGGCTTGGGCATATGAAGACACGATATAAGGCCTTCTTGACTGACATGTATATGAAGCATTTGTCTGAAGGTGAGATGCGTGCTGTTCAGGATGTGCTAGCTGGTGGCGAGGTAGAAGCAGTGGCCAAAGGTGCAGGGATGAAGGCTACGACTCTGCAAAGCTTGGTTAATAAACTGAATGAGATAGATAGTTGGGGGCTTGATCCTGATACTTACCTTCCTCGGGTGGAGCGCGGGAGTATCAAGATCATGGAGAGGAGCAAAGATGGGAAAGGGTATAAGGTTGTAGCTGTGGCCTTCTCCGAGGAGCATGCTGCTGAGAAGATTGCGAAGCTGCTTGAAGAAAGGCCTAGGGATCTTTTCCTTGACCACACAATGCCTGAATATCTGCGAGATCTTCCGACGCCTATTAGCCCTATGAGAGCGAAGATCCTGAACG